>Ga0056131_1000347_pt1 | contig 10944 bp, 7 predicted proteins | sample WorMetLIZISLAND1_2_FD_67480 | JGI IMG/M metagenome (GOLD analysis project Ga0056131, IMG submission 67480) | Marine gutless worms symbiont microbial communities from Max Planck institute for Marine Microbiology, Germany - Olavius clavatus LIZARD... ...
AACGGCGACAGTCGCCGTTTTCTGCGACAGTCTCACTTTTCTGCGACAGTGTGGACAGGGCTTAAGAATTAGTCAATCTGGTGATAGGTAAATGATGAAATGACAGCGAATGACAGACCTTCATCTCGACGGGTCCACGCAGTTCCAGCTGGAAAGTATTGAACGTGTCCAGTATTGCCTTTGTGTCCGGACTGACGTGAATTTTCAATTCTAGCAGCCACGAAAACACGAAGAACGTGACAATATCATCGACTGAGTGTAAATTATACAAAAAGAATATGAAGATTTCGCATAGACCTAGGTCCGTTGCGTGGAAGCTCATCCCCTTTGCTACGCTAAAAGCCGGCGAGGGTGAAACCCTATTAAGCAACCTATAGTCGGCCGGATGGCCGGCTCCGTTAACAGCCAGCGTCTTTAACCAAAGATCAGCATGCCAATATAGTCCTGATAACAGGGCCTACTGTTATGCAAACTCGTCGTTTCTTCCCTAGCGATAGACACAACCATCGCTAGTACTCATTTCGCCTACCCTCGGAGTCGGAGGGGTGACCAGGCTGAGTTGGCCTAGGTAGTTTGGTTAAATACTAAGACGGAATACCCGCGAACGGTCACCCGTCTCAGTACTAACCCGGCTGAACGTAGATTATGTAAGAGGCCTACTATGCTAGTACAACGTTAGCACTAGCCTAAGCCAAATTATAAGTCTTTCGTAAAAGCGAAATAGAAGATGGAAAGCCAAACGGGCGTTAATAATTAACGTACGTTCGCCGTTAGACTCCATTCTGGAGGCCGTGTTGACGGTGTCACCGAAGAGACAGTAGCGTGGCATCTTCCGGCCGACAACCCCGGCGCACACAGGACCTGTGCATCAAATCACGGACATAGTAAGTAAAAAAGTCCGGATATTGGTATAGGCGGCGCCAAAACTGCAATAACGCCAGAGTGGCGTCGGCTGGCGGTCGTCAACGAAAAATGTGCGTTTTCTGTTTCCTCATGAATGCGCTCGGCAATAAAGTATTGCTATAAAGATGGTAAATTGTTCCCTACAATTGCCCAGGGAACGCGAATCTTCACTTTTTGTTAATATCTCTGTTATTCAAGTGTTAATCGTTAGGCCTCTACAGTTTACATTAATTAATAAGGTACTGTCATTCAACCACTCAATGTGTTTATTTCAGGAGCGAAATATTTCACGTTCCACGCCCCGAAACAAAGTTCGTTTATTTTCTCACAGTAAGAGTTGGGGCGCGTACCAGAATGAATACCGATCCGCAGTAGTAATTTCTTGTCGGGACGATGTCGGATTTTGAAGCTCTTCACAGCCCCGAGCAGTTTGAGCGCCATGCGAGCAATCTCCCGGGCGTGGTTCAAGCCGTTCTTCTCCGGAAGACCCGAGACCACCATGTAAGCGTCTCCGATCGTCTCCACCTGCGCCACCATTCAGTCAGTTACACACACGCTTAAGCATCATCATCATCATTTATATTTATTTAAAATAGCACAAAATAGTTTTAAAATAAGCATTAAAACAGGATATGGTGGTATGAAGGGCAAATTAATGTCACTTACACGTAGCCTAAAATAACAAGAAAACCTTGCTATCGCAAAGATGACCGCGCGATGCGCCCTATATATAAGCTATTCACCCTAATTTTGTTCACACTTATAGGGCCACTATACTTTGCGCGGATTTTGATTCTGAACGGATTTAAGCTCCGGAAATTTTGTATTATTTCTGCAACAGTGACGTTTCGGCCGTTCAAGGTCATCCAAGGTCATTGATTTTGGTGCCAATCGAAAGCGCGATTGTATTATGTTAAAAAATTGATGGTGATTTGGAATGATTTTAAATCAAATCATATGCCGCAATAGTAACCTCGGTCCTATCTTGCACCATTTCGGAGATATGACATAGCATCCCGCGGTAAAAAATAAAACAGAACCAGTAAGCAAGAGATAGGGATTTAGACAAACACGTGGACTAATTACGCTTTTCGGAATAACGTGTATGTAAAATCAACATTTTAAAGACGAGTCTTAAATTACAACAACGTCGTCGTCATCGTCGTCATCATCATCATGACAAGGCTATTTCTAGGACAACGACTGTAAAATATGAAAAATGTCAAATGTGAAAAATAAAATGTCAAATGTCAAATGAGTACTTTCATTGTAATATCGTCGGAAAAGAAAGGTCATAAGGTGCTACCTGTAAACAGAGAGTGACGATCGTAATAAGTGACAACAGATTTTATGCAGCACGTCATCTTCAGAGCCCGCGGCTGAGTGAAAGTGAAAATCACTCAATATTTGGCAAAAAAATTGCTACAATAAAGTGTCTAATTTTTTGAACTCACAGTGTGTATGATGGTACACGCTGGTTATCGGTAATATGAATATTGTACACGAGGTACAGAGGTTACTAAAGAAAAAAGCAATTGTGTTAATTCTCGCACTGTATATTTATGTTTAACTTTTAACTACCAGTGATGGTGAATAAAGATTTTCAATTGATAAAAATTCAGTACGCAAATCAATCAATGTTGTCCAGACCTTGTAGACGTCAACGGTATCAATGATGGTATCGAAGGTAGTGTAGAGATCGTTCAGTAAGTCGACAACCTATGGAGTAACAACATCAATATCTTATCATAAAATATGATATGATATTATCAGTTACTAATAACTGTGTCTCGCCTACTCCGCGGAGGGATGAAAGGCTGTGTTGGCCTGAGGAAGACTGAGTTGCTTATGTCAGCTATTTGCTATTCACATTCACTACAACTGTGTATGCCCTCAATGGAGCTGGCGTATTGTTGTATTGTGCCCAGTGGGGGATTAGCTACTCTCGGCTGGGCCTGCCACTATAAGCGTTCGTGCGAGAGTAAGTTTAATAGCGCGAGACGTTAAAAGATGGAAGAGACCAGGGTTGCTAATATTGCAGTATTGCAATTATTGCAAAAAGTATTGCAATACTCTGAAATATTGCAATAATTGGAAGCAATACTTTTTTGATATAGAGTACACCTTAGTTTCAATTTCATTACTGGCAGATCATGACATTGTGGTACAGTGGTACAGACATTGCAATACTTTTTGCTAACAACCGTGGAAGAGACTTCACACCCACCTGCATCGGTTGACTTTCGGCGGACAGTGCGGTAAAGCCGACGATGTCAGAGAAGTAGATTGTAACAGAGTCGAACTTTACCGCCTCCACAGTCTGTCCACGCATCAGCTGCTTCGCCACCGATCTACAGGCAAACAATCACCAGAACACACGTTACACAGTGCGCCGTTTCCATACAGACAACTCGATTGGTTGATCTCTTGACTCAAACTAAGCATGTAAACACTGGGAGTCTGGGGGCAGCTGCTTCCAAATCTAGTAAACACCATTTTAGCAGGTATTTTTTATCATTCTATGATGCGCACAGTAACGTAACTGTCCCCCAAATTTGTTCTTTCGTCAAAAATTCCCCTTGCCCCTCCCAAATTGTAAAGCTGTCTACGTGCCTGATTCAAACCCTAACCATATTCCTGTTAACCCCAAACTTAATTATCACCAGAGCCAGTGATAACAATAAAACATCAATTCACTAACTGGAGCTACAATGGCGGTCATTGCACGACCTGGATTAATGCACGAAGCTTGTCCAGAACTAAAGGAACGTGCTCGATATAAACCACTATATGTGGCCCATAGTGCCAGATATGGATTTGGAGCAAATGAATCAGCAAAGTAAACTCACTCTGGTAGCATCAAGTAGAGCAGATCTTCGGCGCGTTTCTTCTCTGCCAGATAATCGGCCGTTCTCTCCTCAACGAGTCCTTCTAGATTGCACGCGTATTGCTCCATGCGGGATAGTAAGTTGTCCAGCAAATTTCCTCTCGTATCTCCATCCCTATAATAATAATAATAATAATAATAATAATAATAATAATAACGTGATTCATAAAGCGTCCTGGTCGTAACTTCACTCGGTTATCAGACATTAAAAATGCTCCTAAAGCTCATAATACTTCTTACGGCTGCCATTTTAAAGATATCGGGGAACTTATTCAGAGTTTCAGACGTTGAAACAACATATAACTGTCAATGTACTGCACACACTAACGAATATATTGCTGATTTAGGTGGTACAGTTACGTTACTTTTTCACATGCATAATGAAATGTGTGTTATATATTAATCGTAGTTAAGTTTAGTTAAGTTTTTTCTTTTTTATTCTTTTTTCTCTGCTACCGTTTTGTATGGTGAATCAAGATAAAGAATATTTACGTTTTCTATTGTATATACGCTAGTACTTTAAGAAAAAACAGTGTCTAGCCGATGCGCTTATAACGAACAGCAAACATGTTGGTGTTCGACAAAGTAGATTAACCAATACGTACTTATTGATTCGTTTAATCATGCCCTTGATTGTACTGAAATCTGGCCGATCACTCGGCTCTTCAGCCCAACATCGCCGGATCATATTGAGAAGGTCTTCATCGTCCGTGTCTAACAATGTCGGCCGAAAAACGCTCTGCCTCACCTCTTTCACCAACCGGTAAACTTCTACAAGTATAAGTAGGCATGTATCAATCAATCAAATCCAGTTGTGAAAATTGGTTGATAGTCGAAGTGACGACACTAATAAAGTGACGTTTTTCGCACACCGTGTAGCGGCGAATGTCAGATAGGAATGCACCGTATGCACGCATAAAGATAGCTGTAGACGTAAGTAATTTGTAAAGCTTAAGCTTTCTGTTCTATTACTATCATTAATGTACGCAGAGTTGGCTTCAAACTTTATCTAGCTTCCTTCCGTGTCCGTCTAGCGGAATTTGGCCTTTAGCAGATATGGTCGGAGCTCGGCCGCTAAAAGCACTTGGTGCATGTACCGCAATTAATGTCGGCTGTTACGTTATTGTGCTTAAACAGTTTTTCCGAACATTTCCCGCGCTGGCAGACGACAATATGCAGAGGCGGATCTAGGATTTTAGATTGGGGGTGGGGGCGGTGATGGGCCATAATTTCAAATGGGCTGGCACTTTTAATTATCGCCGTAGACCCATATATCGGATTAACTTCAACTTGGTGCTAAATGCTGCTTAGAGCTGTCCCTCAAGTATTGACTGTATGCCCTGGTCATTAAACAATGTCAAATTCAATATCAGCACCAGAAAATGCAAGACAAAAACTAGTGACGAGCACAAACATTGCAAAAATGTCACCATTTGACACTGCAGTTGAGGGAAACAGAGAGGGGTCCAGACTTTTGAATGGGGGATCCGCTACTTAGAAGCGCCGCAGACATGTGAAGTAGTAACAGTTCGATCAGTATGGTAAAGGCCAAAATCCATTTCACCAGTTTCCCCGTAGCAAGTCCACATCAAATGATCAAGTCCGCTCCAAGTTGGCAACTTCCCCGTCTACAGCGAAGTTATAGGGAAACGTGTGTAATGGATTTTTGGGCATAACGCAGTACGCACCTTCGGCTGGAATATATTCGTCGTCTTCAAGCCAGAACGGTCCTTTGCGGTAAACGATTTCTTGACAGATGATGGCAAAGCTGTAGACATCACCTTTCTGCGTCCCTTCTGGCGGGGAACTAGGCATACGTAACAATTCCGGAGCTGTCCACAACTTGGCTGAAACAGCAAACAGGCGATCAGAAACGTCGGAATTGAAACTGATGTCACATTACAATAGACATTTCAACCATAAACGGTTTTCTCGCCAGCATCTCTGTTAATACTAACCGTATTACGAAATAAATCAATTCATGATTATATCAGATGTTCACAAGCTTATTTACTTAAGAACTTCTTAAATATAACGAATCATTTACAGTGCTGGCGCTGCAAAACATTTTCAGTATATGGATACACCTAGCTGTTTTTTTACCAAGAACAATTTATCCAGGTCATATTCTATATAAACAAGAAAATGTTTAATATTAAATAAACTGAAAATGATCTAGTAATTGCCGACTTGGCAACGTCGACTGTGAAAACGCTGCACTGCAATTAAATTATCGACAAATGCGCATTTTACGTAAGATCTGGTTACGTTTTGTATTACGTGCGCGCATAAGCTTACCGTTCATTTTTTGAGCGTTGCACTTTAGCTAATGCTGCGCAGCGCTCTATAGCCATAGGTCGTCCGTCCATCAGTCAGTCAGACCGTCTGTTACATACTGTTATTGTGTCAGAACGCATCCAGCTAAGATCACGCCGTCTTTACCGTCGGCTAGCCCCCATCATCCTAGCCTTCGGCGCGGTTAAGGTTCATCTGGAAATTCAGACAGAATTCCGAGCAAGATAATCAAATCCCGGTGGGAAATGGAAAAGTTACGTTTAGCTTTAATGTTCAACATTATTCGCCAGATGACGCTACTAGACAAGCCCAACATAACCATTGCTAATGGCTGCAGCGCTCTATTTCCTGCGACAGCTGGGCCTTTCTTGTTCTCTCTTACGTTGATTATTTCTACCACTAATGGTGAATAATATTTCAAAACTAATGATAAAGCAGTAGAAGTCGTAACTAGCTGTAATTTACTACATTAATAAATAATAGCCTACGATACATCAGATACAAATTTAGCACTTAGAAACTGGGAGAAAACTGTCAAAATAGTCTAGCACATAAAATAAATAAATAATTAATACACACAACAAAATGTAAACCGATAATCAGTTGTAAAGAGTTAGTTACCTGTGGTGAAGAGTAGTACAAAAACGTACTTAAGAAGAAAACTTATGAGCAGTGATTCTATTCTGAGACCTTGGCGCTACATGAATCACTTACTTACTCACTTATTTACTAAAAAGTAAAGGAAGGAATAAACAAAAATATAACACCTCGATAGTGGGCGTATTCGTCGTCGTTGTGCTGGTGTGGACTCGCGCGCAGTTCGTGAATACCGAAGTCGGTGATTTTGAGCACAAACCGGTTGTCGACAACGCAGTTGGAACTTTTTAGACGCCCGTGAGATTTGATGTCGGAATTATGCAAATACGTCATGCCCTGAGCATATCATTCATTAGTGCCAATGAACTACAGTTTCAGGAAAATGGACCATGCATTGAATTATCATTTTGACAATTCTGACATGCAGATGCTGTATTTTACGTCACTAAAATTCAATGTTAATTCTTGCAAATACGAAAAATTATGATGATTATTCTGTAGCAGTACTTGCTTAAAATATATTATCATTATTGTTTTTATCAGTATTATTATTGAATCGTATTTATGTTACAAAGGAGTGAAGCAGACAAAGCTATGCAAAACTTGAAAACTATACTCGTACATCCCACAGCAACTGTGGCTAAACGATGTAGGCCTATACTACAGCAAAAAAATGTCTGAAGAAATAAATAGGAAATGCCGTCCTAGGAACACGATGGTACAACTATCAACCCGCTACACCGACCCTGAACGCCACAATGCACAGCGTCACAGACAAACGGACACACGGACAGACGACAGTATTATGCCAATACTGCGTAACAATACTATCGGCTAAAAGCCACGAGTTCACTAAAAGTACGTAAGTAAGCAGGTACGCACTCTGACGATGTCTTGCATCAATGAAAACTTGAACATGTTGTCTAACTTTACTTGTTCGTTCTCGAGCACATCCTACAACGACAAGTCAGTCAGTCCAAAGGCATTATTATATCATCATATCATCTGAATTTGCTATGGCGCCCCCGATCCGTAGCTCAGAGGCGCCGAAGTACGAAGTAGGCCCTAATATAATTGACACAAAGTCGATCTGAGGACATGTATGTATTTCACCTTCTATGTCCAAAAGGACAGTTCGTGAGCGTCACTGCTGTGCTCTGGGGATATTCCCAGTCGCCGACTCCCCCTTAGGCGGGGCGGTGTCAGAGGAAGTGTCAGGTCCATATCCATGGGTTGGATGGGGTTGGGTTCAGTAGTAAAATTTTCTAAAAAAATGTTTATATTATTGTCACTGACATCAGATCAAGACTGTCAGCAAACAAAGTGGAAACAGTCGGGCTAGTCCGATAGGGATGCGAGATGGGACGAAGACCCACAAGTGATTGAAGAAAGCTTAATATCTATCCTGTCTTGACTTTTATGCCGCCTATTCGAGTTGATTTTAATTAGCATACAGAGCAATAATCGTGATTTTGAAATGATTGGTGCACACCACAAAACTGCCTTTGGTTTGGGTCGGATTGATAGCGTGCTTGGGAAGCTGGCTGCTTGCTTCACAAATTTATGAACGACACCATGCAGTTGCACACTTTCAGAGATTATTCCAAAAGGGACTTTCGGAAATATGGACTCTATTGCGTGAAGTATACTTAACATGTCTCGAGATAATTATTTTAATGAATATCAACTGGTATACATTGTGTAAAAAGCGGCTAAGTTGCTCATCACTGATTTAGTGTGTTGATACCGCTGTTCGGTGGAATGTGTACTGTCCGAGTTAAAACGGCTATAAATCGTTTCAGCGTTAGAACTATAGAGAGTGCAGTGGGAGCCCCAGAACGGCTGTAAGTGTCGCCGAGATATAGTGTGCTGCCACTTAGTCGGAACCACACGGTCACTCATTCACGAATTGCTGCAATCCATCTGCCAATCCAATTCTGCAATCTATAGGCCTAGTTACCGGCAATAGTGCATAATAACGTATCATTCATAGTAACCTAACTCGCATATTTAGTGCCATATACTGATCTAAGCTGATGCTCACCGACCTGTAAGCTGCCTTTAGGGCAGTATTCGGATATAATACTTTGATGATGCGGCTCAATACAAATGCCAATAAACCGCACGATGTGGTCGTTCTGCAGGTCGCGTATCTATGCACGTAATTCAGCAGGTTTCATTCATCAAATTTTTGCACTGGGTTCCCTCACACACTGATCGAGTCAATCCGATTTATCTACGGTTGAGGATAAAGTGCGGATTTGTCAACGGTTAGACTTAAACACTGGATTAGTCATGGGTCAGATTCATCCACGCCGTTCCACGGGTCCAGCTAATGGTCGCGGGTGTATCCATAGGATCCGGAATACGCTTAATGTCCCTTATTGGGCTGATGCGTAATAATGTTGTGCATTATATTTTCATTGTAATATTGTAAGATTGTGCGTTTGCCACTTTCATATATTAAAGGCTACTAATACAGCGCGTCTGCATAGCAAGCTATGCTGACGCGCTGTAAAAAGCATATAATGTAGGTTAATTTGCTATCCAAGCTATGAAAAGCGGCTGACCTTTTTGCACTCTAAGAGCAGAGGTTTTGAAGGCGTGAACGTTCTGTTGATCCGCTTGATGGCGACAAGTAAACCCTGCCAACAAGCATCGACAGATACATTGTTGCAGGCATATATCCAGCCATAAGACAATTTTGGGGGAAGAACTTTTTGTAGGCGCAGCTGCTTACGTTGTTGTGCATATCGTAAAATGGTAGCTGCTAAACTGGTGTTTGTTAGGGAGGGGTCAAAGCTTAAAATTACGGAGGTAATCAGATTCAATACCGGCAATAATATCACGCACCCAATGGTAGGCTATCTGTTTCGACCCACTCTTGACATGGCATATCAATTCGAAATAGGACAGCAAGGTAGCATTTGAAAGTTACACCAACCGCTGCCCTATAGATTACACCTAAACCCTAATAACCTACACACACAAAGTAGGTAATATACATAAAACAACTAACTTATGAATACTATCAACCGATTCATTTACCAAATGACTACAGGTCCACATATTTGACTGTTCTTTTGAACGACCACAAGCACCAAAATAGGCAGTTAATTCAGTTAGGCCTAACTGGCAGTTAATTCCAGACACTTCCCGGTCTGCGCTCATCTCACACTGGCAAATACGTTAAACACACAACGCGGACTAAACTCGGCAAACGAGCTTTCAGCTGTGCTGGTCCTGCAGCTTGGAATGCTCTTCTGCTAGTCTACACGACATTACAGACACCAGCAAATTCAAAAAATCACTTAAGACCATCCTGTTCCAACGAGCATTCCCTGCTGCCTAACTGTTCTACTGTTTCGTTGTCACTGTTTTTATTGTACTGTTTTTATGTTTTACTGTATGTTACATTGTTAAGCGCCCCTGGACAGCACTGTAGAGCCAAGCTATACAAATTCATATTGTAATTGTGACTGTAATTGCTGGTTCTGTTATGTTCTTTAAACAACACGGCAAGCGAGACGCAGCATAAAGAAAAAGAGCTGAATAAAGGTGAAACGTACCCGGTATGATCCAGTTTTTGTGAAAATCTGGTCCAAGTTTTTCTGAGACTCGATCGAATTTATACTTCCAGAAGGACGCTGCGAGCATGTATAAATAACAAGAGAACAAACTGTAGCAACAAATAAGCAAAACATTAGTACGGCAGCAGCAGCAACAGTAGTATAGTAGTTGTCATCACCATCATCATACAATGTTTTAGTAAAGGCAAAAAGCTAAAGGCCGATATAGCTCTTCATGGAAACCCCATCTCAGAGCTACGGGACGTCACTTGCCATATGAGATCACACAGTGTTACCTGCCACCCGACACAAGTGAACGCGCCCCGCCTAACCCCAGCCATGCAGGCTGGTACTGGATTTACCTACCCCGGAAGGATGGAAGGCTGAGTTGACCTAGTTGACTTGATAGTGCCCCGGCCGGGAGTCGAACCTGCGATCTTTCGATCACGAGTCCGACGCCGAACCGCTGCACCACCAAGTCAACTACTGTCATCAAGGCACAGACATTGCGAAGTTTCACCCAGTTCACCACCCAACCAACGCTTACCCTCCACAAATTCGTTTCAGAAATGCCGCGTCACAGTTTTTTCTTCCATTTCTAAGATTTTCGTTGTTTTTGTATTGATTAATATTCGCGTTGTGAAGCTTTTAAAACGCGATCCACCGGAGGAAAAAACGACTGCTGCTATAGCG
>Ga0056131_1000350_pt1 | contig 10924 bp, 7 predicted proteins | sample WorMetLIZISLAND1_2_FD_67480 | JGI IMG/M metagenome (GOLD analysis project Ga0056131, IMG submission 67480) | Marine gutless worms symbiont microbial communities from Max Planck institute for Marine Microbiology, Germany - Olavius clavatus LIZARD... ...
GTTCCAGCCGATTGGCTTGGTCCAAAGGTCGGCGGCCACCTGGCGCCGTTTCTGTATTCATCGCGTGAACCGAGTGAACTCTCGCAATGGCTCTGCTATGATGACAGCACTATAAATATCGTCGTGGTTATTATTATTATTATTATTATTATTATTATTATTATTATTATTATCATCATCATCATCATCATCGTTTATTTGCCCTGAAAACTGAAAAAAACATGGCAATATACAGGATGGCGGCGTGGTGTAGTGGTTAACACGTTGGTCTCGATCAACGCAGTTGCTCTACACTGGACCCGGTTACTACTTGGATGTGTGATTGTCTGCTGACAGGTAAACCATCTCGGTATGTAACCAACCACCTAGGTCCACTCAGCCTTCTATCCCTCTGGGGTAGGTAAATCAAGTACCAGCCTGTTTGGCGGGGCGGGTTCAATTGTGTCGGGAGGCAGGTTCGTTCGATGGTGCTGTGTGATCCCATATGGCAAGTGTCGCCTTGAAGCTGTGCGATGACTTATTCAGGAGAGCTGTAACGTTTAACCTTAGCAGTGAATTGGACGGTGAAGCCGGACAGTAAGGCAACAACAACAAAGTTGCACTGATAATTTCTCGTAAAATCTCAGTACAGTCAGAAGAACATCAAACGTTTAATGTAGCAACTAGCAGTACTTGACAGAGGAAAATATTCGTAAATACAAAGTAACATTTGTGAAGACGTATCGTGCACATGTTACGAGCTGTTCTCACTCAGCAGTTCAGTTCAGTTCAGTTACTAAATTTATGTTTCACGCAGTCTTATAATAAAAAAAAATCATGACAGTTTTCAGCCAGCGAGAGAACTGTCCGAGTGTCACTGATGTCGTCTTTATTTCCGGTGGCAGGCTGTTTCACGCTAACGGACCAGTGCCCAAAGTCAGCTGTTCTGGTCCGCGGCACAACCAGGTCACCTTGACCTACAGAGCGCAAATGGCAACGTGTAGAGACTGCCGAAGCCGGACTGATAATCGACACGAGGTAGGCCTATGGGGCGGCGAGCTCGTGAAGACACTTGTAGACCCGTAGACAAATCTCAAAGTCTACACGCTATCGCATCAGAAAGCCAGTGAAGACTGTCACGAATGGTCGAAGGGATACTGTCCCATTTCCTCTTCTTGACAACCATGCGCGCAGCAGCGTTCAGCAGTGAACGGCAGCGGCCCGGTTCGACTACAACGAGATCTGTCACATGCGGTTTAATGTTGTACGAAGCCTGATGAAGGTAGCCATTTATTCGCCGTAATGTACATTCCCTGAGGTGTCATCTTCCATTTGTCCAATTAGCACATTTGTAGGTTGTTAAATAAGCGCCAACTGGCAACAGGTCGGTTGCTGTTAAGCTATACGTAACAGCTTTCGGACGTGTAGCCGTAGAGTTTAGCCGTTGACAACGCATCTCTCGCATTACTATCGCACTCTGAGTGATATACGTTACCTGTATTTTTTTCGGGACGAGCAATATGTAGCAGGGACATATTACTACATACTAGGCCTACAACGTACATCTTGTTTTGCTGCGAAACGCCAGTCATGAAACGCCAGTCATCCTAGCGCATTAGAGGTTATTTTTATAATGAGATGCGCTATACAAATCTCTGTTTTACTTACTTACTTACTTACTTACATCCTGCAGCCACATTTATTTCAATACGATAGGCTGACATTAGCTTTTGTTAGCGCACATTTTACGTTTTTTTTCAGTTCAGGGAAAGTTTCGCATATCTTATACGTTACGTTTTGTTGACAGTTGCCCTTGCCGTTACGAGCATGTCGCCAACACTGATCAGGTGATATGAAGGTCGAAGATTTTTGGTGCATGCATATATAATCCGACTCCATACGCACACGGGCTGATCAATGACCACCAGATTTCACGAAATTTGAGTTATCCTGCTGAATTTTTGCGGCAATTTAAAATAGATAATCTTGCGCTGAGTTTGGGATTATAACCAGTCAACGATAGCTGGAGTTCTTTTCTGCCGACAGAGTGACAGACAGACAGACAGACAGACAGACAGACACCAGAGACGTGACTGAGTATTTAACACGGTTGCTTATGCGCGATCGCCGTTACGCCGACACACACTATGAACACCATGCAAAACGAGGCCTGATACGGAACGTCACGATGCAATACCGACCTTCATTGGACCGCCCAACGCGCCAGCCGCTCAGCAGAGCGAGAATGACGAAGCCGTTGCCGAGTATTCCAAGCACGAACGTCAGACTATAGACGGTTGTCGCCGGGAGAAAGGCGCGGTCCTCCGACCACGAAGTCTCGACATCCGTCAGGTCGTCCATGTAGACGACGTAGTCAAAATCGTACCTGCCGCTGATCAGTGGAGGTGGCGGAGTTTGGAAATTACGAGCCGGCGGATCGGATGTTGCTAATGACTGTTCAATCAGATCCACCAGTGGAAACGTGTCATCAGTAGAAGATAAAGTTGCCATGGTTGTGTCCGGTACGTATCAGAAAACAGCCGATTTCACCGCGAGTGGCCGGTATTTCTGTCGTACACATCATCACAGACAGCAATTCCATTGATGGAAATACCACGAGAAATGGGCTAACTATTATTATATCTATATCGTCCAGTTATTAATATCTGTACGGTAGTGTATATCTGCCAAAAATTATGAAAGCCGGTTAACAGTAGACAAAGTTATTGCAATAATAACCAGGCTTACTTTTTGGCCCACCCTGTATAGTCTTCAGACTGCAAAAAATTGCACATTTCAAAATCACTCTATACTATAAGTCCTTAATAAAATACCAAACTCAATTTACCCATGGTAGCTACCTATAGCCTTTGGATGTTGGTTCTGTATAATACTATCACGTATGTTGTTAGTTACTTGCTCAAATTTGTAATGTTTTTTTGTATATTGTTTTAGATGCAGCACATTTTAGTTGCCATACTTCAATAGACGCGTATGTAATATCGCCAGCCACTCACATAGCACTGAAACGTTTTTTTCTGCAATACTTATGGGCTACTACATATTGCCGAACAATGATATAAAAACTAAAGGTCACCACAGAGCCAGTAACGAGAAATGTATCACACAGTAATATAAGCACAGGTATAGTGTTGCCGTGATCACATTTATCCATTTGTTCAGCAGCCATAAAGCTGCGATAGATCGACAGACAAACGCTGATTCATTTCGTGGTCACTATGTTGTGACGTAATCACAGAAAACGCACCATCACTCTGGAGTACAGGATCGTAATGGACGTGTAAGAGGGCCACTTTAGCTGTCCATTGTGACAGTGGAGGTTGGTGCTATTGCATTCGATGTAAAGTAAGGACACATCTTCATCGAACGGTGGGGGACAAAGTGGGGGCAGAGAAGATTTGCAGGCGAGGAGTTTCCCGGCTTCGTGGTAGTACCATTCTCCGGGATCCTCCACGTGGGTTCGGTTTGCGGAGGCATCATTCGATTTAGTCAGAAGTGCTCACGTAAAAGTATATATTAACAGTGAACGTTGGAGATTTCGTAGAGTCGCGTTCGCGTAGTGGTTGCAACTGTGGCGAGTATTACAAGAAAGCCGTGCTATCGCGGGGAGAATCCGAGAATCGCGCGATGCCGCTGTAAATTTCGATAGTAGCTTATCGAATTTTATATGGCATCGTGCGGTTTCCCCGATACAGCACGGCTTTCTTGTTGGCCGTTATCTGCAGACTGCAGTGAATCATCTGTCAGAAAGTAATAATGTACTAGAAAGAACCAGTCAGATCGCACATTTAACGCAGACAATTACATCACTCTGAATTTTTGTCGTCATCATTATTTACCGCCAGCGTAAACGTACCGTAGTAATAAACAGAACGCGTAACGATAGATGTGCACAAATGTAAAACTCAGGGAAACAAGTATTTGCTTCACAGTCAGGAATGCTGCTCAGGGCTGGAAAAAAACTTAGGTTTTTAAAATAACGTTTTTTTGGGTTTCTAGGTTTTAAGGTTTTTTTAAGGTTTAAAAGTTATTTTCAGATTTTACTGTACAAATAAGACCGGACACAAAATTTCGACCTTGGGAGAACATCCTATACACCATTCTCTCTGTCATATCATTTTCTATAAATTATAACAAAACTCACAAATCATGATTAAAACACGAAAATTAAATATGGTTTGTATAAAATTTCACCAAAAAATAAAAACCCTAAAAAACCTAAATTTTGGACTTTTGGTTTTTTTGGGTTAAAAATCTAGGTGTTTAGCCCTGATGCTGCTATCGCTTGGAAATTTAACAAAGCGAATGTAAGTTGTAACTGCATCTTTTCTGCAAGCGTGCGTATCAGCCGTTTAAGGTCATCCAAGGACGTTGATTTTGATACGAATTGAAAGCGCATATGCGACTTCCTATTAGTCCGTCATAGTGACCTTGGTCCTATCTTGCCCCGTTTCAGAGATATTGCAGGTTTTCTGCTCAGAAACGGATCTCATCCTTATTCCACGTGAATTTTGTGGATGTTCCCGTTGCTCCAGATCGCCGACGTTGGGGCAGCAGAGCCACAACCTTAAGCTCACCGTAAAATTATTTTCGAAGTATTCCAACCTATGTGATCACAGTACCTCAATGTCACAGGCAGCCAGACGGACAGACAGACAACCTATCGTGACATAACTAAGCTCTGCGTAGCATCTCGCGGTAATTAACACTGTTCGATATCTGCTTGCTGTAACTGTTGCTAAAATCAATCGACTATGCGGTACATTAGCGCCATCAACGAGTGCCTCCGTGCAAACAGCTGACAGCGAAGCAGAGCTTTCTCAGTACAAGACGATGAGCGTTCCAGTTGTTACTGTGGAATCACTGGCTTTCTTGAAACAGAACGCAGTCTCAAAAAACTCGCCAACTTTGAAACGGTATAACTCTATTCTAGAGTATTTTGAATATTTCTGACAAGTGTAATCAAAATCGATGTTTATTATTTCGAACTACACCGTTTCTGAGTTGGGGCATTTTATGAGACACATCCGCAGTGTTGTTGCAAATTCTGCCTCTGACTGCTGGAAAAATTCTACGCATCTCCGAGCGCAGTGACAGGCAGATAGCGATTTCTCGCCAGCATGGTGTATTGTGACTAAGATGAGATCGCGTCTGTCTGCAAATAAACTAGAAGGATGACGTTTCCACTGGATCGCGTCTGGTCACTCACTCAGTTCCAAAATATGAGTTCGGTCGGGTCTGACTTTTTTTCTGTCGGGTTAGGTCGGGTCCTATAAATTTGACGCATGTCCAACTCTGACAACCTCCCATGGGATGATAAGCCGGCGAAGTGTTGCAGTCAACAGGGAATTGCCACCTGAGATCGGCTGAAACATGTGCCAGATAGTAAAGCTACCACCATAGCAATTCCAATTACATCTCGGTATGCATCGTGAGTAAAGATCGACTTGGGGACGGACAGCGATGTTCGCCGAACAACGGCAATGCGACCAGAGATAGACTTACGCCGACGGCTACTGCTACTGCTACTGCTACTGTTTGCCGTCAAATCTAAAAGACCACAGAGGGAGCGGATCTCATTATTTTAACATGATGTTCTCACTGCATACGCCGACTTTGGCACTTTATGTAAAACATTTCCAGTTTACTTAGACTACATCATCGCGTTGCAACGTTCACGTTGCAGAAGCGTTCAGCAGCAATGAGAAGTGTACTACATAAATCTAACTTGTAAGACAGGGAATTTTTTACAGACTAAAATTGGAAAGTTGACCAATAATGCGGTGTATTTTGGCTTGTAACGTCGGTGTCTGTGGGGAGTCGCACTGAGATTTTCCGCGTGAAGTGTTATGTTACGCGCGCATGAAATTTTGGTTTCAAATTTTGGGGTCTGTCCCCCAGAACTTTTAGAGCCGAAAAATCTTAGATTTTTATTTCACGATGTTGCAACTTCATTGCAAGTATCTCCAAAACGTAACAAGGCATTGTAAAATGGCGATCATTGCAAACTGCGATCATTCCTTACACGCACATTGTAAGGTGAACTTTGGGTCCAACAATGAGCAACCCTGCAAAAAGACAGTAGGACGGGACAGACAGTGAGGCAACACTGAGTTGCTCTAATAACTGCCCATAAAAACTACTGAACGCAACTGTGACAAGAAATACTTTAGATTGTGACCAATCTAATGTATACTCCTCGCGCGTTGTTTCTTCGGCTATTTCTCAAGATCTGCTTTTTCGTTCTTTCTCTTTATACCATAGGTCGGCTAGTGACCCTCCCTTATGAAATAAGTTTCGAATCTTCATCATTATAGATTAGACACCGAGGGCAAAGTATGGTCTGAGTACATACATACGGTAATCGGATAATGCATTGCTGAGATATGACCATTTGAAGTTTTCCAAGATGGCCGCCGGCGGCCACCTTGAATTTGATCCAACCGGAAATGGCGCCGTTCGACCCGCCGTCCCCGAAAAACCCACCCTAGAACCAAACATGAAGGGGATCGGTTGACGCGTTGCAGAGCTGGCCATTTGAAATTTTCCCAAAATGTGTGAATTGGCCCTGAGGTCGGTCGTCGGTCGTCGGTCGGTGACTATTCATACTTCTTATGGCCTGTCCACACTGGCGACTATAGTCGGCTAATTCGGCGACTGTCGCCAAAACCGGCGACTTGTCGCCGAAATCGGCGACTATAGTCTCCACTGTGGACAGGCCATTACACTCATCTCATATACTCCTCTTTTGCTACGTTAGGGACGTAGCGCGCGAGGAGTAAAAAATATCGCAGTGCACGCACAAAACTCACTCCAGGTGTACACTATATAGGACTATTCGCTCTCACTTTACATAGACTACTGATTACCGGTACTATTATAGACTGGGACGCAGATCTCTGTGTTGCTAAACTAATATTGTATGACGCTCATTTCGCAGCGTGTTATTTGCAAACAAATCGCCCCGCGCTGTTTCGTATGTACACCTGAGTACCATGATATTAATTAATCAACAGGTAGCATTTCAGCAGTGAGATCATGCAATTGTACTGCGGATGACCACGGCGGTCACGCAATATGTACGGTACGTCATGATAAATTAACTCCAGCCCAGAGGTGGAACAAGCTATGGGGCAGGGAGGGCAGATGTCCCCCCCCAGATTTTGATGCAATGGGGCGAGACTGGACCTTTAGCCTCCCCCACTTTCCGATGACGTCACTGTCTATAGTGCGGCTGAAATTCGGTGACCAACGAATCTGTCTGCTTGTCAACACAGTGCCTATAGATAATTTTAGGCCTATCTGATACAAAAGCATCTGTTGTGTTCTGATTTATGGTCACAGACTCATAGTATACAAATAGAAAAGTAGGTTGCCTTTATTAAAATCTATAACAGTCGCAGATACTTCAATACTTGCATCAACAGATTTATAATGCAGAGTTTAAAACATTGACACACATGACACGTTTAACAGTGAGTTCAAGTAAAACTATAATAAAAACATTTCACAGAATAAAAGTGGATTTAAACTTTGACTACCGGTATACTTGATTTCACATAAGGTGGGCCTAAGATAAAAGTGTGGCCTCTTGGACACATCGTAAGATACGTTGGAAGCTGCCGGTAACAAGTGATAGACAGTGGTACGAAGAATGGATAGTGGATACTGGATACATTTGAACAATTTCTTACCTGACCGCTCAGTCAGTTCATCAGCAGATCTTATTGCTCGGTCTCAACTGGAGGGAGGGGCAAAAAGGTCATCTGCCCCCAATAAGTGGGGCAAACTGGATTACTGCAGGCACCTGCAAAAATTTTTCGGGTACGCCCGACTGTTTTTGCCCCTCCCCAGTTTTTAATATATTGTTCCAACCCTGCTCCAGCCTAGTCGTGACTCAAACCATGCAGTGCCTGATATAACGATGCAGTACTGCTCAGGTATATTTTTATGCGGCTATGTATAAATGAGCGGTTATTTTTGACTCGCTTACAGGATGATTATTATAACAGGATTGGAGTTTTTCATTACCGGTATAGTGTGAAAATGGGGATTGCTCGAAGACAACTAATACATGACCGCATAAAGAACCGGAGTACTTCTTGAGTCTGTCGCTGGTGCTAATGAATGTCGTGGCTATACTGTGATGCGCTCCATGGCATCGACTCTGTCTCTGTGACAGTGCAGCAGCGTTGGTACATGGTTCAGTCTTTTCTGAGTCGTTTAATATTTGCGATGCTAAAAAATTACGTTCAGTTGCAGCAGAGGTGAGTGGTAGCCAGTGTGTAGTAGATCCTCAGCAGTTTCTTGACCTCCAACATGAGTTCTTGTCTGTGAATTGAATTGACCTGTGCTTCATCCAGGTGCAGCTGTCCCCTGAAATTTCAGTCGCGTTCCCCAAATTGATAATCCCAGCTACGTAATATATAGCCTACATGACGACAAATGACGTGATCGGTTGTGTGCCACCGATGAATTAGTAAATCGTGCACTAAGTCTTGCAGGATAACGTTTGCATTAGCAGCAACATGTGGTGCGGCGTGAAATTACGCTGATGCATGTCGTACGTAGTCGGCGATGCCACCGTCATCATCAGGTCTTTCCTGAACAGCAATCGTGTTAGGACGGAGTAATCAGAGAGTTCCGTTTTGATTAAAACGTCCACTCGCTGCTTGACTATTCGTCGTGCGCAGCTCGGCGACGACGTGACCTGATCTATGAGCGCTGCTCACCCCGAGACAAAGCACCTGCCATGCAGTCTCTGGAGACCACGACAGTCCAACGTTCTCCGAACACTGCCGTTTATACCTACATGTCTCGCTGTTAATCTCACACACTGCTGTTGTCGCCACGGCGACTGAGTCCTATGACTGACACAGGTGGTGACTTATATCACTCGAGGGGTTCCTTTGTTGTGTCGACGTCCAATTGTTCACACCGCCATCGACTCTCGTTTTCTGCTGCCTTCTCCTTGTCTTATCCGCTGCTGTTTGTCTTTCTGAAAGAAATGATGGTGTCAAAGGCTATAACGTCGAATCTGTTGCGTATATAATAATTTGTTGTTTATAATAATATACAAACAGCAAATAATAATGATCATCATCATCATTTTCCAACCTCTGGCTACACCGCGGCATTTCATTCCTCTCCGAGCTAGGCCGTAGATTGACGAGTGTTTCAGGAAACCGACGTGAAACGATGCATCTCTTCCAACCACTCTCACTGCCGGTCTAGCGTTACATACAATTCGGTTTCTTTCAAGGGGACCTTTTTGGTCCATACTGAATTGGTCCTATACTACCGGGGGTATGGCCTATAAAAATAATAATACATTGTTAGGATGTTTTTATAAAATGCAATCAAAATGAAATTAACGCATTTTCACCAAGTTCTCTGGCCAATTTCCTCCGGTGAACAGATATTAAATGCCCATCTCATTCATTGATTGACGTCACTGCCGATGCATTGTTACGTGTGACACTGTCTATACTGTCCAGTATTTTGGAGACAGCAACCTTCGAATAACTCGCTTGAATCAATCGCCTTAATTGATTAAAACTGAGAAATGCTAATGAAAACTGGCATTTTAGCCGCCGAAGAGTTTGGCCGAAATAGTTGATCGGTTTGCACTACACCTCCGATAGCAACACCCCACTGTTTTCCTTTCCACATGAATTAGATAATCTGTTTAAATAATGTACGTCGAACATGCGTATCATCGGCATCATTTGCGACGAACTTTGTAGCAAATTAAGCGTCGATGTGGCGGTCAAGGGGTTGCGTGAGTGGCCTATACAGAGAAGTGGAAGACGGTGACCGGCGAAATATATGCATGCCGAGCACGTTGTAAACACTGGCGGTAGTTAGTTCTGGCGAATTATGCGAGCGATCGACCGACCCGACCCGCCGACAGACGACAGTCTTTAGATGCCACACTGATCGGCGACGCCCGGGAACTGATTTTGCCGGGACCACCCATGACGCATCTGTGTCGACGTCAAGAAATAATTCAGCAGGTCGCATTTCAATTCCGCGACGACCAGCGCTTTTTTTTCTGCGACTCTTGTCCCATACAGGTCTCACCAAAGAGGACTTATCACATGCACTTGCTGTGTTAAGCAGTCAATAATACTGCGTCATGAGCAGCATGTCTTATAATGGCCGTTCTATTTCGCGTTAATGTCGACTCATAAAATTACTGTGTCCACAAAAAGTGAGCCCCCAAACATTTTGCAATAACAAGCGGAAACGTGCACCGATATAAGTAAAATTTTACACACACAATGTGACATCTATTTGAGTCACCAGCGCAAAATTTTATAGGAATTTGTATTTTTGTTTAAGAGATTTTCATTCTTTTTTCAAAGCGATTTCACAGGTCTGCGTTTCCAACACGAGTCTACTGTTGCCAGATCCGCGACGTTGATCATCTGAAAGAACGATTGATTGAAGAGTGGCATCGCTTTGATCAGAACGTTATCGACAGAGCAGTGAATCAGCGGCGTGATCGATTGCGTAAATGTATCCGCGCCAAAGGAAGACACTTTGAACATCTGGTGTAAACAGTTGGACTGTTTCGACTGATAAGCTGCGTTTGAAAGCTCTTGGCGTTCGGCAGCGTTGTTTAAAATTTGATTTGTCCGCAAAGACAAGATAGATTTCTGTGAAACTACAGTGTAGAGTTCAGAGTGAATGTCATGTCATGCGTGTAAAATTTTATTTAAATCGGTGCAGGTTTCCGCTTGTATTGCAAAATGTTTAGGGGGCTCACTTTTTTGTGGACACAGTGTATATAATAACATAACAATTTATGAGAACTATAATATGTATAAATGTAAAAAACTGTAGTTTATATACACCTTAACGGCGACATTCAGTGACCCATACATCGAAAACAGCAAAAATCATAAAAAGGTGATATTAT
>Ga0056131_1000351_pt1 | contig 10919 bp, 7 predicted proteins | sample WorMetLIZISLAND1_2_FD_67480 | JGI IMG/M metagenome (GOLD analysis project Ga0056131, IMG submission 67480) | Marine gutless worms symbiont microbial communities from Max Planck institute for Marine Microbiology, Germany - Olavius clavatus LIZARD... ...
GAAAGGAAGAGAGACAATCCGTGTTCCGAATGTCGATTGGCAGCGAGTTCCAGACATCTGGAGCGGCGACGCTGAATGCTCGCTTAGCTGTCTCGGTGCGCGTCCTGGGGACGAACAGCCGCGGAGCATCAGTGGACCTCAGTGACTGGGTCGTTTCTTGACACTGCAACAGTTCGTTGAGATATGAGGGGACAGATGTCGACAGAGCCTTGTACGTATAGATATAGATAGGCTTACAAGCAGTGTGATAAACTTAGTGAGTAAGGCACTGTTTAAAGGTTTGCTATGATGTTGTTGAAGATTTGATTCCAAGACGGAGCTTATTGGAAACGTCTGACACACTTCTAAGGTCATATCGATTGTGTAGCTGTGTACTGTATTTGTGTCTGTCTCTCTGTGTGTGTTAGACATCTGGCGTTGTCAGAAGAAAACGAAGAACTGAAACGTGTTGCAGACATTGCTCAAGTGTTGAAACAAGTCTTCAACACAGTCTCCAATGCCGCCAGTCAGTCTCTAGCCAGTCATTTCTAAAGTCAAAGTCATTTCCTGGATATTTCCTAGATTTTTAAGTGACCTTACTGGACATTAGTTAACCTTCTACAATGACCTAGCTGTAGTTTTTGCTATTTAGCCACTTTATCATAATTGATTGATTGATAGTGTATGTCTGTATGTATGTCTGTATGTCTGTCTGTCTGTCTGTGTGTAGAAGTGTCTGCTGCGGATGCTGACTGCTGGTGTTCATCATTTCTTGCAGTTCCATCAAGAAAACGGTTAATTGTCTATTCCATCGTTTCATTTTCATTTAGTTTCACATTTGCTATTGAGGAGAATTTTGAAATTTCACGTCTTCAGCAGATGAAGGTAACCAAAAATTGCGATCACCAGATGAACAGTCTAATTGTGTAATTTTATGCTTTCATTTTGACCAGACTAGACGTTGTCTGATCTGCGTCTTCTCTAGAGATGTGTGAGTGGATACTCGACTAGTAATTGAATTAGTTATAACAACTGAACTAAACATATAAGCCTTTTATTTGCAGAAACCCTCCGGTATCTCAGCTACATTTAACCACTCCGCTAGTGTGATGTGAGACTCCATTCAGATTTCTGTGAAAACAGAATGCATTAAAGTACACTGTGGTCGTTCAAGGTCATCCAAGGTCATTGATTTCAGTAGCTACTGAAAATGCTTATGCATATTACTTTTCATGCATTAACTACCACATTCGTTTATTATGTTTGGCAGCAGATGCTGGATATATAAACACTGATCAGATAAAATTCAAAATAAAACAGAATACACAAATAGCTCTAAGAGTCAATAAAATCATCACAAAAATCTTCAGAAATATTCGTCGGAAAACTGCGTAGCGCAAATAAAAAAAGACCTCAAATCTTTCAGTACGTGCAAGAAGAATAGAGTATTTCAGAGATGTGACGATGCCTTAAAAGCCTGAAAATTGTCACATTTTTTGACCTTCTGCCATGTAATGCCTTCGCTTGGGATTAACCCTTTTCTCAACAGAACTCATATGACATTAGATAGAGTGGTAGGTCTGTGTGTGGTGTTGTATCAACTGAGTGATGTTGACGCACACATCTGACTAATCATGACAGCCGCGTGACTGTTGTGGCACTTGTCACACTTGGGTGGCGGCGTAGTGTAGTGGTTAGCACGTTGGCTTTGATCAACATAGTTAATCAACACTGGCCCCGGTTGGCACTTGGATGGGTGACCGCCTGCTGGCAGGTAAACCATCTCAGTATGTACCAAGTCACCTAGGGCAACTCAGCCTTCCATTCCTCGGGGTAGGTGAATCGATTACCGGCCTGTCTGGCTGGGGTTAAGGCGGGGTGTGTTCACTTGTGACGGGAGGCAGGTAACACTGTGTGATACAAGTGACACTCTGTAGCTGTGAGATGGAGTTCCGTTAACAGCTATACACGACCTTTACCTTGTTTACCTGTTGTAGGTGTCCGGAGTATTATCAGCTGATCAGTGAAGCAGTTGACTTTACGACAATCAAGAGAAATATTGACTGTGGGCGTTATATGACGGCCGAGAGTTTTGACATGGATTGTGAACGCTGCTTTACTAACATCGAGGTGAGTCAATGAGTCTTAATTGTGAGTCTCTGATGGCACTATTGTACTAATAGTGACTGGCTTTGAGGTCACTATTGGAAATCGTTTCCCTGAAGTAGGGCATGTATTGCCTGATGCCGAATGAGGAGGGCAGTATTTCCCCAACTTCATCTTAATCAAATATCATTTGGCAATAAAAGTGTTTTTGAATGCGGTTAGGAATGTTGATAAAATTAGGAATCTATCTGTTTCATAAGAATTATTCCATATTTTGGTGCGAGTTATACGTATGAAGCGAAAAAGTATGATTTAGATTTGTGAGTCAAATGGTTCCAACTGTTTGTTTAGCTAAATCAGACTAACATGAATAATTAATGAGGGCACTATTGACAGACATGAATATTCATGAAGGCAGTAATGCATGCTGTGGATATGAGAGTGACACGCGTGCTTGTGTTGATATAGGTATTCTATGGAGTGAGGTCTGTGGAGGGTGAGCTGTGTGCGAGGCTGCGTAAAGTGTACCGCGACGTGATGCTGGAATCAGCTAATCTACTCGTGTATTTTGGTGATGCGTTGGGACAGAAGTTACTGTCAACTGTTAACTGTTCAGTGTCTACGTCTGGTACGTATGTTTGTATGTAGCTTCTAGCTGCCGTCTGTTCTTGTGGTTCATTTATAATTCAGTAACAGTAACTAACAGATGATTGACTCAGCTTGGCGGTGAGTGAGTGAGTGAGTGAGTGAGTAGAGTTTTACGTCCCGCTCGACACTTTAATAGTATGGCACTCACCCACCCGCTCGACACTTAACAGGTCATTTCAGAGACGAGTCTTTACAGACAATCACTTGCACTGCTACTGACAACAGTCAACACAACTTGTTGGTGGTGCTGCTGGGTCACTAATGGTCTGAGCTAGTACAAGATAACTAGACGTGTTGATGTCATCACTGATTGTGTTTGCCTCTTACAACCCGTTGTCTTTTATTCCTTGTGTGCGTGCTACGTTCTTAATGTAGCAAAGAAGAGTATATGAGATCAGTGTAAGAAGTATGAATGATTGACAACCGACCTCAGGGCCCATTCACACATTTTGGAACATTTCAAATGGCCATAACTCTGCAACACATCGTGTGATTGCCTTCATGTTTGTTCTAATGTAGGGTATTTGTTGGCGGATTGAACGATACTGTGTCCGGTTGGATCAAATCCAAGTTGGTGGCTGGTGATGGGGAAGAGTAGGATGATGGTGTGTAAGATACGGAGGATGATAGTGTAGAGAACTAGGACATTGATGATGATGTTAATGTTGACATTGCGGATAATGATGATGATGATGATGAGAGCTGACTAGAATGCTGCTGAGGTTGTTTGTTGTTTGAAGTGAACTGAAGTGATGTGATGTATTGTTGTCACTGTGTAGATGCCAAGCCACTGAGTGGCAGCAGCAGCACTGGCAGTGATGAGGATGTAATTCGTTGTGTGTGTAACACGTACCGTGATGAAGGAACAATGATTCAGTGTGAGAGATGTGAGGTAATTGATTACCAACCAGTCTACTCGTTGCTTCTGTTGACATATTGCTGCTGCTGCTGGCTGTTAGCTTTGTTCTCAGTAGCTTGTGTTATTGTACCTGGCTGGCTGAGGACAATCAATGATGACCTTCGGGGTGCAGACGGCTTGGAGGAAGGCAAGAGATAGATGAAATTGTGCCCGTGATTTGATGACGCTTGAGTTCACAGAGCACGCGCTGTAATGTAATGACATCAGAGAACAGTGCTCAACAGATCTAAAGAAATGCTTCTTCTACTCCGCAGTGGAGAGTTGCCATACTGATGACTCGATGCTCTTGGCTTCCTCCAAGCCGTGATTATTAGATGGCACTTTGTGAACACAAAGACATGTTAACGGAACAGGCAGCACATTAATGTCTTCTAGAGACCTGTGTGAAACAAACAGTTCATTGGTGACCCGTGAGTGGACTGGACTGTTGTATGTAGCTTCAATATAAACACACTCACTCACAAGCCTTATTAAACAGTCAGTCTAGATACACACAGCAGACACACACAGATGACGAGACGATGGCAGTTGTGTTGGACAGATACCATGTCAAGCTACCAGTTGATTGATACGATAGTCTGAGTCTGTATGTGTGTCTGTATGTCTGTGTGTCTGTGTGTCTGTATGCTGTGTGTCTGTCTAGATGTGGCAGCATTGTGACTGTATGTCAGTAACAGACGTACTTCATCATAGATCATACCTCTGTGAACTCTGTCGACCTCGCTACATCAGCCCAGTAAGTAACGCTACTCTATGCTACATTATACACAGCTGATCTCGGTGAGTCTGGTCAGTGTATGTAGAATTACATCACGTAATTAATTCCTGCAGCACGTCAGCTTGCTCCACGCTGGCTGTCATTGAAATGTTCACTTTAATGGAAATAAGTTAAAGTTACTGCTCAGCGTGGAAAATATTGTTTTTCACGTCTGTAGCAAGTTAGCAAAGTTTGACTGTGCTTAGTTCGCTGCCGGCAGTGATGTCTTGTTAAGTGAAAAGTGGTTTCTGCTGCCGGCAGAGCTACGCAACTGAACGCGTTAATTGAGCAGCTAGAGCAGGACGTAGAGACAGCTGTGGGAATTACCGGCTGATGATGTTGTTGTTTGTAGGAAGTGAAACTGAAAGTACGTCTGGCCGACGGACTTCCCGGCTGTGTCTACTACATGACATTGCTGCAGTCCGGCGGTAGAAAACAACAAATTCATATCGGTGACTTTGTCTACGTGGCGCCGGCTGATATGGTGCTACCACCTGGTGATTGCTGGATGAAGCATGTTGACAAGCTGGCTATTTATAGCGTCGACCGGCTGTGGTCTAATGCCAGGTTGGCCCGTCTCTACTCTATTCTCTGTTTATTGATTCTCTCTCATTGGCTGAGGTCAAGTTTCACTAAGAATTTAGTCTAAGACCAAGGTATAAGACCAAAGTTTGGTCTAAGGCCAAAGTTCAAACTGAATTTGACCAGATGATGACAATTTGATCTAAGACCAAACTCAACACCAGACTTTGGTTGACTTTGCTCTTAGACCAAACTTTGATGTTGACTTTTGTCTAAGACTTGAAATGAACTTTGTTCCAGAGATTGTAAGTCCAAGTGAAATTGTGTGATTGTGAAGTTAAACTGAAGTTATTGTGTTAACAGAACTGAAAATGTAAGTAAAATTATTTGAAAACTGAAGTTGAACTAGAATTAAAATTATTGTGCAGAACTGAACTCTAGGTGAAACTGAAATTATTTTTAGAAGTAAAATATCACTGCTGGTGGTGGTGGTTAGTGCAATGTGTCTGTCTGTCTGTCTGTCACAGTGGCAGGAAGTATGCGTACGTGCAGTACTACATGCGTCCTGGTGAAACGTTTCGTGAACGTTACCGTAAGTTCTTTGAGCGTGAACTGATCCGATCACCGATCCATGATGAGATTGACATCAATGCTATCCTTGGCACGTGCTGTGTGCTCGACCTTCCCACCTACTGCACGGTCTGTCACGTTTGTTTGTCAGATTCTTACTCTAACACTGCTTAATTTACTTCACAGTGCTCTGACATAATCCGGAAAAAAAGGCCACAGTCTTCTAGGCATAACTTTGAAAAATTTGGACATAGCTTCATAATTTTTGGCAAGAATCATCCTGATACTTCAGCGTACTAAACCATTAGAAAAATTTTGCTTAACACTGCAACATCGTTAGGTAGAGATGACGTCATATCTGACGCCACGCCATCAAAAATGCCGTTTACAGACATAGACGGACATTTAACAAAAGCTTTTCAACAGAAAAAAACATGACACTGTGAGTGACTAATCTACGTCATTACAGTGTACTAATGTCTGTCTGTCTGTCTGTCTGTCTGTCACGGTGTGAAGGGTCGTCCTAGAGGTGTGCGTGAGGATGACGTGTACATCTGTGAATATCGTGTTGACCGCACTGCGCGACGTTTCACAAAGATCAAACAGACTCGCTACCCTGTCAACTGTGCCTCGTATTGTTTCAACAGATTCCTTCACAAACTACAGCCAAAGAGAACTTACATGGTACGTCGTCTGTCTGCCTGTTCTTTATTTGAGTTATTACTAGGCAATCTAGTCAACATGTAGTGTTTATTAGCTCGAGTTGTTTCTGATATTCCTTCGGCCAATGGGGCAGCTATTTTCAGTGTACTGATAAACTAGATATACAGTGGAGATGGTGTACAGTGTAAGGTGACAGTCATATAGAGATATCTCTGCCTATCTCAGATCTATGCCCAGTTTTATCAACTCGGGTTAATCTTTGGAATAGCTATTCCGAGATCTGAGGATATCTCACTATTTACACCGGGTTAGATTTAATCCGAGGATAACCCCCAAGATTCCCCCTCTCCCCCGAGGTCCGAGGTTTCACTCTGTTGGTGTTGATAAAACGCTGCTGTTGTTTCTTATTGCAGTGATATCTCAAGTTTCTCGGGTTATGTGGAGTTGATAAAACCATGCATTAGAGTGAGACAACTGGGTACTAGATGTTGATGGTAAAGTAAGTAAAAAAGAATGATTTAAGCATCTTGACAACTGTCACTGTGCAGTCACTACAAAAGTTGGGGTAAAAGTCACATGTGAATGAACGCCTGAAGAGGAAAGCCTTGAGGTTACCTTGGAAAACAGACATAGAGAGGGTGTGGATGTGACATGTTGGGGGCGGACTACCCATGACAACCAAGACGCTATTCCCACAACAACCAAGGCACATTCTGTCTTCACTAATTCCCTATCCCTTGGTCCGTTTGTCTCTCTTTTCTCCATGTCTTCCCTTCTCTTTCTCTCCGTGTCTCATTCTGTGTAAATGTCTTGAGCCTGTGTTATAGCATTATTGCATTGATAGCATTTTAATTAGACGCAATGAGTGCAGACGTGACATGTTGGGGCAGACTACGGGCAGCAACAGTAACAGATGATAACAGCAGTTAGTATGTGAGGTGCAGTATCACGTCACCATCTGTCTGCAACTCTGTGTCTTCAGCTACCATCATCACTTTGAAGTCACATATCTGAAAACTGAACTGTTCTCTGCTGCATACGACACGGTCTAACATTTCTTCTGCCGCCGGCGCCTCCGATTAGAAATCTTGACGTACGGCGCTGCCTATGAATGTTGTTGCTGTGATTTGACATGTGGTAGTTAGTCTGTGTGGTCTGCTGGTGTGGTGTGTAGCCTCATGAGTTGACAGCTGATGCAGACAACAGTCATCAGCCTGATACAGCAGCTAGTAGTACAGAGTCCTCGTCATTGTCATCTGATGATGATGTGATGACTGGCAGACATTGCAGACACAGACACAGCTCAGTCACTGGACCTCAGCCTCGTCATCGCAGACGTCATCAGCATCAGGACCAGCAGCGTGCTCAGACGGTCAGTGAGAGTGTTTGTGTGTATTTGTTTGTCTGATGTCTATTGAATGACGTCTAATCACTCTAGTGCTGCTGCTGCTAGCTCAACTGTCAATAACGTGCTTTCTATTCACGATGAACTTGGTCATCCGTGCTCACCAGTGATACGTAACACTGTCATAAGCTAATATGGAACTAAGGCGTACTTTGCAGCTACCGGTAACTACTGGTCAAAACTAGTGATTTACATCACTGTCGTACAGCTTTGACTGGCTAGTCGTGACGTAGCGGCGGGGTTCATTCATAAAACAGCCTATCAAACGGCCTTGACCTTCGTCTGCTGCAGCTGACCAATGAGCAGACAGCCAAAGCTTGTATATGAATATTTATTAGCTTGCAGACATGCCGGGCCTAGGCTGCTGCCACAGCCTAGAGTAGACTGGCATGACGCGTATTAGCAGACGTGCTCAATTAGTTGTAGTATTGTTAGTTACAGAGGCTCTAAATAGTTGTCATTGTGACTGGTTGATCTGCTAGACTGTAAACTCTGATGTCAGTTTATATTTCAGCAGACTATCACTTAAATCGTCAACCATTGGCCGTTGTTTTGTATCAAAATATACAAAACTATTTCAGCTTCGCACCCTGAACCCTCGTGTACCCATGATCTGTCCTCTCCCTCCCCGCCGTTTGACAAACGATGATGATGATGATTATTATTATTATTATTATTATTGTTGTTGTTAATATTCTGTTGTTGTTTTTTGCAGCTGAAGCTGAAAAAGTCACGACTATGCAATGTAGTGGAACGTCTACACTCACGGTTGTCATGACAACAGTTACCATAGCGACCAGTAGTGATGTGCTGTTGTGTGAAACTGTTTTCATGTCTGTCTATTTTTAATGTATTTATCATCACTATTTATGTGTTTTAACGTGCATTACTCATCTGTCTGTCTGTGTGGTTTGTAATTTCAAACTAAAATGGTTTTATCTGTTTTCTCTTGTTGTGCATGCAATATGTAGTAGGGCTGGACAAAATCTAGGTTTTTAGAAAAAGTTTTTAGGTTTTTAAATTTTTCCAGTTTTTAAGATTTTAATATACAAATAATATGACCCAGGAACAACATCCTATAAACCATTCTGTCTGTCACATCGTTTTCTATATATTATATCAAAACTCACAAATTGTGACTAAGATATGAAATTAAACATTATTTGAATAAAATTGCACCAAAAAATTTAAAAAAAACCTATAACCTGCGATAAAGACTTCTGAATTTTTAAAGGTTTTTCTAAAAACCTAAGAAAAGTTTTTAAAAACCTAGGTTTTTCTGCAGTCATTATCGCAATGTGCGTTGGTATGTAGGTGTAGGTACACTAGACGTATGTGTTGGTGTCTGTTGTGTTGTCTGCTATGATTTAATGCAGTGTGTTGATGAACTCGGGGACTACCATGTGCTGTACTGTACTGGCTAGTAGTGTAAACAAACAAAGACAGACACACAGAGACGTGCTTCTAACAGTGACAGTTGAAATATTGCCACTAGCTAACGACAACTACAGCTACCTACTAGTGCTCTATTACTGCTGTACTGTGCCGGTTATAGACCTACAAAACTGGGGGTGTTACCCTAGCTGCAACAACCGTGGGGACCAGTCCCGCTCAACTTGTTGAACCCAGGGACCACCAGTGGGTTGGTCCCGGCCAACTTTTGACAACAAACATAAACTAATCAAATGCCATCTCAAAATTTCCTGACCTAATATGGCAATTTAGGTCCACGAATGGCTTTCTTTTCAGGCCAGAATGTAGCTTACAAAACGTTTGGCAGCCGGGCTTTGCCTGGACCCGCTGGTGGAGCTTACAGCACTCCGCTAGAGCTCAATAGCTGCTGTGGGAAGAAGGAAGGGACGGGATGTGAAGAGGAAACAGAGGAGAGAAGGGAAGAGAAGCAAGGAGGAGAAGAGGAGAGGGGAAAGGAGGGTCCCTTGAACTCCTTTATCTTTCAGAATGTGGTTGTGTCCCTGAGTGCAATACATTTGTGGTCTTCTAGGCTGCCCATCCCTCTTAGTTCTCCCCATCAGTTTTTAAACGTGAAAATTTATTTGATCACACATCATCAGTACTTACATTGCGAGCAGATTTCTGACTATCAGGCGGACACAACAAACTAATGTTATTCATAGTGACAGTGATATTCTTAGTTGCATCGTGCAATACTGGCCGGGGTGCAATTGTTCCAACGTAGAAGCGCCAGTGATGCTGCTGCTCTGCTGTTTTTGCTACAAACTTTAATATTTTCACACTGATTTAATTGTCATCTACATGTGTCATGTATGTGCGGTATTTTTATAAAGCTGTTGGTCGTTTCAGTCTAGTTGTCAGTTGTGTATATTTGTGCCTCTATATATGAAGGCAGATATTCAGCCTTGGTTGACCAGTAAACGTATCGTAGCCTGAGCTTGGAGGACATCATTATTCACTTCTGATGTGTTTTCACTGACACAGAGTGTCGATGTAAGACTGTAAGCATTTAGAAAAGAAAACATTAGAAATAGGCTACCGGTAATGAGTCAAAAGCATAATGTGGCTATAACACTGGTGCTAAGCCAACAAGACCAGCTACAGATTTATCGCTCAATGTACAATGCCTACAGTACGTCATATACACAGACTTGGAGTCAAGACCACAACCCTCAAGACCAAGACCAAGGTCATGGCCTCGAGGTCGAGGACTCCATCTCTGCATATACATAGTCTGTTGTTATTGTTGTTGTTTTCTTGAGCTCTCCAACTGTCGACTTGCAATAAATCAGACGCAACAACAAGCCGTCTCAATGACTGAGACTGACCTACTCAGTATCCTCTGCTGCAGCGACAGATCAACGCCTCGAGCTAAAAGAATGTCGCCCGCCCGCGGCCTGCTAGAGGCATGGTTAATCAATTGACCTTGGTACAGTGGCTACAGAGACTAACAGTAATAGTCATGTTGCGGACATGAAGACACGCCTGTAAACAATTAGCCTAAAACAACAGAACAAAACAGAACAGAGCTCGGCGTGTCCTGTACGTCGCCGCTGCATGAACTTAAATTAGCTCTTATTTTTTACCTTTTATTGACAGTTTTTTTTGCACAAAAACTGACACTTGCAAAACAAAGACGTTTATATGGATTGTAAACTGTTCACTGTTGATGATGTTAGCTTACTTAATTGACAACTACCTGTAGTGATTGGAGCAGGCCAGTTGGGCGTCCCTACACCTCCTGGATAGCCACTTTGAAGAGCGACCTTTCTCTGCACAATCTTACCTTCGAGGATGCTATAGAGCTGGCCATGGATAAGTCGCTGTGGAGACTATTGGTAGCAAGCGGAGCTACGCACTGACATGGTGCATGCCGA
>Ga0056131_1000352_pt1 | contig 10917 bp, 9 predicted proteins | sample WorMetLIZISLAND1_2_FD_67480 | JGI IMG/M metagenome (GOLD analysis project Ga0056131, IMG submission 67480) | Marine gutless worms symbiont microbial communities from Max Planck institute for Marine Microbiology, Germany - Olavius clavatus LIZARD... ...
AACTTTTTTTGTATTTTCGCAAGTTAAACGTATGAAAGATTTTTTCGGCTTAGCCGGTCGATTTGCCGGTCGCTGCAATGCAGCCAGGGATGGAAAGATCGTGATTTTTCGAAGAACGTGAAAAAAAATTTAAAAACAGGAAAAATAATGTGTTTTTTTCCATATATAGCCGATACATATGCATATCGATAAACTATAATGTAAAATATTACGTAAAATGTATCTATAAACCATTGAATAGGCATACAATTAAGTTAACCATTACCTAATGAATATTCATCGTATGAATGCCGTCGTGTCATTGGCTGCAACAAACTGCATAATTTTGTGTGTGCACATTCTCCTGGCTTTGTTGCATGCAACAAATTTTATGTTTTATTGTAAGTTTTATCGTAGTTGTAATAGGGGTTTAACAGTTGTTGTTTGTGTGTTGTAGAAAAGACGATTGTATGAAAAGTCTAAAGTCAAGAAAGTTGGCACTCATTTCTATGCAACAGCAAATGTCAAAAACAGAAGTGGTCGATGATAATGACAATTTAGCTGCAGATAACTCTGTACATGCATTTTGACTAATTGTACACAATGCTGCAACAAAATGTCATCAGCACCAAATTGTTTCAGCTGTGCTCGACATCCTGCATATTAGAAGTCCCGTGCCATTAAATCAGTGTTGTCTAAGTTACATTGTTACAGTTACAAGTTACTAGATGAAAGAAGTAGCTCATTACAATTACTTGTTACTCTTTATTGAAAACTAACTCGTAACTGTTACAGTTACATTTTAGAAGAAAGTTACTTGTAAAGTTACTATAACTGTCAGAACTTTCTTACCCATGTTGTCAATATATTCAAATTTTTGAATAACACAATACTGTTGTCATTAGCACCAAACTGCACATCATGTTACTAATAATACTGACAAGATGAACCAAATAACAATTAAGCGGTAAAAATTAAGTTATAAGTCTATAGATGATAGACTAATTCAACCAAAGGTAGCAGATCTCCTAATGCAGCAATTGTCAAAAAGTAACGAGGATAATTTCTAATATTTTGTTACAGTTACTCCATATAAATAAATTGTTACACTGTTACACTACATTGTTACAGTTGTTATTTTGTAACTTTTTACAGTAGCTTGTTACCTTGAAAAGTAACTCGTTAGTGTAACGATGTTACGTGTAACAAGTTACTAGCCAACACTGCCCTTAATTCTTTTTTTTGTTTTTTTGGGGACCAGAGTAACTCAGAACAAATTTGGCATGAATAACAGTACTTTGTGTAATTAAAACTTAATAATGCAGAAGATGGATTTGTAGTCTTAAAATGGCTATTTTGTAATTATATGTCAATTATATGTCTTGGAAGATTCAAGTCTGAATTGCCTTGGTGAATTTTCATTTTCAGCCACAGCTTACACCACCGTACCGGTAAAATTTGCAGCATTGGCAGAATAGCTGTATGTTGAGGTTTCAGAGGAAAACTTCAGGGTCTCAGTTTGTCCCCAGCATGGGTTACATGGAGTAGATTGTAAAAATTTACGTATGAAGGTATCACAGTATTTGTATTGAAGCAAGTCTGAAACTAACTTCCTTTTTCAAATGAGTGAATGTGTTACATGTATGCAGTTTAGTTTCAAAATTATGTGAAATTATTGCCCAGTTTAGTCCAGATATATAATCAGTAATAAATCGTCATATTGTAATCAATAGCTGCCCTTCACTGCACAGTGCACACTGCTGTCTGTGGTGAAAGGGAACGACTGGTTATATGGAGACGGATAACGAAATGAGATGAAGTTCTCTGTTCAGTCAACGGTGCGATCTGCTTCTGTAACAACAGTTTCTGCTTGCCACACATCAGCTTTTTTGACAACAGCTAGGATTATTAGTTTGGCAGCTTAAGTTGTAGGGACAGTGAAAAGTGACAATCTGATACACCTTGTTGCCTGTCTCGGAGCGTAATCTTCAAAACTGTGCCAATGACATATGATTCCATCCTCATCCGATCAAATCAGGTGTAATTTTTTTTCTTCATTCCCTTTCTTTCTGTAACTTTGGCATCATAATCTTCAAAATTATCCTATCCGCTTTCGATTTACAGTGTGGATTCCCATTGTTTCGGTTGCCTTTTGTTGTCCCACTCGCACAGAAGAGTGATGGTGCCACGCACTGGAACTGTGCATTTGGGTCAGTGCACTTTCTATGTCTCGGCACCTCAGACGTGGAATAGCTGACGTCTCATCTCAAGGACATTAACATTAATTGTGACAAGTCTTGGCTCTGCATAAAGCTACTGGTACTCATAGGAAATGCCTCTGACAAGTTGACAACTAAGTGGCTGATTATAGTGATCTGTTTGTCTTGATTTGATAGCCATGCTGCAAAACAGCACAGAATAATTGTAATTATTACAATGGCTGAATTACATATAAACAAAGAATCATAATTAAATTTAATGAGAATAGTACAATCAGGTGAGTAAAGAATAAATGGCGTCACGTCCAGGTACAAGAAATTCTAACTACTTCTTCAGATGGAATGTACATAACTGACATGCACAAAATAAGCGAAAGAAACGTGCTTGCTTTTGCTTCTGTAGTTACTTGATACCAGAGTTGTCAACTTTGGAGTCCACATTATAGCGGCAGCGAGCACTCTACAGTACCTGTGATTCATTGCTTGTAATGCCACACAGTTGTTTCACAATGACAAATGAGACGACTAACATTAAATAATGATGGCCAAGGTTGTCAACTATTGTATCTTAGAGTTTAATATTTGACACTTGTCATTATTTCCAAAACAAACCTGATACAAAAGGATACACATTGTTCTGTACTGTAAGAATTAGTAACTGATCTCAATCAATCAACCATCATTCAACCATAACAAAAGCACGTGAAAAATATTAACCGGTCTTGTTGACCTGAGGTCCACAGACCCATTAAGTAACCAAATATAGCACAATTTAAGAACACTGCACAATAATACTAATAAGACAATTATAGCAATAAGACAGAAATATCATTTTATCAAAACTCACTGCAGTATTCAGATTTGATACGATATGAACACAATGTAGTATATGAGAAAACAAACACGGAAAGCAGGAGAAATGTCTAGGTAAAACCATTCTCAATGTGATGGGTTCGACAATGGGACGGGGGCGGCGTCCCCATCACTGGATGTTAGAATTGGGAATGGGTGGCCTAGAAATTTTATCACTCCAAATGTGCCAAACGGCACACCCTATCTTTTCCCCTTTGCTTGTCCCTACCCCTCAAATCCAGCTAGGGGATCGATCATCTGGGGGAGTGCTGTAAGCTCCCCCAGCAGGTCCGGGCAGAGCCCGGCTGCCAAACGCTTTTGGTGCATTTTTTGCACAATGACACATTTTACTGTACATTTTGGCTGTGTACAACAGCAATAAGTTTTTAAAGCTGCTTTTATTATAGAAAATGTAGGTGGTATCACTGTCATGATCTGTTGTGAACTTCCGAAGCCTATATACAAGAGACACCTAGATGCAAAAATGGACTCATTTTACTTGCCCATTGCCCCCTTTGGCCGTGGGGTGATTGCCCCATCGAGTCGGCGTGGCGCCTGGATGTAATGACATCACAATATGATATTTGTCATAAATTTCCTATTTTTAACACAAATGGGTTATCGGCATGGTGCATGTCAAAAACTACAAAATTATGTCTACATTTGTTAACATTAAGCAAAGAAAACTGTGTAATCTCTTTTTGTGGACATGACATGACACAGATAATGACATTGACATCACTGTTGACGAACAATGGGTCACAATAAGAATACAACAGAATAATAACTACAACAATGATCACTATTTACCATAGAGTTGATGTCCTTCAACGTGACTTCACAAAACAGAAAAATAAAAAGAACTAAATATATGAACTAAGCTTATACATTAAGGGACCAAACCTAATGCAGAAACATAGTTATAACAAATTATCAAGACGATGTGCAAACTCAAGGTTGATTAAAGTACAAAGGCAGTGGCAAGTATGTGACAAATCTTCAATACCAGCTGCAAGACCATCCAATGGACCACTGCAGCTATAAAGATGTACACATTCAAACAGTGGCTGCTGAAGGTTTACCATCCCTTATCACTAACACCACTGCAATATGCAACATTCAAACTTGATTATTATTAGCCATTCATTAAATGCAGTTACCCAATATCCACTTACTATTACTACTACTAACCAATAGTGCCAAACTAGTTAATGCTGTAAAAACAAGAAGCTCAGCCACCGCAGAGAGACAGCACATCAGCTACGCACGTCTTTCTCGGCTCGCTCAATGATCGTGCAGATGTGCACTTCACTGAACACTGCACATGTTGTACAGCTATACAAAATGGTCACACATCTCAAGATATCAGGCAGGTGATTCTGCATAATGTGAATAATAATCAAGTTTAGCGGCTCAACTCCGGTTCGTCGCACATCTGCAGTAAACCCCGGCGAAAATTCGTATAAACCTCATATGCTCTGAAATCACAGTTCATTGGTCACATTTTTGTCGCTGAAAGTTAAGGCCCATGTTCATTCAGCGACGCATGGCCAGCTCCGAAAGCCAAACATACGTACGTCAAGCGTGCAGTCCGTAAAGCGCACTTTAAGTTGAATCTGGCAATGGTGCCTTATTGGTGCCAGCAGAAATCCAGAACAGTGTGTTGTCGTAATGTGCAATTAATGCCGACAATATTTCTGAAACTTCCGAAGATATGGCAATGCAAAAACTGCAAGTACGTTGATTTCAACAACCCCACCCCAGTTTGAAGACACTCCTACGAGAAACGCCTTCGAATATCTAGAAAAAAATTTATATTGCCGGAAACCAGAGTCAGTGACCGACATTTCTGCTGCTGATAGCAAGGGTCTATGTTTGTTACTTTTCACACAATTATTTTTGAAAGTCAAATGCTCTGAGTTGAGAAGTGCTGGCCGAAATTTTTGACATGAAACAGCCACTCAAGGTCATTCATTTTGCAATCAGTCACAGGCCAACAAGTGGTAGCATATTGTTATATAATACTGCTGGCCTTAAATCTCAAATTTCCGAAGAAGTAGCCACTCAAATCTCCAAAAATTGCCATTGTTGATAACACTACTCTCATTTGATGCCCCCGCCAAGAGGAACCCCCGCGAATATCCGCATGCAATTTATATTTCCAGAAACCAGAGTCATTGGCCTAGATTTTTGTCGATGATAGTGTGGGTCCATCTTCATTCAAATTCATGCAGTGGGCTACACTTTTCTGCACCAGAGTGCATTTTCGCCGTTCAAGGTCATCCAAGGTCGATGATTTCGGTACCAATTGAAAGCGCATATGCGACTTCCTATTCGTCCCCCACCATGACTATATATATGGTCCCATCTTGCAGCGTTTCTCACATACGGCGACATATTGGCTAAAAATTGCCTATTTTTCTACCCCTCTCTCATTCGGCACCCCCGCTCTCTTATGTTTCCTTTGGAATTTCGCGTTGAAGTTAACCATGAGGAAACTAGAGTCGTGGGGCTATCGTCCAGTGAAGACCCCATGATCGAGTAGCACGAGTCATGTTGACACAGTGCGAGGCGTGAGACACACGGACGGACGGTCGGATATACTATAGCTAGTACAGTGCTATGCTGATGCGCTGTAAAAACCTTTGACACCAAAAAATACTTTTGCACCTAAAAGTATTGTGTTAATATGGAACATTGTGCACAACCTCAGTATGTGTTACGGTACATTTTACAAAGTGCATACTGGTTACTCGCACTAAGCTCACGCTAACTATTCCGACTTGAGTGGCAGATTGGTTTATCTGCACCAGACACTGCTTGCAGCAAAGGTGTGTGCAGGCTGTGTATACTGATAGACAGGATCAGCTAAGCACATGACGATGGAAGCAGGTAAGACAGTCAATTAAAAGTTAAAGGTCAACAAAGGTTAAAGGTCCTGACATTTATACACTGCCCCTTATAAGAAAACCAGAATGACAGCAGTTTACAATTCAAAGTGGCATACTAACTTGCATTGGCAGTAGGCAGCATTGCACTGGCTGCCCATTGCCTGAACGAACGGACTTTGGACCCGCGTCTACAGCTACACAGATCCACCCATGCCCCAGCCAGTCACACTACGGCCTTACTTTTTTAGCAGCGAGTTGCTTGCTTGCTTGTAGTAGTCAGTCGATTTCGACCATGACGTACTGCTGGAGTGTCGGTTTTGTGGTCTATGATGGCTACGAAGATGACTGCGGAGACCGAAGTCTGAAGCACAGATTCTGCCACATTGGGGACATGCAAGCCCGGCTGGAGTTGCTTGAGAAGCTGCATGTCTACGAGCTCGGCGATCGCTGGCTGCTTGCTCAGAGGCTGCTGAGAAATTTTTCAGTCCAGCAGCACACGTAGAACTCCATGATTCTCTGTCAGCTGCAAGATTCTCAAGGTTGGATTCAGGAATGTTGCATTTCCTCAGCATCGACTTAATGTGATCAGAGTAGCGCAGCTTCGGCCGCCCAACTGGTTTCTGTCCAGATAGTAGTTCACCATACAGCAGACGGCGAGGGAGCCGGTTTGATGGCATGCATATTACATGACCCAACCAACGAAGTTGACGTTGCAGCAACAAATGCTCAGCAGAGTCAATTTTGGCTAGATGACATATCTCTGTATAGGTTTTCTTGTCCCACCAGCGTACATTTAGAATGCTTTGTAGGCAACGGATATGATAGGCCTCGAGCACCTTGATGTGTCGTCGATATGGAACCCAACAACGAGCATTAACAGGACTAACTGCTACTCATTTACCTATGCCAGAGTGATGGAATGTCAAGTTGGCCTGAGCAACACGAGTGCAAATAACTTGCTCAATGTTATTACACACAAGCGGTCCTGGTGGGACTCGAACCCGCGCCCCGGAGGCATCAATCCGAGACCTTACAAGTATGCCACCGAGCCAGTTATCTTGCCTTTTCCACACGCTATAGGCACTTTCAGGTAGCACTCTCTGGAGTGTGAGAATCGATGCATGTCCACTACCATTATGTTGCCCTGGGAGTGTATGACAACTTCAAAGGCAAACAAAGTCATTTAGAGGCATTTATCATCAGTGACTCACACAAGAATTCTCAATTATCTCTTGGAAAGACACCGTATCTAATGACAAGCTTAGGAAGTGGTGCCCTTTACAGCTGCCAATCAGTCATCATAAGTCACGTCATAAGAATACAAGCAGCCACGAAAGCAAAGAAAGATTTCAGCTGGACAATACAATACAATAATGGGATTTATGTAGCGCCCAGGAGCGCTAACACAACTAGCAGTGATATGCTCTGCGAAATAATTCAGTTTTTAGGCGACGCTTAAAAAGACCGGTGTCATTGATTTGGTGAAGGTGGTGTGGAAGACTGTTCCAAGCAGTGGGTCCAGCATAACAGAAACCGCGCTCGCCGGACTTGGTTCTGCACCTCGGCTTGACGTAGGCGGCTGTGTCAGAGGATTTGAGACCAGGACGACAGCTGGAGCCTGCAACTGTCTGAACACAGTGCGAAAAGTACTGTGGTGCACGGCTGGTATGCGCAAGGTGCATAATAAGACACAGTTTATAAGTAATTCTGGAACCCTGAAGAACAGCAGCCATATACAATCTGGAAGGAAGGAAACCATTATGTGTAACATTCAATGTGGACATGAGATTGTACACACGTCGGACATAAGCCATCAAGAGAGGAATGGTGGAACTGAACTGCTTTGTGTTTTGCACAGGACTGACTACAGTCTAAGGCAAGGTAATTTTCACAAGAATCATTGGACATAACCGTATCACTAAAAGCTGATCGTACAGAACTATTGGCCTGCCTTTATGTGTAACGTGTAATCACACTGATAACGACTGGGATATTCAGTATTCGTGATCTAACTGCAATTCCATTACCCTCATGAACAGAAGTGAGTATAAACTACTCACAATACACTGAACGAATCAATCACGGTGTCTCAGTGTAGCAGTAGAAATCATGTATTTGATTCTGAGACGCAACAACAACATCATACAACATTAACAAAGGCACTTAACAGACAATGTTTGACGCAACATCACATCACATAAAGTTTACCGACTAGATCCCATCGTTGCAGTCCAGTAACACACTTACAGCATACACAACAATCACCGACAACTCAGATAACTGACTACGTTTACATAGCTGACAAACGAATGACAGAGTGCCCAGTGTGACGGCAACTACTCTATACTAACAATTTTTAAAAGAACTGGCAAAAGTTGTATGAATTCAGCGCAACCGTTCTATGAATTCAGTGCACTTCACATGCATAATTTTAGTTGTTATAATAAGTTAAATTATAACGATGACTTATCTTCTAATCACTACCGACATACAAAGTAGCTCAGTATGTCTGTCGATGTTTAAAATAACATATATACTCGCATATAAGTTGCTCCATGTTTCGGTCGACCCCCTAAAATGAGTCTCTGTTTTGGTCAAAAATGAACTGTCCTGCGGTGTAAGTCAAAGGTAATTTTTGAGGACGTGTAGGCCACCATAGTGGCAAACATGAGAGACGACGAGACATACGACGGCGGCTGTGTGACTTATTTTATTGTTTGCTTAGCACAAAGCCTCCTCTCTCCCTACTGTCACCACCACCAACACGTTAAGTGTTCACATTCAGGATGAACAGCCTGGAGTGGCTCATCTTTGATTCATTTCAGGGCTCGAAACCGTATCGCCTGGCATGCAACAATGAATCTATTAGAAGTTTAGAACAGGAAAATGCACCTGATATCACCATGCATGCTTGCCTCTCCTCCCACTGTCAACAGCACATGTGTGTTTTTGACATGACAGTGGCAGCATTGATGACCATAGGAAACTGTTCGCCTCTCCTTGGTGCCATGTTACTCAAAGACAGTCTTACATCAGTCGGCCGAGTGGTGAACTGCCAGCCAGAATGCAGCCTCAGCACACTGATACATGATGAAATTAGTGGCTGCTGATGCTGTGCGGTCTACTTGCTGGGCATTGCTCTCATTGGCACCGTGCGAGGCAACAAGTTAGCATTACAGAGCGTGCAAATTTTTATGACCCGCATTTAAGTTGACCCCGACTTTCATGGCAAAAATTTGTTCAACATATGTCGACTTATATGCGAACATATACGGTAGTCAAGTAACTGAACAATATCACAGTGGCACATCTCAAAGTCTATCTTATCCAGCATACTCATACATGTGTCGGCACTGTGTGTCTGTGCCAGTATGACCGGGTACATAGTGATGTCACGTATTTCTGTAGGCTACTCTGTGATTACAACTCTGTGGTTACAACTATAAAATGCCGTTTGAATAATACTGAAAGCCGTCGTACAATTTCGTTGTGAGAGAATTCATGCTGGAATCAACCATAGAGTCAACCAGCAAATGAAGCTGTTCCTCAGTAAGATTTAAATGAAAACGCTCTTTCAGACTTTTAATTGTACTTGCACCACTGCCAAAACATGCCAACTGCAGGCCTACACAACACAAAGAAACTTCATTAAACATTAGACAACACTGCAACAGTCATTTGGAATGATTTTTATGCTATTTCTGTTGCAGCAGTTTTTTAAGAGCATCAGACCTTATTCTAAATATTCCAGTATGTTGTCAATATCCATAAAATACAGCAACAATAAAGCATTATCCAGGTGTTCAACACAGTAAGTTCATGTATCAATAGTATCAATGATTTGAATGCATGAAGAATGCTCTCATAAGCTAACGTTATTCGCACTGTTTTAGTGTTTTCTACCATAGTCCCTAGCATGGTGGATTTAGTTTTACACTGTCTATACTTTAACTACATAATCTACTAGTGCAATCAGCAGCACCTGAACAAATTTCACAAATCTATAAGTCGACAGATTCAATGGCAATTATTTACTAATGATGATGCAACCAACAACACAGACTAGCAGTAAACGTGACCGACCAGTCTGCATGATCTCCACCAGTGAGACTATCTTATCCATGTGTTTACGTGCAGCTATGAGACCTCTCAGCATGAGAATCTTGAAGTACTCGAACATGTCACTGCCAAGACCACCCATCACCTGCACCACAAGCACAACCAAACACACAGCTAGTCAGCAACTAGCAAGTAATAGTTAATGGAGACATTACCGTAACATCAATGAAAGATAAGAAAAAACAATGCTGCAGGCTGCATCTAACAGCAATGAGGTTTTAACACTTCCTCACTCGGAGTGACGCCATGCCAAAGCACCAGTCTGCGTACAGGCCATTCCATGGCACCGAGACAGCGCTGACTAGTCTTCAACGACTTGCTCCTAGCGAGCGACAAAGGAAATGTATCTGCTCTCTGCCTTCTGGATTTGACAGCTGCCTTCGACACTGTTGACCACGAGCTACTTCTGTTACGGCTGCAACAGTGTTTTGGTATCGAAGGCAGCTGTCTGTCATGGTTCATGTCATTCATACCTACAGAACAGAACGTACTGCGTTGTTATTGATGGAGTACACTCCCGTGTAATCTACGCCATATGCACAGTACCACAAGGCTCTGTTCTTGGACCGCTGCTTTTTCTACTGTATACTGCAGAACTGGCGGACATTGCAACCAAGTACAACATCACCCTGCACGCGTTTGCTGATGACAATCAGCTGTACATTCATTGTCACCCAAAATATGTACAGTCAGCTGCAGCAAACGTTGAGCAGTGTGTGGCTGCTATTGACCACTGCATGGCTGCCAACCGCCTGAGACTCAACCCAGAGAAGACCGAATTGATATGGGTTGGGTCCAAACACAGTCTGCTGAAGGTTTCTGGAAGCGGTCCTTCTCTGACGCTCGGTGCAGTCAAC
>Ga0056131_1000353_pt1 | contig 10908 bp, 10 predicted proteins | sample WorMetLIZISLAND1_2_FD_67480 | JGI IMG/M metagenome (GOLD analysis project Ga0056131, IMG submission 67480) | Marine gutless worms symbiont microbial communities from Max Planck institute for Marine Microbiology, Germany - Olavius clavatus LIZARD... ...
AAAAAAAACAAAAAGTACGTATTCTCGAACACTGCAACTGGAGCTGTTGTAAGTAAGTAAGTAAGTATCATGGACTTGTATAGCGCATTCAACAATGTCTCTAATGCGCCAAAGTAGTGCTGGGACTTCTTTCAATATGTACAAAATAAAAATGTTTTAACTGCTGCCTTAAACAATTAAAAGAAAGGTCAGATGACTTCAAATAGTCCGGTGCAGAACGGAGACATGCTACAACACGTCGTTATGTACACAGGCTGCAACAAGGACACCGGACATGTAGCTCTTCAATACTCTTGTTGCTGGATTTACTGAGATTTTCCACTGGTGACGGCATCAGTCGGCGTTGCAGCCAATTAAAGCAACAACGTCACTCGGTCTTGGACTCGGTCGGTCGGCAGGCGTGGACGCAGAACACGGGAACAAATCGATCACCGGTCTTCCAATCGCCCAGCCCGCCAGCTCCCTCACCTCACGCATGCCAAACTTCAGTCAGTGTGGATCCACAGTGACGGACAGCCGAGAAATGAGTTGGGTGGAAAGAACGGGGAAGGCCGGTGGACGGGGACAGACGTCGGAGTCTACGGTCCAGCGATCAGATCAATACTAACTGACAGCAGCCTAGTGACTGAGACGTGCCAGCATCACTAACATCGCACAGAGAACTGAACTGAAATGAACTGAACCAGACTTGCATTCTATTCACTATAATACAGCGTATCCTGACAGACCCACGTACTAGCAATAGGAGGCTTGTCACTATAGCTTACTGCGGTATCTGTTTGTCACAGTTTTCATAGCTAATATCTCATTTTGTCACCATCTTTGGTAAACGCCTTTTTCATTATTACACTTTTTCGTTTATTCATACCGTTACTTAGAAGGTTTTACCTTAGCGTAATAGCCTTGATCTTACAAGTTATTTTGATTTATTTTGTTAATATTTTCTCTACATAGCTTGCTTTGACTCAAAACCTTTGTGGCACTGAATGGCCTTTTACGTGCTGATGTTCCATTAAGAAACTACTCACCCATCACGTACATATGAAGTTAGGGAACCGAGAAATAAACATAAAAAAGTTAACTTTATATGATCTTCATTTCGTCAAATGCTGGTAGATACAATACAGGGAAACACCAGAACTACATAGAAAGATCGGACACTGCATACTATGATGCCTGCAACAGAAGCAAACTGTAAAATGTCTAATTTATACCCAACATCTCTATCTCAATTACAGATTAATTCTGAGACTTCCTTGACGTATGTGGAACACCCTACATATACTTGGGGCCAGGGTGCCATCTATCGATCCGTGACAGCGAACATTCAGTCCAACTTGCGGATAAACAGCACACGACACGTGTTCTGGATGGTGCTATGTAGCCACACGTTCATAAAATAAAATCTGGATTCAACGCCGTACAGCGTCAACCAATCTGCAGTCCATTACTAATAAACGCTAAACGCTATTCAACCAGTCACGATTCTCTGCTTTGGCAGCCGCTCCCATCACATGCCACACGTCGTATAGGCAGCGTTATATGGGACGCTTAACGAGGAAGCGTAATGTCTTTTTTGTGTAACTAACTGTATATGACATAACACAAACACAGTGGTCTGCACAGCCAACCATTGTTCGACACCCACAGCGCCGGCGCGCTGCAGGTAACTGCCTCAAATACTGCATGCCAGGGCTGGACATGTATATGCAACGGCAATTCCGTCCGTCTGTCTGTCACAGGCGTCAGCTGTGTATCAAAACAAATGAACCAATTATCAAACCGCCCAGTACGAGTAGTATGCTCATTCTCTTTAAATCAAATGTCATCAAATATCACGGGGTCACCCTCCCCTGGGAACGTTAAACATAAATGGCACATGAAAATTTACGACCAACACTTAGAGAGATTTTGATATGGTGATTGGTGAAATGGATTTGAAAGATAACTTACACTATACGAGATCGGTCGACAGATACATACAACGTCTTAGCTCTGGTCCTGTTTTCCGGGTAATAAATAACCATGCAACGGTCAATCATTTTTCACACACAGTCGCATTTACTGCCTTCGCTGTAAAAGACGACCCAGTCAGAATTTCGCTGTGACGTTTCGTAAGAAAAACCAGAATGATGGCGCAACAACGTGGCGAAAATTTTTGACATGTTAAGGCGTTTGTACAAAGCTTATGAAGCTCTTGACACATCCTGTAACAGGCTGAACTGCCGCAGCTCATACTGCTCTTGTGTAGCATCCGCTCTAAAAACAGGCCATAAGCGGAAACGTATATACTTTCAGTGTTGGGCGCATTAAATCACGGGCCTCTATAGCGCTGTGTATAGCAAGATTTCCTCATGTTACTCACCACTCCCTCTGTGCCTCGTATTATGGCAAATCACTTCACGCACCAGTCACAGTGTTCCGGCTCAGCTTTGTAGCTTCGCTCTTAACGAGTAACACATATATTTATTATGAAATCGTACAGGAAGTAGGCAAAAGAGAGAACACTGCAGTTATCTGAACTCTACCCTTGGTCGCAAGTGCACGAGTCGGCATGAAACGAGAGAGAGAGAGAGAAAGAAAGAAAGAAACGGTAACAACCGAAACGGTTCATTGTCACCATTCAGTGTGCAGCTACACTACAACTGTGCACGTGACAGCCACCATTCAGCTCTGTAGAATAACGCCGGCGGCAGCTATGTCAGTCAGATCAGGAAGTAACGTGTACAAACAGACGTATACCGGCAAAACGTTTGTCAACTAGCTACTTATCTGTTGTAATAAACAGACAAGTGTTATACACTCTGCACTATAGCGCATTTTATAACGAGATGCGCTATATAAATCTACGTCTTATTTTATTTACTTACTTACTCTTCACACACCAGTAAAGACAGTACACTGAGTTTATTAGACACTTGAATAGCATGAATAACTTTTAAAAATACAATGAAGAAATAGTGCAATAACAAGAATAACAAGAACAATAGTGCATAATAAGAACAAATATGCTACTGGTGTCTGAACTGAATTACGTCTAGAGAGGTGACTGATATTTATTGAGGGCAAAATTTACAAACGATTCAAACTTTGAACAATGAATCGAATGAATTTCACGGATTACATCACAACCTCCGCATGCTCAGCGATGATTCTATGTTTCTTTCACACTATGATTTTATGTATGAAAATATTACAGACGTGTGTGTCATGCAACAATACACAATTTTTATTCATAATGGCCGTCGGCCAGTTAGCTGATGGGCGCGGCCTTAAGATGAGTTCAGTTCCTGACCTAAAAATTTGTACCCACAGAGCATTCAACATTGCTTAGTCCTAGTTCACTCCGTTGATACTCTGCAATTTTATTGCACGACATCCAGGGTTCAACTTATTTCCAGTCATGATGACGATCACAGGCGTTTTTTTTACATCGGGGAGGGGAGGGGAGAGGTTTAGCCTATGAGCTTGATTTTGTATGTATGTACTAAGCGACCTTGGCAGGCCGGCTACCTGTAGAGCAAGCACAGATTATTAGACTACGGCAAAAAGTCTCCTAGGTCCTTCCGTCGCCTTTCCCAGCTGTGAATGCTGGCCAAGGCCACGTCATGATTAGTGCAGAAGCAAGATACATCAGACATAAAGCATGCAGCGAGCAGACGGACGGCGCACAGAAAACAACGGCGTGTGACGGTAAAATGTACAAACCTCCAGTGAAGAGGCGCGCGTTGATCTGCGGATACTTCTCAATGAGACTGTTGACGACCATGATTGCTGCGTCACTGTTGTCATCCACACAGAACAGCAGCTCAAACTGCCATGCACACACAGACACACACAACTCAGTAACTAACAGTAACAATAATAATCACAATAATATGGTTGTTGTTGTTGTTGTTGTTGTTGTTGATGCCCTATTCGTCGTTACGAACTTTGGCGGCACGATGAACAACGTCTCTCCAACATTTTCGATCCCAGACCATCTGCAATACTTTGTATGTCGACAAGTCGGTCCAGTCTGTAATGTCGTTCATCCAGGCACGTGGTGGTCGTCCTCTGCCTGTGATGATGTCCTTTTCTAAGTTGTCTATAATACGGTATTAGTGTACTTATACATGGCTCAAAAAGCAAACAAGTCACTAGATGCCGAAATAACCACAATCAAAGCACAAAGTGTATGGGTATCACAGATATCAAACATCGGCACTAGTCGCGCTGTAGAATTTTTCCATCTTTTTCTCACGCTGTATTTTGCCTATGTATCATATGGCTCAAAATAGGGCTGGAAAACAACATACGAAGGTTGCCGCTATCCGTTAACAATACGAATGTACTATGGATCAGGAACTGTAGCGCATACAGCAGAGCCAACGACCCCACACGTGCTCGGCGGCCAACAAAAAAATCCGATTCCGTCAATCAATGCGTATTTACTTGAAGAACAATCCTGACAAATTTCATTCCCGATCTGATTTCTGAAGAGCGTTGCCTCAACAAGAACAAGAATAAGAACAAGATGAGTAGCGACATGGGATGAGCTTCTGGTCCAAAAATGCGACCCCCCCCCCACGCGTGGCAAGCACTGTATCATATTTCATCCAGGCGTGAGTATATCACGTGGCGGTATACGGTAAGCCACGAGTCACGTGAGAAAAATATCATTGACATGACACATCTGCATAGTGCACGTCAATCAGTAGCTCAATATGTCGCCAGCAAATAACGAATACATGAGCTTCTATACTTCACCTATTGACACCGTCACAACAGTCAACATAAACGGGCAAGTATATACAGAATTCAAATTTTGGCAGCTTACAGACTCCCATTTCTCTTTCCCTTCCTCCTCATAAATCTGAATGTCCCTTCCCCAACCTGCCCCCGGGGGTGGGCCCGTCGGGAGCGCACAGGCTGCCAAACAAATTTTAGCGCGCGTTTTACTTGTGTGAAAATTAATCTGTGAAAGGAGTAAAAACGTCTGCGAAGCAAGGCACATTGACTGATGGCAGCGACAGTAAATTAAAGATAATTTAGCACTTGCAAGTTCTTTTCGGAGGGCTAAGAGCCCAAACCCCTTCCGTACACGCCTCTCGCTATTACCACTGGCAGTTATCGACCACGTATTATACGTCTGTCTATGCGTTCGATCAGCGCCGAACAACTGTTGAATGTCGGCACGAAAGATGACTGACGAGCGTCCGTGTACGCCTATACTCTACACTTCCTACACCGTCATCGACCTTAAAACACTCCGCATCGCTGGCTTTATACACCTTCATAACCTGGTTAATATTTTCGTTGCCTGTCGTCGTACTTCGTCCACGTAGCTGATTGCAATAGTGAAAACTTGCGGCTTTCAATTTTCACCTCCTCCTGATCAAGTCGGCAGACCGGCCAAATGGACTGTGGATTAATAGGCTTAGCAGGACATCGGCTACAGCTTTGTCCAGTGATGTTCATGACGACACTGATGACAGAGACGACAGATGATGCAATGTAGCGACGACGCCGGTGGTCAGCAAAGACGCCTGCAGCCTACACAGCCCTGTTTTCTTGCAACCAGTTATTTATTTATCATGTCGTCGTCGGCGGCGGCGGCGGTGGAGGCTGTGCTGTGATCAACGTTGAGAGTCAGATCAATACTGGCATCAGTCATCGTCGTCCGACTGATCCTCAGATCTCCTCCTTCCTAGCTCAGTCCTGGTATTATACTCACGACCGCCGCCCGCCGCCGTCTACTTCACCGCAACGCTAGCTCGTTATTGACGAAAACTCCGGCAACCGACCAACATTCTCGTTAAAATACCACCAACCCTATACAGTATACATCAATCACCAATCATCAGCACCGCAGAGATCAGGAACTGAGCTCATCTTGTTGTTGTTCTTTTTCTTCTTGCTGGGGCGACCTCTTCAAAAAAGCCTAAGGTTCCCTCGTTTCAAAGTGGATCGGGATGAAATTTGGCAGGAATGTGCTTCACGCAAATACGCATCGACGAACGGAGTCGTATTTTGACTTAACGTCATAATTTCAAAATGGCGGCCATGACTTCCTTTCACGCAGAAAAGTGTCGCCACTGGGGACTAATAAACATGAAGCGCGACTACATTCTGCATCGTACACCGTTTCCTAATCTGTAGTACATGCTTACTTGAACGGAACGCCAACGGGCCCAGATGATAAACGCCCTGGTTTTCGGGGAAGCACTAAGTGTCTGAAAAATGCAGTAAATTCGATGCGTTTGAAAATTCAGCATTTCATCCACACCCATGCATGGCTGCGGCCAGCTGACAGTCTGTAGTGTGGGTTATGGATCACTGACAAATTGCGCGACAAGAGCAAAAGACATAACTGTGCATAAATAAAAATAGCACACATTAATTCTTTTCGTCATCGCAATTCACAACACATACTTGGTTCGGTGTAAGTTTGACTGTTTTTTGAGTTATTAAGAGATCTCATGTTGCAAACACATGCAGACACACATTATACATACATGGTATACGAAATTTTACGGATGGGCCATGCTTTATGTACATGCAGATAAAGACAAGCAGAAGACTGAACACAGACTTCAGTCGACTTACTTTCTCAACCGTGAACAAGATAACAAGACGTCGACAGCACAGCAGGGAAGACAAGAAAACTGAGCTATCCCAAAGATGACCGCGCGATGTGCCCAATATATGAGTGCCCTGAAAATTGTATGTAAGCACAAATCAGCTGACGATTGTGCAAGAATCTCCACATTATTTACAATCTTATCACTATTCTACACATCGCCAGTTTGTTTACATTCGGCTTCTCCACTGTCGCCCATTAATATGTTAAAGCTATAAGCTCGAACTTGATAACCCTAACCATAACCCTAGCCCTGGGAGTGGATGACCTTTGGCCTACAAAGAGCGAAAGTGTTTGGCTTATTGTCCGTGCAATTAGTTTCCAAGATTTCCAACCTATATGTGATCACAATCCACCAACGTCACAGAAGGACGACATGCGATCGCAATATCGCGCTTCGCACTACAGTGCATCGCGCGGTAAAAATGTGCGCCTAATGCCGACGGCGGGTCCCTCCCGAGGCAGTACAGAGAATACTTACGGTTGGATACTTGATGTTGAAGAAGGTCTCGAGGTTGGCGAACAGATTCGGATCAACGCCGGTCAGCGGCTTAAGAATGGACACGCCAGGAAGAGAATCTTCCACCAGCTGAGGACACTGAACTTTCCGATGAAAACGATACCAACTGTTCCACAAAATATCAAACACATAAATAAATCAAATACAAAAAAAATTTAAAAAGACGACAGATCACTGCAATACTGCAGTGTATACACTGAGTAGCTATAGTCCTGCTGTTGGAAAGAGATGCACATGGTGGAGACCATAGTTGTTCCGAACGTTCATTGCGAAAATAAAGTGCGTTAAAGTGCGTTCATTATCAGTTTTAATCTAGCTATAACTTAATCGTGATTTGTGACTAGTGATGTTCACGGATATATTAATTTAGACATGAATTTTGAAACAATGATCTGTCAGTTATGATAACTGACCGGTCATGTAAATTAGTTACTACCGAACTCGTTGTACAGTGCAGAAAATCTCAAGTGACTTACGGAGTTACGGGAATGAAAAACCTACAAAAACGTAAAGTGCGTTCAAAAAATAAAGTGCGCGCACTTTTCCCCGAAAATAAAGTGCGTTTCGCACGCGCGGAACAACTATGGTGGAGACAAATGCTTATTAGATCAGGAACTCTACTCATCTTGTTGTTGCTGCTGCTGTCGTCGTCGTTGTTCTTGCTGTTGGGGCGAACGTCTTCAAAAGCTCAAGTCTCCGTCGTTTGAAATTGGATCGGCATGAAAGTTGGCAGGAATGTTCTTCGTGTAAATATGCATCAATTGACAGATTAGGATTTGTTATTTAACCTCAAAAATTCAAGATGGCGGCCATGACTTCATTTCACGCGGAAAAGTGCCGCCATCGGGCGAGTAAACACACTGACTACTAAACAGGAGTCGTCTGCCGGCGCCAATGGGGCAGCCCCCGCCAGCTCCTGATCTACAGTACATTCGTACTTGTTTTTAAATTGTTTCAATGTGTTTTAACGTTTATGAGATTTATATGGAAGAGTCTACAAATCGACTGTCAAAGCTTTAAACCGAACTAAGTGAGCGTCAACTCTATAGTCGGGTCGAGACTCCACTGCAGAGATACATGCCAAAATATTAGCAGAACGTGAATCGTGAATCACACAGGCTGAAACTGACCAATCACACCGGACATCTAAACCAATAAATCGAACATATGAGAGCAAAGACAGAGAACCATGTTTGCCCAAGTAATCTCAGCGGTCTAAGAAATATGGCACGTCATAACATTGTCAAATATATGGACACAGGCTAAGGATGATATTTCGTTCAACCTGAGACCATACACGATTACAGTCACTGACTTGATTTGAACTGCTTTTCGTTCTGCAGTGGAAGATAAACAATTCACCAAGCTTGCCACCAACCACCATCCATCTCTGTCTTGCGATGTCACCTCAATCTTCCTCCAGCTACATCTGAAGCCTGCTGTCTCCAAATTGCTTCCTTTCCATGTTCTTTGGTCGTCATCTTCTTCTGGATCTTGCTGTGTCTATTGCTTGCTAATGTTCGTTTCATCATCGCGTCTTCTCAGTACATGTATGTGCCTCTATTCGTTCAATTCTATTCTTCTTAGCTGGTCCAACACGGGTTCCTGCTCTGTTTTCCGTGGTTCTTTGTTGCTGTTGTTTTTGTCTGGCCAGTGACTGTTAAAAACCCTTCACAAACACTCGCAGCCTGTCTGCTGTCCTCTATGTGACTGTCCAGGACTCAGATGCACAGCGTAACACTGCTTTCACATTTAGAGTTGAATGTCTTTACATCAGGTGCCCTTCTGATTGATAATGTTTGATTTCACTAGCTTATCCATAGCCCTGAATATAGATCTCGCCTTTCCCAGTCTGGCCTCAACATCCCCATTACAGTTGTTACACACTGCAGACAATAAAATAAGGCTTATAAAACATTTCATAACTTTTTCACATAATACGGAAAACTGTGAGTACGAATACGGAAATTTCTGCAATTCAATGGACGACATCATTCGTTGCAAACATACATGTATTGTACACAAGCGGTCAAGTTAGATTCACTGAAACCTTTTGTGAACGAAGGAAACGCCTGCGTACGGTATAATGCTGTGCAAGTGTGCAGGCCAAGAAGCCTCCCATTTAGCGCATTTCCTCTGATTTATCACCGGGCAGGCAGGTTGCCAGGTATACTCAACTATAGGAATGCAGTCACAACACGTTCCTATTCATTATTAATACACAGCCTTTGAGCAGCGCGGTAGTTACAAATGGCGCATCGCACGTCATCAGTAAGGCCACGCGCACGCCATTGTTGTTGGATCATTCATCACCACACTGTATGAAGTGCACAGGAAGCCTATCATAAACGACATACCGGCATATATCGTGAGCCAGAAAAAGGCTACACCTTACTCTATAATCAATATCTTCTCCAAATACTAACCAATTTTAAAAATTCTTTCACCGGCACACTCTATAGAAAACTTGCAAGCACGCTGCTACGCTTCCTTATGAAATATTAATGTCAGAAAAATACCCTGCCGTGTGTTCTGGCAACTATCTTGCTGAAAGATTAAGTCATCAAGCGGCAAGTTTTGTGACAGAGGCACATACGGATGATACGGTCACAATAACACACTTCACTGACTTTCAGTCCAGGACTAATAGTACATGGTACAATGATACATGGCAGTATACATCCGTCAGCTGTAACTGACCCCTCCAGCTGCATTCTGGACTTCATTGGGAAGTCAGTTATTTCCCAAAGCGGTTAAACCCCCTACCCCTGTCATCGTCAAATCGTCGAATACATAAGGACAGCAAGTATCACATAGCAGATAATACATCACAGCAGTATATCTCACATCATGCGTAATAACCTTGCAGGCTTTGATGCCATGCCACATCATGCTTATTGGTCCATTTCATACAGTACTATTACTACTACTACAAGATGAATGCTTACAACTGTAGACAGAATAGTTAATGGTTATAACTATACAGCCTGTATATGTCATATCAGAAAATAAACATAGATGGATGGATGGTGGCGTGACAACTTAGTTCAGTGGCTAGCAGTGCTTAAGGTGATCCGAGAAAGAAGCCGGCTCTCCGGACAACCCCAGGTGGCGAGGCGCCCTAAGGGCCTAGTGGGTACCTCCTCCCGACCCGACCGAGGAAGGGTCTGGGGAGTGGGGAGAATATTTTCAATTTTTGACCTGAAAATGGTGAGTTTTGGTGCACTCTGGGTGGTATTTTATGTGACATACGCGCGCTGAAGCTGTAAACAACAAACTGACTTAATTCTAGGAAAGTTTTCACTGCACTTAGTCGATACCATGGACGTCAATTTACAGTTAGGCGTACAGGCGACGAGTCGCATTCACGGCAATGGCAATGGCATCTGTCGCCTTCAGACGGCAGACACACGCAGATAGACAGACAGAGGCTGAGAGAGCTACAGAGAGAGAAAGATAGGCAGACCAGATCAATGACCAGATGCACTGATTCACACCAGCTGTAACATCAGACTGGAGGCGCATGCAGTGAAAGCCAATTAACGCATCACGTGTTCCCGTCTGGCTGCGCTGTAACAAAATACTCCTAAAAAGCCTGGGCCATGTTGTTCTTACCTTTGTCCAAATTCCACTAGGCTACAACTCTCGTGCTCAAAAGTCACAAGAAGCTCAGCTACCGCAGAGAAACAGCGCGTCAGCTGCAAACATGAATGGAGGGGGGAGGGTTTGGCCCTCCAGCCCACTCCCCTCCACCCCCTCTGGTTAT
>Ga0056131_1000354_pt1 | contig 10908 bp, 7 predicted proteins | sample WorMetLIZISLAND1_2_FD_67480 | JGI IMG/M metagenome (GOLD analysis project Ga0056131, IMG submission 67480) | Marine gutless worms symbiont microbial communities from Max Planck institute for Marine Microbiology, Germany - Olavius clavatus LIZARD... ...
GGGGGGGGGTCCGCGGCCCCCGCGGCCCCCCCTCTAAATACGCCCATGCATAGGCTGCATTACTTCTGGCTATTGTGAAACATTCAGTTTTATAGACCAATAAGCCTGCACTTGACCTTAGGCTACATTAAGTATTCGTTAACAATCAGATTAGTCTGTCCCTATCTCACATACGTGTGTTTATTGTTTTTGAAACGTAAAGTGAACAGTTTCAGTGATGACTGATTGTTGTCTTTGTGTTCTGTAGATGAAGGTCCTGTGGCTGTCATCAATGTCAATGATGAACAGGTGCGTTGCGTTGAATGTCTCTGTAATTAATGACACGGCTAGTAATTAGTGAGTAAATGATTTGTATAATGTTAAACAGAGCTGCGTGACGTAAATGTACATTAACATTTCTAGAATCTGCAGTCGTGTCCAGGTCCAGATTTGCTAGATTGACGAACTACCACAAGACGATATGCATACGTCACTTAGTAGCCTAATACGTTCACTTAATGCTGATATTTTTGTCGTGAATTATTTTCATTTACTGGAAAACCTTTGGTGAAAGTTTTTCATACATCTAGGTTTCCCTTGAAAAACTGACCTGTGTTGTGCATGGAAACGGGTCGTTTAAACTGAAACCAAGAACAGAAGTATGCAAAATGTTCCATTTCCAAGTTCTGTGATTTATTTGATCTTTATAGTTTTGTATAGATACTATATTTTAAACAATTTTCATTCATCATTTATGTTCGGCTTACATATGCAGTTAATTTTCCCTTTCAGTGCTTTGATGCTGTTTGTTGGTTCATTGGAAGGGTAGTGAAAAGCCCTGCTTCAGTACGTTCTGAAGTCAAGTTTAGAGGACCCGGCTGAACATGAATTAACTTAGAAATGGCCACTTAAGCAGAAATGGAAAGTAGATGTTAGTCAGTAAGAACAGTACAACACCCTCGAAAGTCATCATGACGTACATGTTGTTTTGATGCATGACTGCAGCAGAGCAGTGGTCTTCCAGTTCCAACAGTTGCCGTTGACAAAGCCGACACTGCGGACTCGTGTTTGGTGTCATGGAAATACCGAACGACATCAGTGAAACAGCTGCTGCACGTCGTCAATGTCGTCGGACTGAAGTTCAGGCAGAACGTCAACAGCACCATGAGGTGATGACCTAGCCCTGACTTTACCTTAACTCTAGCCCCTAACCCAGTGGGGTGTCCAGGAGAGTGCATGGTAAGCTGACTATTGGGAGTTATTAGGAGGTGCAGGAACTTCATCAGCCTAAAGCAGTATTGCTGTTTATGCTTGAGAACTCTTCTCACTCTTCTGAGAGAAGATTAGCCGAGACAACAAACAGTCTGTCTTCCTTAATGAAACTACGCTGTTTAGCCTGTAGACATTCGGCAACAATCTCTGCATTTTTACCAAACTATCTAGTACGCCACAACTGTTCTAGCTATCAACTCACACGAACTTTATACATCAGACAGACTGTTGATCTCATTACTTACTGATTGACAGCACGTACCAGTACCGCCTGTATCATCTAATAGTTGCATTGTTTGTATTCTCGAGTCTACTTTGTTCTTAGTCTGATCTTGCAGTGCTTTAACTAACATGTTGGTTAAGTGAGCTGACAAGACTGGCTTTCAGATTGTATAATAAACCAACTTCACCAGTCGCGGAACTGTTTGGACTCGGCTCTACTAACTGCAGAAAAAACAGTCTGTTTAAATAGAAAGCAAATGTAATAGTGCAGTCTTTAGCTTAGCTTTAGGCAGAATTATAACGTGTTGTTATTATTGCAGATTATTTCTTGATTTGAATAGTAAGAATGAGGTGCACTATGGACTGAATAAGAGATCATATGTACACATTTTATGTATAAAATAGCCCACTTATCTGATGGAATAAATTAAAGTGCTAAGTGTGTAAATAATGACTAAAATAATTTGTGTATAAATATGTCTGAATATGTGAAATGAACATTTAATGAAGAGCTGATCTTCATTAATTTATTTAGTTGTCAATGCACTGTTGACTGCTGCCATGTATTATCACTGCAGCATAGAAGTTGCTATTGTGTTTTGTTCAGTTACGAGTGCTTACAAGATGCTGATGGTCATGGGGCCATACCGGCAATTAGACACAGCTGGGTTGTTAACTCTGGCGCAAGTTGTCAAGTTCGCGGTCTTGCAGCTGGTGTCACTTACAGGTTTATCACATTCACAGTCAATGTTCATGGAATACTGCATAGTCATGTCACAATAATAACAATTATTATAATAGTACTGAAGGAAGTCAACTAATCACGTAATATTAATTTTCCATATTATGGAAATGAGTCATTAAATAGAACGAATAATGACTATTGGTGCAGAAGGTTGCATAAGTAAGAAGAGTATCGTGAGGACTGAGGATTGAAATGTGTGTGCATGTGTGTGTTAGTATCTTCGTGGAGTCAACATATTCCAAGGCTAACGCTCCTCAGCCTCATGAAATCTTAGTGAAATCTGAGTCTGTTACTTATACGACCGACTCAGTCGTTTCTCTTCGTGTTCACAGCACGGACATTGGCAAGGTAATAAGTTGTTTACAGTGGTCAGAGTCTTATCACTGGCTTGTTAGCGTTATCGTTAGGACGTTAGACTTGCAGTTGAGAAGTTTGCAGGTTGGACTCCCGGCCACTTTGCTGTCAGGTAACGACTCTGGGCTAGTCGTTCATATAGACTTGCCTCTGTCACCAAGCAATATAATTTGGCACTAGCTCAAGGGAGGAGGGGTGATGTTTTTCGGTTGGAAATTTAACAGAGGGCCTGGTGGAAAGTAACGGCATTGAAGGCAGGAGGTTTAGTTGGCATGAGTGCACTGTCTATCAACTAGCTCAGGGTTGCTTTCAGCGCCATTATGTGTGTGGTCCTCAGACCACTGGTCATCATCAATGTTGCGTGTTCACTTCAACTGATGGCAGTCTCCACAGGTCAGAGGTTATTATGAGATTCTGTGTGGATCATCTGTGGGGTAACATATTTGCTATGGTGACTTAACTGACCCAGTTTGCAGTAAGAGCACCTACATAAACTGTGTGTGTGACTGCTGTGGTCAGGTATGTCTCAAGTGGGATGCGGAGGACACTGCAGACAGTGACGTGAACACCTTCCAGTTGCTGGTCGATGGAGCACCAGTCGGTGAGTTGCTGAAGAAGCCAGCACGACAAGTGACCGTTGATGACTTGAAGCCTGGACAGGAACTTGATGTCTCACTGGTACCACTAGACAGCAACAAGCAGCCACTTGGCTCTTCTAATGTCGTCAAGGTACGTGCTTTTTCAACTGTAGATTTAAACAGTAGCTACACATATTCACTGTCTACAGTTTGTATGCTTTCATCTGTACTTAACTACTTACTTACTTACTTACTTAGATCCTCCGGTCCTTGACAGGACAATGGGCAGCAAGAGTTCGCCATCTGCTCCTGTCTATAGTCACAGCCCGGATGCTGTTCCAATCAACTCCTCGGTCCACCAGGTCCTCTTTAAATGTGGACAGCCAAGTTTTTGTTGGACGACCTTGTCGTCTGCCACTACCACGAGGGGTCCATGACATTGCATGATTGGCTGGTCGTCCAGGTGGCATCCTGATGATGATGTGACTACGAACCTGAATTATATCTAATACAAATACAAACTTGTCTTTGCATCTGTACTTAACTACGTTTTTTTCAAAAAGATTGTGCTGATATGTTTAGTTTGAGTGAGTAATAAGGATAACGATGCAGTCATCAGAAACAGGATTATTTTTACATGTGCCACCAAATATCATAGCAGTTTGTTCATTTTTGTGGTACTGGAGTGGAGCTCAATAAATCTCACATTTGTGCCTGAGAGTAATTTTGACATCTGTGACAGCTGTGTGACGTATTTACTTACACACATCCAGGTAGAAATGAAAAGATGAAAAGATTACAAATGAGAGCAAATTACAACAAGTAACACTTGTTTTGAATTTTGGGCATCTTTCTTACTGACGGAGTTGAATGCTAGTCTAGTAGATTAAGATAAAGATGTAATTAGAGTATCTCTGTTGTTGACAGATCGCATGTCCACACAAGCCAGTGTCTCCAGTGATCAGTGAACAGCCTTCATTCAAGCCCAAGTCGGTGTTGATTGCGTGGGAAAAGCCGCCAATGACTGGGAAAGAACTCGATGAAATGGACGACATCAAGTCTTACAGGTACCTGCAGTGATTGATTATACAATATTTATTATGTAGTACAGTAAATATTCAGTTTAATAATGTTGATAATAATCTTATCGTTTTCATCAGTCTACACTTACTCTTTATTTAGCATGCATTTTGCCAGCAGTTATTTTAGCAGAAGATTTTATATGTGCGCTAATAGGCCTATATGAACAGAGTTATGTGACTAGTCCACCTTGGTTCAGAGTCAGGAAAGTAATGTCTCCTCGCTGTTATGTATTCAATGCTTTCACATGTTGCTCTTTCTTTTTCATTCACAAACACATCCTTTCATACAGAGTAAAGCTTGTTAATCCAACATAAGCATTTGTGATGTTCCATGGATCATAATGCCTATTCAATTGTATAATATGACAGTGATTAGAGACTGTTACCTGTTAAAAGTTACCTGTTTCGTTCTGTTTTTGCTCAGTAATTTTCTCCATTTTTATTGTGACTTGTAATATGCTGTTGTACTTTTTTATATTGTAAATTAGCATACACTAAGCGACTCTCATGTAATGTAATGTTGTCTTCACTGGCAAGGTGTCTTTCACGCGGAAACTTTCAGAATATATTGGCATGTTGCTACACTCCAAGAATATAAGGTTTCCCTTTTGAACACCTTTCAGAGGACTCAGCTTAGAGTAACTTTGAAAATGTGAGCCACGGTTAAATGTAACAAAAACAAAAATAGTGATGGTAATTGTATGCATATTGCATTACGTGCAGAGTGTTTGTTGATGGAATATATCACGGCGAGATGATAGTAAGCGCAGCTTCTGATGCTGACGGCTATCAATACAGCATAGATGATCTCAGCACTGGACAGACATGTGACATCACAGTCAAGGTCTGAACTCATTGTAGTCATTGTTTCAGTCAAGAAGTCTCCAGCCAGAGCTTCTCAAGATTAATTGTTGAGGAACGATTCATCACTCGATAATTTGATATCCACCGTCTGTCTGTGCTCTAACTTGCTACCAGAAAATTTTACAAATTTTTATTTTTATTTTAATTTTATTTTTTTAACCTTTAAACTTTTAAACTCTCCAAACACGTCAGAAACATCTCCGAGGCTTTTTAGTTTATTCCTATCATTAATTTCGGGACAAACTGTTTTAAGTGCATTGTTGTCGTTGCAAACCGAGGGTATGCCACAGCCAGCAAATCTGGCCATGGCCAGCTAGAAGTTCCTCGAGTCTGATTATCGACTTGCGGTAGATGTACGTTCTGTCATGCCGGACCTTCAGCTTGGAATGCTCTTCCTGACTTTTTAAAACACAGCAAACTCTCTCTGCCTACTTTTAGTCGTCAGCTGAAACATTTTTTGTTCTCACATTACTAGCACATCTAGCGTGTTCGAGGTTATTTTACAGTTAACGTGCTTTACTTACTTATCTACTTGAGTGGCGATGTAGTGTAGTGGTTAGCATGTTGTTTTCGATCAACGTAGTTAGTCGACACTGGGCTCGGTTATTACTTGGATGGGTGACCATCTGCGGACGGGTAAACCATCTCGGTATGTAACAAGTCACCTAGGTCAACTCAGCCTTTCATCCCTCCAGGGTAGGTCAATCGAGTACCGGCCTGTCTGTCTGGGGTTAAGGCGGGGTGTGTTCACTTGTGTCAGGTGGCACCGTGGCAGGTAACACTGTGTGATCTCATATGGCAAGTGACACTTCGTTCCATTAACAGCTATATGGTGCCTTTACCTTTACTTTCTCTAAGTGAAAGGTGAAATCGTACCAACTGCATAATTCGACTGCTATGTTTTATTACAGGCGGTGGCAGGTCAAGTGCGCCAAGCCAGGGAGCTGACTGCAGCCGGTAGCGGACGTTGGCCGGACATCAGAAGTGATGAGGCAGTGTTCTGTGCATGTGAGAGTGACCTGTCATCAACGCTCACCGTCAAGTGCTGCGGTGCACCGTCAGCGCCGCAGCTGCGCATTGAGAACATGGATGAGAACGGCATCGAAGTTGCGTGGGAAATGTCCGAAGAGATGGCAGATGGCGATGTCTCCGTATGTGAACTTTGTCTAAACCTGTCATTAATCCCCAATAATGTAATCTGTTTTTGGATCAGGAACTGATTTTATATCGCTACTCATCTGATTCTTCTTGTTTTACTTCTTGTTGGCGCGACAAGTGTCTTCGTGCATTAGAGGTTATTTTTATAATGAGATGCGCTATACGTTTTACTTACTTACTTACTTACTTCGCCAGCTCACTGCTCCGTACCTCTTGTCGATGATCAGTCCGGTTTCGGCAGTCTCTACACATCACCACTTGCACTCAGCAGGTCAGCGTGACCTAGTTGTGCCACGGACCAGAACAGCTGGCTTTGGTCCACAGAGCTTTTCAGTCTCTGGTCCGTCAGCATGGAACAGTCTGCAGCCAGAAATCAAGACGGCATCACTGACACTTGGACAGTTTTCAGGCCGGCAGAAAACTGAAGTGTTTCTTCACAGTTACTATGCATCAGCACAGCCGTCATAATTTTTATTATAAGACTGCATGAAACGTAAATTCTGTAACTGAACTGAACTGAACTGACCTCTTCAAGAAAGCCTAAGGCTCCGTTGCTGCCACAGCGTCTGCTTGGCACATACCGTAAAACTTCTATTAAATGCCAGGTCTCGAATAATCACCGGGTCTCTAATAAACGCCGGGGTCTAGAGGCCTGTGTTCTAATAAACGCCGGGTCTCGATTAAACGCCGAGTCTCAAATAAATGCCCTGGTCTTCTAGAAATACAGAGTTGTCAGAGTACCAGTCACGTTATAGCTACCCCCAACGCTTAGTGCTGACACAGATAATTTCTTGTTTTTTTAGCTAACCAAATTATTATACATGCTGAGAATTAACATATGAAGAGTGAAATTAACATAAACAGGGAGCATTGGAAGAAATGACATTAGTAAATGTAGGGGGCTCGAGGCCAGTATTCTAATACATGCCGGGTCTCCAATAAACGCCGGGTCTCTATTAAACGCCGGGGTTTCGAGGTCCGTGTTCTAATAAACGCCGGGGGCATTTATTAGAAGTTTTACGGTATGCAGCAGCGTCTGCCAGTTCCTGATCCATAGTACATTCTTACTTGTTGATTTAATATTTTGAACTAACGTTACATTCAGTGAGAAGTTTGATAATTCTGGGATTAGGTGTTTTATCAGCCGTATGAAGTGAAGCTATAGTGCTGCAAGTGCAAATAAAACTTACTTTTTAAGTTCTACCAAATAATGGCATATATCAGCTGAATATTTAGCTGTAGTTTTTGTTTATTTTTCTTACAGGGTTTCCAGTTGTTGAAAAACGGAAAGATGTATGGATCAGTTATTCCATCAGATGTTCGTAGTATTTCTGTGAAAGGTCTGAAGCTTGGAGAAAAAGTCGAGCTGCAGCTCAAGACGCTGACCAACACTGCGCCACCTGGCGGCCAGTCACAGAAACGTAACGCTAATTATGTCACTTTGCCATTGATGTTAACGAACTGATGCTGCCCTGTTACCATACTGCTTATCAGTCAGGACCATCGTTCGTGATTAAAAGTAAAATAAGTGAAACCAGTCAGCATCGCCTTCTCAAAGCTCTGCAACGTACAGGTTTCAGTGGTCTTGAGCTGCCAGGTGACTTACACCCAGTATTAGGGACAATAGACTACATTCCTTACATAATCTGCCGTTACCTTCCCTATTTTTACACTGATACCAAATTACATAGCTTGGCGACAGAGGCATACGTATAGCTAGAGTTGTTACTGGCCAGCGCACGGCAGTCGAACTTGTAACCTGTTGATTGTAAGTCCGACACCTTAATCATTTTTTATATGCTACAAGGCCAAGCCACATTCATGATTATTGGTTTATTATGATATGTGTTTTGGTATATCTGATGACTTTAGGCCTTTATTCCACAGTATTCCTGACCTTGATCACGGACTTTGGGACTTTTTTGTTGGATTTCTGCTACTTGGCTGTTCTGACTTTTTGTTGATTTTATTATTATTTGAGTATTTGGCATAGACTGAGTTGGTTACCCGTCAGTTTTAGCGTATTTTTTTGCATTATATTGTATCATCAGCTTTCAGAACACACAACCTAAGAGGGATTTGGTGATGAAGTTCTGTGTGAATTGTTTCATTATATTTACATTACCTGCGTTACTTCTTTTGTCATATATACAATAATATATGACAATGCATAATATTGACTTAGTCTACACACAGCCAAAGCAGAAATTAACAGGAAAAAAGCTATAAATAAAAACCAATTAATGCAAGGTCGACAGTTCATGAAGTCAGTATAGTACTGTATGCTAACCTTCACATTGTTCTTAACGCTAAATATAAAATTGCGCGATAATTTGGCCAGATGTTTTTGTGTTGTGTTCTGTGAGCAGTTGTTTGGCTGTGAACAGCTCTGTGTATGAAGTAAAGTAAAGTGAATAGATGGACTAGGCCTACAGTTGTGTGTGACCGTGACGAGTGGCTGTGCAGCAGGACCAAAGGTAACAATAGACTACAACGGACTGCTAGAGGCGCCCAAGAACGTTCGTTGTGAGGAGGTCACTGGACACTCTGCTGTCATCACATGGAATACAGGTTGGCGTCACAATCATTGTCTTCTATTGAATGCAATAGCACCGAATTTGAATTTGATCTAGACTTTTAGCTTTGCATTGAAGCTTAGGAGACACTTGTGTAATTCCACAATAACATATCTGACCGAGCAAGGTCGGCTTTATCAGCGTGAGTTTCACAAACAGATTAACAGAAATAACAGGTGATAATAATTGAGTGTGAAAGTTCAAAGTTCATCCTAGCACCAAAGATATTTCTGGTCTTATACAATTACATTGTGCAGTGTTGTGCAACGTAATAAACTATGTAACAAAGTGACAAAATATTTTGGCATCTCAGTAGTGTGTTATTTTGTTGGCTGCAAACCGGCAGTTCTGGCTTGGTTGTCATCATCTAAGATTTCAAACTAACCCAGCATCACAGCACCGGTATTCATACACCAGTATTCTATACCAAGCAAAGAAAAATAATGAGAGTAATGCACTGCAAAACATTACACTGTAATACTAAAGGTTGTTTTGTTACAGAAAGGAATAGACCAAAGAAATACTACGTAGCGCCGCTGTTATACCAGGTGACGTGGTGGTCAGGCGAGAAGTCAACGTCAAACGTCGTCAGTGGATCTATGACAGGTCATTGACGTTGCCGTTTTGTTTCTTTTTTTACATATTCACTACCATCGTCTTTTTGCCTTAATGTAGTTGTGGCGAGTTGCTGAAGAAATGAGTGAATAGTCTCAGTTGTCAGAGGTTTTCAACGGTGACTTAATTGGGCTAAATAAGTTGTATGTTAGTGAATTGTTTCATTATTTTTGTTTCAGAAAATCGGACCGTGTTGACTGGTTTGCGTCCGAACACAGCTTACAGTGTTGTCGTAGAGGCGAGAAAGATGCAGAAACACGACGCCGTTAACGAAGGTTATGCACGTGTCATTTTGTCAGTCTCACCATTACTCTGTCACTCCTTCAGTCTGTTGTACTAGGCTTAAAACATATCCTTTTTGCACGTCTTTCCACCGTACATTACTGGTACATTCTGGACTGACTTCACGGATTTCCAGACTGTCTACAGGATTTTTCAAGATATTAACTTTCTTTTTAATTTATTTTTATTCTTTAATTTCTGTTTGGTTCCGTCTGTTAGACTATAAGCTGGCTTCTCATCAGTTAAATTTTTCTCAGTGTATGATACGATTGATATCATAAAAAAGTCTGTTATATGACGCAAACTTCTTCATGCAGTAGTGCCTGTCATATACATTAGCGGGCACAGTGTCAGAATTATTGGGGTCCACGTCTTCAATCGTTGCGCATTGCGCCTTTCCCGTCACTGTTGCACGTATTTGGAGCAATTTACCTTCACATATTACAACCTCACCAATCGCTGCTTACATTTAAGCAACAACTAAAATGAACTTACTTCCTCTGTCCTACCCCAGACTCTGTCCTACCCCAGTCTCACCTTTAGCTGTTCAGACTGCAAATTGTTTTCTCTTTGCGGTCCTTGAAGCATAGCTGCTGCTGTTTGTTGTTTAGGCCACGATAAAAAATTAGGTCGATTGATTGATTGATTGATTGATTGATTGATTGATTGATTGATTAAGTCAGAATTCACTCCAATTCAGTGTGAGATTTGCTCTCATTTCAATGCATTGTGACCGCCACCCAAACAAATATTTGTGGGTCATGGCAGCTGGATGTAATCGTGATGTATACAAGGTAGTTAGGAAATCAGTACCACAAAAACGATGGTAGTGACAAATCCTAAAAGAAAGTGAACCATCAGTTTTTTTTAAAGAATACCTCTAAGGCTCTAACTGTGGTTTTAGAGATATGACGTACCAAATATATGGACCAGTGGAGACAAAATACAAAATACTTGTGGTCCTTGTTAAGGGTAATGGTTCCCTGAGCTCCCATAGTGCCTCGTCATGTAGTTTTGGAACCTGCATCACTATTATCATTTAATTTGGTCTGCTGGTAATAACAGAGGGATAACACTTTTGTCGGTTCCCGGAAAAGTATTCTCACATGTTCTCTTGGCGAGAATTCGGCCTGTGCTACTCGCGCATCGAAGGCAACAGCAGAGTGGGTTCACGCCAGGTC
>Ga0056131_1000355_pt1 | contig 10904 bp, 8 predicted proteins | sample WorMetLIZISLAND1_2_FD_67480 | JGI IMG/M metagenome (GOLD analysis project Ga0056131, IMG submission 67480) | Marine gutless worms symbiont microbial communities from Max Planck institute for Marine Microbiology, Germany - Olavius clavatus LIZARD... ...
GTAAATTTTGATGTTCAAGAAAGCAAAAATGTGCCATGATGCTATAAGCTATTTGCTTCGCATTGCATATTGCATTAAGACAGCATATAATAAATTCGTCACTGTTGCCAAATAACACTTTCTTTGGGGGTACCTTTGGCATACATGTGAGCCTCAGGCTCAGGCTTGTAGTTGCTTAGAAAGTACTACTAACTTAGGCAAACATAACGACAAGTGGACAATTGTTTATAATTAACATTATACATTAAAATATTTAGGCAGCACAAAAGTCATTCTATTGCTCGTCAAGTATGAGCTTTAAGGCATATTCTGTGCATCAAGATATATGTAGCAATGAGCAAGTGTTTAATTTTTTGGATTAAATAGGAATTATAAACATAACGTTCTTCCCCATTTTTGTGGGGCTAGAATTTCCAAGTTTTTTGGGTGGGGGACGTTCTCCGCTAAGCGTCTGTAAGGTTGGTAAGAAGAAGGGTCACGCCAATAGTGTAATGATCTTGAAAAACAACTTGTACCAATTGGATCAATTTCGACATGCCTTACTGATTGCATAAGAGGAACTTATAAACATCCATTACGGTCAGCTGGTGCCAAACCATACCGTACTAGAAACGGAAGAACGGCGTACCGGTACACATACAACTTGATACGTATTACGTAAGTAACTTTCAGCCTATGCCCATAGTCAATTTTTGTCACAATATGATGCTGATCGGCCAGTAGTTCATTCCGAGAATTAGTGTTAGCCTTGTTTATGTTTTGAGTTTGACCGTTCGTAATCGTAATAGTAGTATCGTTTATCGTTTATGGATTTGATTTGAGTGTGGCGTTTGAACAGGGTAACATCTGCTAAAACTAACAGTGTCTAAATGGTGTAGAGTTACTTTAACATGGCTGAAAGCCGTTTACATCAGCGGTCGAAAGGATCTGCTACTGTGGAACAAGACCCGGGCGAGTCTCAGGTAACGGCAAAACTATCTGTCGCTATTTGCTAATATACGTTAGCAAAAAACCCTAACCCTTAATCTTAACCCTACATTTTATCAAGATAAACTTGAAAATTACGGTATAAATGTTACACCTGATAAGAAAGAATAGATCCTGTAAAGTAAAACTAGCCTTAGTTTTAATATGGCCATTGAAAGCTTGTTATGAAGCTATACCCGCTAGCCTGTTAGTTTGTGGATCGTTGTTTATGCTTATATTTGTGAGGTGGCCTAATTTGGGCTGGCTGTATTATGTATATAGTACACTATATATGCTGCATTGTTGTTACTGTATCGCATGTTGTTGTTGCAGCGCAGTCCGACAGTAACTCTGAAATTGAAGAAAGCTGACAGTGACAGAAAAGTGAAATGGGGCGAAGGCACAGTCGATAATGAACACATGAATAGGAAAAAATCTAAATGTATGTTTATTTAATCAGCTTGTGAGAAGTTGATGCTCATGTACCTTTGACATTTTCTTCAAACTGTGTTTTTGTCTGTTGACTGGACTGATCTGGATCACTTATTCACACTGAGCTGTTCTTGCCACAATGCATACATAAACACAAACTGTGAAACAGAACTTACATTTCCAAATTAGTTATTGTTCTGTGAGGCTCTTCATGATAATGTGATCATTTTCATCATTTAATCTTCAGAAGATCTTGACACTGTCAAACATCATCATGTCTTCCAACTTCCATTTTTTTTGTTTAACCAGCCTACTTTTTCAGAGTGCAATGTTTTTTATTCTGCCTGGTTTAACCCGGACATATACCTAGTCGTTCTTTTTAACCAATGGGGTAAAATATCGCCCAATTTTTACCCGTTTGGTAAAACAGAACGGCTAGGTATATGCCCAGGTCAAACCGGGTAGAATAAAAAAACATGACCAGAGTTACGTCGTTGGGCCAGGTCAGTTTGTGGATTGCTACTGCACACCTTTATGATTCAGAGGCCCTTCCAGTTGCCCAGCAGAATGCCTTGAGATAATTTGTTTACAGATAAGCTGTGTCTAAACCTACATCAATACTGTGAAACATGTGGCATATTCTGTTGTAATTGCTCAGCAGCAGAATAACTACCTGTTTTCTGTATATACAATGTTCAGTCTACACTGTGTCCACGAAAAAACTGCACCCCTAGACAATGTACGGTAGAATTGTCAAGTCCGAACGCATCCTAACAATGTGCGTGTGCTTGATTATGAATATATCTGCGATAGAACTGCCAAATTTCATAAGAAAATATTATTTATTACACGAGTTATTAATATTCAAATATTGACGACAAAATATTTCAGTTTCCAATACCGTTATATACTGCAGTCAGGCACTCAGGCGTCCGGAAGTGACGTTGTGTTGACGCAATGAACGCAAACAAGTGACGTAATCATGTAATCAATAAACACTAGAAGATCGTATTTTAATTTTAAACCTCGTCGACTACCAGTACCAGATTTGGGGGAAGCTGCAGGAGCGTGTGTACCGCAGCCAGATTTGCGACGTCGACCAGCTGAAGTCGCGCCTGATCGAAGAGTGGGAACATTTCCACCAGGTGGTCATCGATGAAGCGGTCAGGCAGTGGTGACCACGTCTTCGAGCTTGCATTCGAGCACACGGTGGACATTTTGAACACACACTTTAGGTGTGCTGACGTCTTGCCAATCGCACGGACGCACACTTGACAGTCAATCACGCCTGTGCCTATAGGCACAGGCGTGATTGACTTATGCTTTTGAGTGACCTTACTAAACTTGCTCTAGCTGTTGCAGATGTTGACCGATTTTGCTGAAATTTCGTGACTTGTTTGCAATTTAACGTCTCAGTATTGGCGTAGAATTTCGTTAAAATCCGATGTTGTTTGCCAGAGTTATGGCAACGTATACAGGGGTACAGTTTTTTCGTGGACACGGTGTAGTTTACTTTGCACAGTAATGTAGTGCCAATTTCTAGCAGTGATATATGTGAATTGTGCGCAGTATACTGTAATGATTTGTCATTGGTTCATTTAGTTGTTAGCAAAGTTTGTGATGTATGAGGAAGGAACTTGTTGTTGTCAAATTGCAGGTTGTTGTATCTACCAGAAGCCAAGAATATTTGGCGAGTCTGACGATGAGAGTGATGATGACGATGAGAATCACGGTTGTACAGATCACTGCCGTGGACATGGCAAGAAAGATTACCGAAAGTTACCAGATAACACGCCACCTGGACCGGATAAAGACGGTCTTGGTCAGTCACCCGGTCTGCCGCGTGACATTGGCGTCAGTAAATGATATGTAATTAACTGTCTTGATGAAGAAATGTACTTGTGTGTGAGTGTGCAACACTTTCAATATGTGATAAACAAACTGTGACGTGTACATATTGTTTTAAACCTGTTTGTTATGTCTGTAATAAGGACAAAGCTTCTATGTCAGTACGAAAATGTGCAGTTGCAGGCATTACATGTAGATATTGCTATTAATGCAGTTGGTTGGCTAAAGTGACAGTCGCTTCAGTTATTTGAATTGTCTGCCTGTGCGGATCCAGTCTGTTTACACAAATTACACTGTTGTTGTCGTGCTGATTGTGGGATTTTCGTTTAATATCTGGTTGTGTTACTGATACATTTTTGTAGCTCTGACAACTGTGCTGTTTAGGTCGCAGTCTGCATCACACTTTATCATTCGTTGTCAGCCATAGAAGTATTCCACTTTTTAAGGATAACTTTGGCAAATACTGACCAGTTTTAAAAATTCTTTTATTGTTATGTTGAGAGATGAACTCCAGAGGAAGCTGGGGCAAAACTTACCACCTCCCAATAAAACTGTTCCTGCACTAACTTGTAAGATTCAACTATTCAACTGTGCATCTTGAGGTCAGTTGTTCTGTTCAAGAGTGGCATAGAATTGTTTATTTACAATAAATATCTGTCAGAGATGATTAGCTCTTTTTCATTTGTTTGTAGATTAATGTTGAAGACACGTCATTCATGCTGTGCCAAACACTGATGCTGTCTCAAAATATTGCACTAATTTCACAGAATCGGCAGTCAGAAAAATAATCTAACAATAGGTCAGTCAAAAAGAAATACCATTAGTCTATTGTCATAAACTGAAATTATTGTCTTTTTCTGTGCTAACATAAATGAAAGATTGTACAGTTGAATATTTAAATTTCAGAACAGAAGTTAATGCAGCAACAGATATGGTAGTGGATATTTCAGCTACTTCTGCTGGTCACTTTGGTATGCAAAAGTGAAACAGCTATTAAAATTGGTCAAAATTAGCTAGTTACATCAAAAAAATAACAGGCCATCCTTTTTATAGCCAACGGTGTTGATATCATTGCGAGTGAATTGTTACAGCTGATTCCATATTAACAGTTGACATTGTTGATGAACTTTATATCTCATCCACCACTGTGGTTCCCATCACCACCTGCATTTTCCTTGTTCTCACTTAATCTTCATCTGTGTTATCAACATGATCATCCCATCTGTATCTGTTAGTACTTACTACATAAGCAGAATAACAAATATTTGTTGCCCAATTTACACAGTACTATTGTTCATAGTATTATTACTATTGCTATTATTACTGTGTGAATATGATTGAATAAAGTAATATTCATATTGCTGTATTTACTATATTGGCAGTCTTGTTTCAGTTGCATTTCAGTTAGTCAGCATGTCTTGCATTCCCTGAAACCCTTGATATATCCCTGGGAAAATACTGGGAATCAAACACTGCAAGTCAAGATTACAATATTGTACATGATAAAAAGATCAGTACTAAATTCCAGACAAAAATAGCAACAGCAGTAGGAGTGCAAAACCCACTGCAGTTGTCAACAAAGTCGTCAAATGCCCTTATGATGCGAATGCACTTAATAACATGCCGCCCGTAGAGTTCAGCTGAGTGGTTAACTTGTGAAGTCAGTAAATCTGAAATGGTACAGCATTAAGAAAAGGCACCCCCTTGGTATGAATGAATCTGATGCATGCACTTGCCTTGCCTAATCCCCTCCTCATTTCTGAGGGTCGGGGACCATGGACACTCGCTCAGTCGTTCTCCACTGATCCCTGCCTCTGGCCATAGCTGTACACTCCGCCAGTGGCCTCCCTGTCCAGTCCTTGATGTCATCCAACCAGCGCCTTCTTGGACGACCTCTCTTGCCGTCAATTCTTCCCTCGAGTATGTGAGTGCTGAGGTTCTAGGCCCTGACAACGTGTCCGAAATGCTGCAGCTTCTGTTTTCTCACAGTTGACACTAATTCCCTCACTGTCCCCATCTGCACCAAAACGAATCCGTTTGTTTTGTGTTCGGACCAGCTGATTCCAAGCACCCATCAGGTTCTCAGAAGTTGCTACGATGACTTATGGTCAAAACACTCCAGAGTGCGAAATGACCAAAAAACATCAGTGGGATGGGGTGAGTTGTGGGGAGGATGATCATCCCACCAAAGGTGGGACCGGATAAATGTTTATGATTTTTCAAGCAAAAATGCAGGGTTTCACGCATTTTACTGTGAAAAACTTACTTTTGACCAGAAACTGGAACTGGGGGGCTTAATTGACACCCTAGTGGCTGAAGATGTAAAACACACGGAGGGGTTGAAAATTTAACGGGTTCAACTCCCCTAACGTCCCCACCCCCGTCAAGACCCTGCTGCTCTGTGCTGCAGCTAGAACTCAAACAATCATAAAAGTCACAGTGCATGAACACTTGTCAGTATTATCAACTAATTTGTTATTTCATTATTTCACACAAAATGTACTAGATATAAAATCATAGCACAATCTGGCCAATAAAATGTTACAAATTAATCATGAGCAATATGTAGCCATTAGGCCAATCACCAGCCTTCTAATTAAGCCTGTGTAACACTGATACTCAAGAGCACAGTACGCAGTAAAATTCTGCTTATAAGTACGCCTGTTCTCAAAAATAAATCACATGAAAATACAGACATATGTTACACTATAAATCACACTTCAATATTGTCAGCATATTCCAGTGCAAACGAAGTCATATGAAACAGTAATCTAAAACTGCCATACATAATACATCACTACATTATTGAACAACATTGCACATATATCTTATCATAAACAAGCCATATATAAAATAAAATATAATCACATGTAGAAGCGTGCTCACTGATTTAAATAATTGGTAATCATTTCTTATCAGCTACACTGTAAACTAATAGAAAAATGGGAATAAATGAAAGTTAGAAGTGGAATGCAAAAACTTCACTTGCCATAGAATTTTGGTATAGTTACAGTAAAATATTTAAATGGTTGATAAGTGTTGCTGGTACGAAGAAAAAATACAACCTAAGCTCTCTAATATAAATGCAGTCACTTTGTTATACAAAACTGGTCTCATACTGCACTAAAACATGCTAAAAAGCAAGTTAGTGGTAAGAAATATACAGTTGAGTAAATAGAGCAATGCAGTCATGGTTACTAATTCAACATCCTTAACAACTACGCACAAGCTACAAACTTGTATTTAAAATCATGTATGCCAAACGTTCCTTGCAGCAGTCACTGTGCTGTTGTTGGAATACGCTTTGGGTGTCTAATTCTGTTAACCAACAGTACGCAGCTGCTCAAACGACCTCCTCTCTTCATTGGCTCACGCATTGTTATCCCAACACGTGGATAGTCGATCTTGTTTACATAGATCTGCAACAACACCAAAATAATGTAGTATAACAGAATATCGTATTTTACAACAAATTCAACAATGTTAAGACTGGCCTTTTCCTTATGGTGCTTCATTATAAATTATTATCTCAAAACAGACTGTTCAGTAATTTCATAAATAAAGTATTTAGTTAATATTTTTTACTCGTTTTCGTATCTTTGTATATATTCGAAACTTTGTGTTTAAAATACAATTTATAAAGATACTTTAGACTCAAACTGTAATTTACCAAGTTTGTCAGGCCTGCTATATGGAATTATGGATCAAGTGATAGTACAATCTGCCAATCAGATGATACATCTCAAAGAAGTGCTACGCTACTAAGAAGCAAAATTTCCAATCAAGGCCAATCTGTAATTTGAAAATAATTACATTATAATTATACTGTATAAAACTATGTTGTATTCAGCACTGTAGCTGCCAAATTTATAACTGTCAAAAGTGTTGGCATTGTGAAATCAAAATGCTTGTGAAAATTGCAATGCTAGCAGAGTAAACTGATATTCTGCATGTTTTATTTCAGACTACTATTTCAATTATTACAGTTACTAGTAAAACTGTTATTAGTATACAATATAGGTGCAAGTTGGTTACAGCTGTAGTTTTAAGAACTGCAGCAACAGCAGAAACACATGCTTGTTATGACATACATGTGCAAGATGATGGTACCACAAATAATTATTTTAGTTTGAAAATTCTTTTTATTCTAGTTCTTGCTCACTACACAAGGAATTGTTGTAGACTATATGCAGTTGTCAATAACCTGAAACCATGTTTTAGTTCTTAGTCACTTCTACTTATTGAAAATTATATTTTTTTGTTCTTATTCAGATCTAATTCTCCAGATTTTAATCATTTTTGTTCCATTTTAATTTTTAGAAAAAAAAAGCATTTTATTTCACCGCATTGCAGAGTGCACATATATATGACCATAAACAAGCCATAATAAAAATTAATTATAATCGCATGTAGAATTGTGTTAATTGTGTTAACTGTTTTAAAACACTTGCAACAGTCACAGCATTACTAGATGCTTAGATGCTCAAGAATATCTTAGTTACAGTTTTAATTTTCATTCTAGTTTTTATTCAGTTCCAAAGCATTCTTTTTAGTTCTTCTTCAGCTTTCATTTGCAAAATCATTTCAGTTCTAGTGAAGATAACACTTCTGAACAAAACTGATCGCTACTCATGACATCTAATATTCTACTTCTATTACAAAACATATACTCTTGACCGAGCATGCAGGATACTCACTGCAGATCCACGTGGAATCAACTCATTGGCGAGATGTAGCAAAACATTATTCGCATAAATAACATTAGCAGCTTCATCCTCATCAACTGTTATGTACTTGTATCCAACTGCACCAGAGTTGCGAATTTCCTGCACAATATTAATATACACACACATATGCCACACTGCCACTGTTTTCAAATTAAAAAGATTAAACATCATGCTTGGTAGCTCATTGGTGTAGTGGTTAGCGTGTCAGACTCGAGATTGAGAGGTCCCGGGTTCGACTCCTGGCCAGGCAACAACTCTGGGCAAGTTGTTAACACCCATGTGCCTCTGTCACCAAGCAGTACAATTTGGTACCGGCTACAAGGTGGTGATGCTCTGCGGCTGGGAAGGTGGCGGTGGCGGCGTAGTGTAGTGGTTAGCGCGTTGGCTTCGATCAACGTAGTTAATCGACACTGGGCCCGGTTAGTACTTGGATGGATGACCACCTGCGGACGGATAAACCATCTCGGTATGTAACCTAGGTCAACTCAGCCTTCCATTCCTCCGGGGTAGGTAAATCGAGTACCGGCCTGCATGGCTGGGGTTAAGGCGGGGTGTGCTCACTTGTGTCGGGTGGCAGGTAACACTGTGTGATCCCATATGGCAAGTGACACTCTGTAGCTGTGAGATGGAATTCCATTAACAGCCATACACTTCCTTTACCTTTCTTTTACCTTTAACCGTAGGTCTGGCATTGCACGGGCCATGCGTCACAGACTTTAGTGGTGTATCCACCTACGGGCTCATGACCAAGGTAAGGGAGATGAGCACCCCACCTAAGCCCATTCGGGCATGGACCGCTTTACAAAAGAACAGCTCTTCTGAAGACAAGTAGTACATGTATACACTATACACATGAAATGCATCAAAACTTGTGAATGCCAGCGGAACTCACACGGAAGGTTTTCTGAGCTGATTCACTCTTCCCGACAGTCATTACTTCTGGTCCAGCCATACTGATATAGTCCTTCAAATGAATAGCTGGTGGATTCACGTGAACAATCGTTGTCGGATACTCTGGGAATGCCCGACCAACAGACTGGGCACCAAGCATGTTTGTACGAGTAGACAACCCAACAAATATTTCTCGACCTGCAATACATTAAAAGCACATAGTTTTACATCCATTAACACACTTTACCTTAACAGAGAAGTAACTCACACAACCATTTTAATGGCTATTTTCCAGCTAAACCTGGGTTAGCCAGGGACCCCTCCAAAAGGGTTTTGAAGCAAAAAAAATTACGTACTGGATGCCCTTCCCAACACCCAACCAACAGTGTCAAAGCACTGAAGGGCGGCATACTAATAGATAAGTAAGAAACATAATATAGGATCATGTGCATCGTGAAAATAGAACACATTTAGTTTTCCCAGATGATGTCAGATAACTGGTTCTGTGCTTCTGTCAACATGTAACCATAAGTTTTACAACAGTTTTCTGGGGCTTACTGAAAATTACTCGACTCAGCAGCTTAGGTCGGTGGCTTACGGATACAGTTCTGTATGTCGTGAACCTTAAAAAATACTGTTGCCATATCACCTGTTCAGTGTACATCAAACATTAGCACTATGGAATGAACCCCAAACCTCTGCATGTTCCACTGTCACCAAACCAAACACCCCAAATGACAAGCACTATGACGGCAGAAGTTCACAGCATTCCATGTTTTTTGCATCACAGTTTTAATGCAGCTAACATACACATCAATGACCACTTATAACATTCCTCATAATGTAAAATAAGAAGAATACCAGTCCACAAGACATCGCCTCCCTCTACATTGGCTTTATCACTTTCCACCTCCACAATCTTCAGTCCAATTTCTCGACGAAGCACTTGTCTGACTACAGCGAGCTGAAACCAAACAAAATGCATTCAGTATATGTCTATTTTTTACAAACACAATGCCACAAACTGCAGAAGCATGACAGCAAAGCACTGTAAAACAACCAAACAAACACAATCTAAATGCATCAAATTATGTTTAAATTAGGTTGATCAGCTGTGTTGATGCTACTTACATAGGCTGATTACATGGGTGATTCCTGGGGGGAATGAGGGGACATGTCCCCCTAATATTTGGAAAGGCGGGACGATGTAGAGTTTGTCTCCCCCAATAAACAATCAAGTTTTTCATATCACTGATGCATTTTGACACTCAGTATAGTAAGTTAGTAACATAATCGGCTACTCAGCTGAAACGTGCTAGCGGATACAGTGAATCACTCAGTAATTGCCATCTGTCATTGCCTACAAGTTGCACTGCAAGTCTGCGCCAATTTCGCTGCCGCATGTCAGAGCAGTAGGTACCGCAGTAGAGTGGGTGGATTGTCTCCCATCACAAGGATGCAGAGCAGCTGAGTGTTGCCATAAGACAAAATTAATTACTAACAGACGCTGGATGCTGTAGCACGTTTTACTCACGCTGCCGTTGGCAGCTGAACGACAACTCGCATTTCTGCATTTGGCAGTTTCTGCTACTGAGCCACTGTTTGTCTGAGGAGAGTGTAACAATGTAGCTACACCGTAGTGACCGTAGCCTAGGTAATACGGCTGCGTTTGCATGATTATAAGTGATTGTAATCCTGAGTTAAAGACACATGCCAATGTAGTCGAGTTCAGTGTTTCACAGTTTTACATTCCTTTTGTGTTTCATCTCTGTATCTTCAGTGCTCAATCTGACTTTTGAACATTTTCAATGCAAAATTAGCCACTAAATTGTCTACCCTATAATCAAAAGTGCTCAGCTTTTGGGAGCTTTGCCCCCAAATCCCCATCAGGGGCTTTGACCCTGGACCCTGCTGTGGACTTCCGTCCCCCAGACCACCTGGTCCATCCCCCCAATCCTCACAGTAAATCGCCCCCCTTGGCTGATTAAGTTATATACAAAATGTATAGCTTGCATGGATTTGTTTTATACACACATACAG
>Ga0056131_1000356_pt1 | contig 10890 bp, 5 predicted proteins | sample WorMetLIZISLAND1_2_FD_67480 | JGI IMG/M metagenome (GOLD analysis project Ga0056131, IMG submission 67480) | Marine gutless worms symbiont microbial communities from Max Planck institute for Marine Microbiology, Germany - Olavius clavatus LIZARD... ...
GAGCAGTAGTTAAACTAGTTGTCGGAAATAAATTACTAGTTAGTAAATACAAATTTCGAAAAAGTAGTTAATAAGTAGTAGTTTAACTATAGGCTTAATTTTAATAGTTAATAACTAATGTAGATAACTACTCTATCGAAGACTTATTTTACTACAATTTGTGTATTACATCATTATATCTATTCAAACTAATTAATAATTTGGAAAAATCACGCAGCCGGAGTTGTAAGCTGTCTGATGGAGATAATTAATATTGTTGCGCACTCTACAGCTCCAAGGGAAGCTGCGTTGTCTACTTGCTCGAGGTGCTAACAGCCGAGCTGCTAGTCAGCAGGAAAGTCTGGATAGATAAACATAAATAGATAGAGCGCACCACATCTGGTTACTGATGCACAGGATATGATGTATCGTTTAGTCACAATGCACAGCGTCACAGACAGACGGACAGACGACGTTAGGTGCCAATAGCCGATCATTCTGCGTGCAGTACGGTAGGCTAAAAATCATCGACCTCAGAAAGTTATACTTAAGCGAATAGTTTAGTCGAATTGTTCTATAATTGGTTTGTACATAGCTGTTTATTTTATTGTGTAAGTAATGAAATAGTTAAATTAACTCTATTTTGCTAAATGCTAGAATTTATGGAGTGTGCTGTCTGAATACTGGCAAAATAGGAAGTTGGTGGTATGTAAGGAAAGTTATGGTGAAAAAGTCATGTATTAGTGTTTGAGGTAAATGAAAGTTGACTTATGAATGACAATAACGTTGTACTTAATTCGTGTCAAAAATTATATCTAGGAAACAAAGAGTGATTTTTCAATGCAAAGATGCATCGCTCGATAATAATACTATACTAACAGTATAGCCAGTCGTAAATGTTAGCAATCGTAACTGAATCTGAGGCGCCGGCAGTCGCTGGGCGGACAGTACAGCTGTGGCAAAGATGAACTGTGTGAAAAGGCACGTGGTAAAGTAAGTAAATCAGCTTTAGTAGAAGATATTCGTCGGTGCGATCACCTGCGCTGTATGTCATTTAGCGTGAACGTAGCGCAGAGAGCAACGTGTCAATATACGACAGAACGACGCCGACTGCTGCAGCTGCTGCCCGGTTGGATGCAGTGACGCAGCTGCAACAGCGGCAGCAGTACGCCTTTACGCTGTATCGCGCCGGCGTCAGTGGACGTTCGCGCAGTGAGACAGCCGAGCGTTAGCAGCGGGCCAGACGTGTAACATTGAACTGTAATTAGTCTTCAGGCTGTTGCAGAGACGAGCAAGTCGCCCGCCCGCTCGGCTGGACGTCGCCGTGGCAACCGAGTTTAAAGAAACGACCGACAGACTGATGACTGCGTCTACGTGGCTGGCTACTGTAGTTCGGTCGGTCGGAGTCAGTTAGCGTGTTCGCCTAATCTATCGGCATCTGTATAGTCTTCTGTTCGGAGTCTGCTTTAATCACACGTTTCACAGTGGTGACGTCATCTCAAACAAGCGTCGGTCATTTGGTGGTCTGACACATCTGCCATCATTATATATGTAAGACAGCTGTTGCTGCAACAGATTTCTTTAAAATATCTGTTTTCGTTCACTTGCCGACAAGCGTGAAAGCAGAGCTGTTGCAATAATTCTAGCATCTATATGGATTATTTTCTTTCCAGGGACATCACCCGCTTTTGAAGAAGTCGAAATATGTCGTTTCATGTGTGGGTCCGCGGTTCTGACTCTCAGCGGAAGTCATCGTCAACGCGCATGCGCGGTTGTTTCTCGATATGCCAGACGCTTCCGGTCATCGGCGCCGTACTGCTGGCGACGCCGTTTGTCGGCGTCGGTACTTCGTGGCAAGGCGCCGGCGGACCACCGGCCTCGTCGGCGGCAGTCGGGGCGACATCGCAGGCGTGCGTCTACGAGGGTCATCTTCAGACTGACAAGAATTGGTACGGCTACCTGGCCAACATCACCGTCATGACAACGGGAAGACTTACCTTCGAGTTCATCTACCCGGCCGACAAGTGCTGCCAGAATGTATTGTTCTACTCGGAGGACCAAATGGCAGTGATCAACGCGCGAATGAACTGCTGGCAGAAGGAGTACCCGCTGCGCCCAGAGGACGACCAGATACTGCGTCTGACGCCACGCTTCTCGTGGTCCGGTTGTCACAAGACGTACCCAAACAACATCGCTATGTACATCTGTAAGGGCGGCCGAAGCTTCACCGTTGATCGTCATCGTCATCAGTACGGTCAGCACCGCCACGACCAACAACAGCAGCAGCAGCAGGAGGGCTGGCGGCAGAACCGTCGTGGCGGTGACAGCGGCTACGGAATGTGGGGTGGCTCCAACGACCGGACCTCACACAGCCGTAACAGACCAACCACGTGGTACATTGCGCTAAGCAACTGCGGATCACTGTATGGTCTTGAACTTCACTACCGTATGGAGGTATAGTTTCACTCTTTGTAATGGACTGCATTAGTCTTTCAGCTATCAGAGTTTAAAGTAGAACAAAATGCAGTTGCTTTGAAGGCCGCCATTTATTTATTTAATTAAATATTTCTTAAGTTAATCAGCCTACCTGGAAAAATGCGGCCCCCATCATCGTTTAAACGGTAATCAGTATCCAGTAGACTCATTATCACTTAATTTATCGAACGTTATCACCAAAGTGACTTTTAACGCGAATGTGTTTGATACGTGAGAATCAACACCTGAGCTGTGTTTACAGGTTTACGGTCACGTTGGCGAATGTCGGACGGGAATTCCGGCACACTTAGATTACTATCGACCTGGTGTGTCGTCGTTTGGATCACCGCCGTCTCCACGACCGGTCGTAGATGCTTCAGACGCGGACCGAGACAAGTCGGATGTTGACGTCGTTGAGGCTGCAGCTGCGGACGCTGAAGCGGCGACAAGCTGCGTCGTAGAAGGAGACATCAACACGACCGAGACGTGGTACGTCATCGGCAACGCTTCACGCACGACCACAGCTCTGACGGGCGGCGGCGCCAGCAGCAGCAGCAGCGGCTTTAAGTTCGACTTCACCTTTCCACAAAGTATGACATTTCTGAACATGGGCATCTACGGCGAGGCAGAGCAGATACGGTTGCAAGAAGATTACGACAGCTGTTGGCACAAGCACGGCGTTATACCTTCGCAGAGAGTTCACGATCGGGTAAGGCTGTTTTGATGCAGATGTAGCAGACCTATAAAATTATACAGGTCGGCTGTATTCAGCTGTAAATTTACGGAGACTAACAACTCGCACAAGTTTTAAATCCTAAGTGGTCATTTCAGCAAATAATAGATCTCTGACTTGAAAAGTAATGTAAAAATGAATATCTAGGTCAAGCTATGCATGTGTAATGAAATCATGTTGTTGACATCGAAACTGGGAAACATGTTGATATCGTACACTTAGAGTCAGATATTGGCCTTGCAAGGTCACTAACTGTTGTACAATCATGTGAACTTATCTTATTTCGGCCTGTCATCTCATCTCAATGACACGGTAGAACACACAAAATACATAACTCAAGAGACGTTATTGCTTACGCGTGTATATATACTATGAGCCATAAAAGGGCACCCTTTTGTTATCGCAATAACTTTGTCTACTGCCAACCAATTTTCATAATATTTGGCACATATATGCTGTAGGAAATTTACAACAAGCAGATGTATACTAGCCCACCTAACACGGTTTGTGTAACTACACTGCCTTGTAAAATCTTGATCACAAGCATGTTTATTTCATGTTTATTTCTATACACTGTTACAAAAAGTTGCTCTATTTACTTTGGTAATAATTGTCAACTTTTGTCAAAATTTCATAAAAAATATTTTCTTCAAAGCACCATACTTGACAGTTATTACTTATTTACAAGTAATAGGTAGACCTATTTTTGGTCGGGGAGTTATTGCTATGACAGCAGCCAGCTGACACTGACGTACATGATAGTTTCAAGCAATTAGTGATAGTGGTGGATATTTATGCAGCAATGAATCTTTTATGACCGTGAACGACATTTCAGTCATATGCTATGTTATTTCACCTGCTAACCTGAATCAGATCTAAAGTTGGGTTTTTTCTCATCTGCTATGTATTAGTGGAAGTAAACATGTGAAATTGTGATTAAATGTCTTACAAGGTAGTGTAGTTGCACAAACCGTGTTTGGTGGGCTAACTATATGTCTTCTTGTGCACATTTCCTATAGTATGTGTACCTGCCAAAAATTATGAAAATTGGTCGGCAGTAGACAAAGTTATTGCAATAATAAAAGGGTGCCCTTTTTATGACCCACTCGCTCAGTCAGTGCTGTGCTAACCAGCGAGGGTCATAGCGATCTCCATATTGGCCGATCACGTGCCGATGACCAAATCTGTCCAGTTCTACTGTCCTGGTCCGTCGAAACCTGCTGTAGCAAGGATTTACGCGGTCGTCCTATGATCGGCTCGTGCTCGACGTGATACAGAGTCCTCTCGCAGCGTTGCTACGGTGCAGTCTGTGCAGAAGTGTAATGTGTGCCAGTGTGTCCTCTGGAAGACACCAAAGGTGACCCACTGTAAATCGTGATGGAGGACCATGTAGCTTCGTCAGCCCCTGACTGATTAGTGGTGAAAACTTACCACTGCAGGATACGTCGTAAACACATCGGACGAAAAAGTGAACGCCACTTTGCGATACATTAATCACCTCGTATATGAACGACCAATATTGATGATAAGTTTGGTCTAGGTAAAGTTTAGAATTTTATGATAACTCACTGTTAGAAACGTGATCACAGCGGGGAATCGAAGAGTATGTCGGTGTTCCTCTTTCAGCTAATGGCAAAGAGTTTGCAACTTGTTGCTTACACGCCTTGTGATCAGCAGCGCTTTTACCAACTTTCACTCTAGTGGTAGCCGATTAGCATGATTGCATGAATTATTGGTATCACAGCGCATTGTGTGTCCAGACAAGGGATACACATTGTTCGGTTTCCGGTTGCAGATGTTGGAGGTGAGTACGCGTACCGGATGTCAGCTGAAGAACACGACCAGGTTCGGTCTGAGCTACGTCTGCACTGGCCGGCATCCCTTCACGCCGGGTCCAGCTGGACCGGCGGCTGGGTCCGAGCGTCAGATCCTGGTCGCCATCGACAACTGCTGGGGTGATCAGCTGGTCGCCAAGTACAAGGTCGAGATGTACGGCTTCGCGTGCAATTCCGCCGCGTCTTGGAGATCTGTGTTGCCGACATTCGACTGGAACTTATCAACACCGGTCATGTCGGTCGTACGAGCGTTTATCTGGTCCATGTCTGTACAGCCACTCTTCTTCTCTGCCGGTTTCGTTGCCTTTGCATCATCGACCAATGGGATGATGCCGTTCTAGGTGCATGGCTCGCTAGTACTACTTGACGAACTCGTTAACTCGCTGCCAAGAAAGTTATCTATTTATTATTATTAAGAAATTTAGTAGGTACTATTTGCCTCCGTCTGTGTTGATCTGCCTGCAGACTGGGTTAGGATTAGTAAAGTGTGACCGAATTTTCACGACGTTTTGGAAGTTTGTATAGGTCAGGCACGTAGTCAGCTGAAATTTTTGTTTGGCGGGGAGCAAGGGCTTTTTGGGCGCAAAGAACAAATTCGGGGGCAACTGCTTACGGTACTATGCATATCGTGAAATGATAGCTGTTAAAATGGTCTTTGTTCGATTTTGGGGAGCAAAGAACAAATTTAGGGGGGCAGCCCCTTAGCTCCCGTGGCGTGGCTATGTGCCTGCGGTGTGGTAGACCTTGCAGCCAGACAAAATCGGCTAGATTTTGGGAGTGTTGTGCAGCAAAATTTCGATTTTTAATCACTTCGTAGGCGGAAGTTTCTCCATTGTTCATTGTAGCTTGTTGTATTCTACGCGCTGTAACATTCACGTAATGCAGCGTAATAATTACAGACGCGTATAAATGTACTTATCTCAAGAAAGCTGTTATGTCAATTTTCTGGATCCAGAATTTTTCAGCCTTGTTTGAGGTTTACACTGACTGAGTGCTTTTAGTTTCTTTCTTCTTTGTATGATAATGCGCTACTAATCATCATCGATAGCAGTAGTTTACTGCGGCATTTGTGTATGCATTACTAGCACTTTATCTTCTCCCATATTTTTCTCGCGTTAGCATAACACAAACTTTGAGCTTGTAAATAATGAAGTATGAATAGTGTAAGCAGTGCTCTACAATCTGTACAGAGCTGCACGTTGTCGGAGTGCACTGCGTATGCATGTGTGTACGTGTTAACTTTTGTTAGCATTTACTCTGTTTTTTTTAAATTATACGCTTGTACAATAAAAGAACTTTCTGTAAAAGTGCAACCGCATGACATTAAGTATTTTCTCTACTGGCGATTTTGTTTATAGCATGCTAGGAATGTTTAAAGCATTCGAGCGGAGTTATATAACATTAAAAGATAAAGAGCTTAAATATTGCTGGTAATTTGTTTCAAATGTTATTCTGCAGTTCGTGATGAATGTCATTATATTTTTTCACTACTTGTTTGACTTACGAATGGATTATTAATCCGTTTTAGTAGAGAACCGCGAACCGTTTTCAATATGCAGAACATTTTGTTGCAATTCATCGGTGCGAAGGAACTAGAAAGAAACGTGCAATAACTGGCTGTAGGCCTAATAATTGTAGGATCAGACAGCAACAGGCCTCTTATAATTTCATTCATTAGTGCACTAAGCCGTAGTCAAAGAGACCGTGGCAAAATCGGCGTCATCGCATCGTCCCACGTTGTGTCTGAAAGAAGTGGCCCACTTCGCAATGTATGATTTCTTCTACACTTGCAAAACCTATACAAGTCTATTGAAACGAAATTAGGTGACCAGTATCCCTGTAGCCTCGGCTACTAGGCGCATACATAATTTCCTACTTCACCCTAATTATGTTCCCACACTCGCTTTGAATACATTTGCCACCTTGACTTCGTGCTGCTGGCATTTTTTTTATTAGATTTTAAAAGCAGAGCTTTAGTCAAACGCACGTCCTAATGAATAAACGTTCAGGATTAATTAATGTGTGTCATGTTAGATGCTTAAACAACTGTTGCCATTGGTTGCATCCGCTCATTGGTGGAAAATTGAAAATTTTGGATCGGGAATGAAGTTGAAATATTACTGATGTCAAAATTGATCAAAATTCGTTACAGTTTGAGTTGGTTATGGGGGTTTAAACGTCGAACATTTTGGCACAAACTACAGTGAGAGGAAGACAGGGTAAAATTCATGTGTCAGTATATTCACAGATAGTGTAGGAGCATGACTGGAGTAAATTTAGAGAAATTATACATGCAATTAGACTCAACGCACTTATTAATATCGATGATAATAAAAAAACACTATATACCAGATCTTTCTACAATAGACCATGACAGTAGAAGATATTAACTGCTGCACTTTTTGAGACACGGAGTAGAAACAGGCGGGGCGCGGCGTGTGGGTACAGCTTTAAGCCCTGTCCACACCGTCGCAGACGCGACAGTCGCCGTTTTCGGCCGATTTCGGCGACTATAGTCGCCAGTGTGGACAGGCTATTACTGATCCATAGTGAATCATTGTAATCTGTTGCAGTCCGCTAAGGCAGCCGTTGCGCTAATTATTTCCTCTGCGCAATGTGTCGATGTATTTGTAAGGCCTTTGTGTATAATGCAACGCGATAATGTGACGCGCCATTAGCAGTTTGTTGTCAAAATGTCGTGCAGTTCATAAATCCGGTGAAAATCGACTTCTGTATAAGCGATAATTCCATGATTTAAAAAAAATGCTGTACCCATGATCGTTATATTTGCCCAAAAAATGCAGCATCGGTTGACGGTTGGTCTCGTTGGACGTCTCAGTATGGTAGAGTCCAGACGACGCTACTTACTATAAACGCTTGCCGTTGAGAACTATTGGCGAAGAACTGCAGTCTGTTTGGTCACGTACCGGCAAGATGTTTGTGCTCTACGTACATGTGTTTGCATTGTTTAGCGATCGTCTTAAATTGCCGTCGTTAGTGTTGAGTTGTCATTTGTCTCGGCAACGACTCAAGACGATCACCGTGCTCCATTTTCACGTCACGTTCGCTTGCAACAACGGTCGCGAGTTGCGTCGTTTCAGCTCGCAGCGCCTGGTGGGAACGGGCACCGGGCAGTAATTGCTTGTGGCATCGCTTTGCGCCGCTTCGTGCTGTTCGTATGTCCGTCGTTCCGTTGCCGTGACGTCGGTCGGTTCTCCCGGCGGGCAAGGTTTTCTCGCCGTCGCCAGCGACCGATCAACCAGGGACCATTGTCGGCACGTGCTCATTAGTGTACAGCCAGCAGCCGTGCAGTGGCGCCCGCCCAGACTTGGCGTCAACGCTTCCGTGGTCTGAACGCGTAGCCGCCCGCCGACAACAATTGCAGTCAAAGTGGCTCGGCGCGGCTCGCTACGGCTGCTGCTGCTGCTCTTGCTGCTGCGGGATCTTTTTGCTGCGACTTGTAACAGTGATAAGCAATCTTATCATAGTAACTAGAGCTAGATAAAAATAGATGTCTCAGCAGATTGATTATAGTCAGAAAAATAAGTTTTTCCACGTGCGAATATTTACTTATGGTAACGACGGAAATGATGACACAAATTCATTATTTTACACATCAAAATTGTCAACGTTGTCCTCTCTCGCAAAAAAGATTTTCACCAAGTCGATGTTTAGTTCGGAGTTGCGACGATGATGTTTCATAAGCTTATGCGAGGCAGATATTGACGGTTGGGGTGGATGGGAAGTGAGCCGGATTCCAACTTTATTACCACTTGATTCTTGGTCGAGCCAAAACAACGATAGTTTACGGAGACATATTAATGTCTATCTGCCAGTCATCTCAGCGACTGTACATCGGCCGGAAAAAGATGCATTTATCAGAATAGATCTTTCGGTCACTGCTCATCGAATAAACATCGAGAGTCATTCTGGCGTGAATCCATCACAGATACGCCTCGGAAGACCTTAACTCACCTTCCCTGCACGACACGCTTACGCATAAGTCGCCGATCTGAGTGACCTCGACGTTTTACGCACTGGCTTTATGGAGCACAATGACGCGCGCCCGGCCTTCAACGCGGTCAAACGTCGCTGCATGCTCGCTAGAGAGCTGCATGGGGATGGGGATGACGGTATTACTGCGGTAACCAAACAATATATAATGTTAAAAGTTGATATCTTTGATATAACTGACGCTATTAACGGCTATTTCGAGCACTCATATTTAATTCTAGTGGAATGTCCATGCTGCACCGACAACGAAGCAGAAGATAAGTTGAGCACACTCACACATCGATCAGAAGCTGCAATATAGCGGCATCACGCGCTATTGCCCTGCTTCGAGGCGCATCACAGCGGACACCCACGGACTAGGACCCGGCACGGCCGGCCTGGCTGGCAGCAGCGGTCGACGCGCCGTCGCCGGTGGAGGTGGAATAGCGTAGCGGGAGAGCTAAGCTACGGCACGGCACGCGATCGTGCCCTGAGGGCCGTGAACGCCGGGGCGACTGCGACTGCGTTGTTCCACCGGGCAGGTCGAAATCAGTGCGCTGTTTGACACGGAGGACCAACCGGACGGCGATCGATGTCCTGCCGCTGTGATTCCTGGTGATCTCTCGTGAGCTGCTTCTCTGCCTGCTGTTCGCTGCACGATATCTACGCGCAGAGGGTCGTAGGTCAAAATACTGATAATGCAGCCAAGAGCCGATGCATCAACGGGATGCGCGATATGCACGGCTGCAGCCTTGTTTAATACTCGAATGACACAGCCGACTAACAACCTGCAGTGTCATTAACAAGGTCAGAGCTATTGACTGACTCAACCGTCGAGCAATGATCACAGAATAATACGATTATACTAACACATTGCCATGTGCGAGTTTCACTACAGGACAACTATACCACATTTGATTACAATATTGTTCAGCTTATTTGATCTCGTCCAGCATCGATAGAATACAGCCTTTGCAGATATAGACTAGACGTCGTTACCTGATAATGTTTTTCACGGAGTCTAACCTCGCTGATACGTCCTGCACTAATCAGCGATAAAGCCCAAGTCCCATTCTTTCGAATTGTTGTGGATTTACAATAAATCGAAACTATGAAGTTTTGGCCATAAACTACGTGTAGGCAGTGAAAACCGTACAACTAAACACAACTGTCATACAGTAATGTACAAGTAACTCGGTGCATGGTATCATTCGATACAAATGTCGCGCTTGTCACCTTTCTACTGGTTCACATAAGTGGCAAGTGGACTGTCAGACATGCGATATCTGCGAGGTTTTATTAACAGTTTGCCCTAGTAAGAAGACTGTCAGCTGCATTCCGTTCCATACAACAACATGCAAGCAACAGTGCGCAGATTCCTGTCAATGTTGGTGAAGTGACTGTAATTACTTACTGGCCCTGAGGTTACTGACCAATGCCAACGACAGTAACACTGCTAACGACAGCACGCAACATACGTGATTATTGTTGACTTTGAACTTTTATTGTATTTTAATAAAGTTACAAGCTACACGACTTTTCCATTAGATTTATAGACATTTTATAAGACATGTTTACAAATCAGCACTGTGCATACGAGACTATAAAACTCTAGTGTAGGCTACTGCCCGTTACGAACATTAACAAACAAATTCATTCTACTTCTTGTTTTACACATAATAATAATAATGCTTGCTTGTGGTAGTCGGTCGATTTCGACCACGCCGTTGTACTGCTGTACCGTCAGTACCGTTGTACTACTGCTAATAATAACAAGAAAGCCCAGCTAACGCAAAGGGAAGCGCGCGACAGCCTTGGTATATAGTACGCAAGTCACCAAATCGGCCCCCATTTAGGATTGCGCAGCAGTATCAA
>Ga0056131_1000357_pt1 | contig 10890 bp, 10 predicted proteins | sample WorMetLIZISLAND1_2_FD_67480 | JGI IMG/M metagenome (GOLD analysis project Ga0056131, IMG submission 67480) | Marine gutless worms symbiont microbial communities from Max Planck institute for Marine Microbiology, Germany - Olavius clavatus LIZARD... ...
TGTGTGATTGCACCAGATTGCTTTGTGACAGGAATGGACTGGTTGCTTGAGAGGTCAGTCGGCAGGGGCATGAATGGCACCACCTTCGGCCAGTATTCATTTACGGACCTGGACTGTGCGGACGATGTGTCTCTCTTATCCGAGATGCTCGAGCTTCTTGTTCCGGTACTCGAGACTTTTCAGGAGGAAGCTACCCCGCTTGGGTTGGAAGTCAACTGGCAAAAAAACGATGGTCCAGGCACTGGGCCCGGCTGAGGATGTCCCACCCTCCCTCCGGGTGTGTGGGCAGGACGTTCAGTGTGTGGACGAGTTCACCTATCTTGGGGTTCTGATCCACTCTTCCTGCAGTAGTGAACCGGAGATACGTCAGCGGTGTGCGATGACCAGAACTGCTATGCAGAAACTCGATCACCGCCTATGGCGCTCGCGTATAGCGACTTCAACCAAACTCCACTTATACAACACATATATTCTCCCCATCATGTTGTACGCATCGGAATGTTGGACAGTCAACAAAGCGGACGTACTTTGAATTGACGCGCTGGACCAGTGGTGCCTGCGAAGAATCCTTGGCTTCAAATGGTCGGATTTCGTGAGGAATGAAGATGTCTGCCATGCCACTCAGCAGCCTTCACTTTCCTCTATTGTCAAAACCCGTCGTCTCTCTCTGTTTGGCCATATAGCCCAAACGAATGAGTCGACGGATGCTAGCCGTATCCTCTTCGAACCACCATCAGAGGTCTGGACGAAACCTCGTGGACGGCCACGCAATTCCTGGGTCCGGACTGTTACTAAGGACCTGGCAAACTCCTACACTGGGCTTCCGGAAGCAAGAGAGGCAACTCAGGACCGGGTCTACTGGAGGATGTTTACGAAGCATAGCGCAACGCACTCGTAGTGGTGCATGCTCATATTGGATTGGAGATGTATGTTGTTATGAGTGTGACTGTGACTGTGAAGAATGAAAGTGAGGGGTGATTTAGTGAGTTGTGTCCGATTCGAACTCAAATAAAATCTTGAAGCTTTGCAGGTCCCTACTGTTTTTGTTTGATGTAACATTTGCATGTTTGTTGTGTGTAGACATTGCTGCCGACGTTGAGTCTGCTGCAGCTGCAGCTACTTCAGCAGCAGTTGGCTCAACAGATGCCGAACACATCATCGTCGTCGTCGTCGTCGACATCATCGGGGACTCTGGGATCTGCTGGTCATGTTCCTCAGATTGACAGTGGTTTGCTTGCACAGATCCAGTCAATCACAGCTACATTGCTGAGTCGGTCGTCCAGCTCAGCCAGTACAAACGCTACTTCACCAGTAACTGACAAGGTATGATAAAGATTCAGGCGTTGGACACTAATTCTGCTGGTTGACTCTACTGAACAAACGTGACATTGTTAATTTATTTCTTTATGAGTATTGAGGTGCTTACTGTTTGTATTATTGTGTACAAAGTGTGCAGCATTAAAACTAGAGAATGACTGATGTAGACACCAGTAACTGGACAATGGCAAAATCAACAGCTAGTCTGCACATCAGTACACCAGCTTGCTAGTGGCCCGCCCGGTGCTTTATTCCGGGTCATTCATTGGCCGGGCATGACAGTTCTACTGGTTTGCTTATGCTCCTCCGCTGACAATAATTGCTGGACCTACGACCCATGTGAAACATGCATGCAGCATGTGTTTAATGTCTCTGCAAGATAGCCCATTGACAGCTGCTTCATTTTTGGTTGTTTTGATCTTAATCAGTCAGTTGAGTGATGAACAAAAGATGCAGTTAATTTTGCACAGTGTTCAAGCAACAATGCTCAGAGGTGTCTATCTAGTGTAGCTCATGACTACCCTAGTGCCACCTACGCAACAATACTGCACTGTGTGGGTCATCGAATGGCCGGGTGACTGGAATATTACCTGACAAATGTTATTTTCATTATTTTCTCAGAGAGCTGTTGTTGCTTTTTGTTGCAGTGTTTTTGTTAACAAAATCTCGTTTCTCAGAACTGATTTAGAGCCTTATCGTATGTTATAATTATGACTTGTTCTGGGCTAAATTGTACTATTGTCTTGTTATTAGACAATGATAGTGGTAGATTGATTGTAGAAAACTGATGCAGATGTGATGAACACAGTCAATTTGCTTCGACAGTCAGCATCAGCCAGTCCAACGCAGTTAGTACTGTGTCTTAAGTGTTTTTATTAGTAGTTAATATCCTGCATTTCATCGTATACTTTTATCAGTTTTTACCGTGCAATGCTATGTACACCGTGTCCGGAAAAAAGAGGCCACAGTATTCTAAGCATAACTGACAAATTTAGACATAGTTTCGTAATTTTTGGCACAAATCATCCTGACACTTCAGTGTACTAAAACATTAGAAAATTTAGCCCAACGCTGCAATTACGTGGGGATGACGTCATATCTGATGTCATCAAAAATGCCGTTTACAGACAAAGATGGATGTTTAACAAAAGCTTTGCAAAAGGAAAAACAAGACACTGCAAGTCAATTGCTGAAAGAATAAGCAAGCAGAAACTGGAGTGATAGTTGATTATTTTTTTGGAAAAATTGATAAATTTGACAAACTTGATTATGCCGTCATTGTTCACTTCAGTGGTGTCTCAACATGCGTTAAGGGCGGTGTTACACATTCTAAACATTGATTTTCAGTTAAACGAGCACTAATAACTTTTATATCAACTCTTGCTACTGCTGTAGACAGCTCAACAATATGCACTGACAGACTTCTCTTTGTTTTGTGGAATTTTGAATTGATTGCAAAATGAATGACCTTGAATACCTATTTCATGCCAAACTCGGTTTTTGTGCCAGCTGTTTTACTCAAAGCATTCGACTTTCAAAGCCCACCACAAAAAAACGAATGAAGACAGATGCACAGTGCACACACCCAGTGACGAAAATGTTGGCAAACAAATGTAGTTTCTAAAAGTATAATATTTGTGCGAATATTCGCAGGGGTTCTCTAGACAGGGGCACTAAGTGACAGTGGGGTTCTCGAAAATGGAGATGCTCAGACCTTTCCTTTGAAATTCCGACTCTAAAGGCCACATTATTATACAGTTATACGCAGTCCCTCGTCGGCTTTTCAGTGATCCCAAAGTGAGCGACGTCTAAGCATGATTCAATGTGTTTTGTGCTGGTTTTAGTGCCAGATGCATCTGCGTCGACAAGATTGCCGTGTTTAGTGTACATAAACGTTCCATTATCAACTTATCAACCGATATGTTTTGAAATTTACAGCGGTATAATTGCACAGTTCTCCCTGCAATAGCATGGCTTTGTATCTTATTGTGAAGTTTGGTATTTTGCTGTAGCATTTGCGCATTATGTGTATTGCATAATACTGTTGACTGTTGCATATGTTTGTTATGAATTTTTTTAGGATGCACATTGAACAACAGTTGGACATTCAGCCGTCACCGAGTACTGCGGATGTTATGCAGTTGAAACAAAAATGGCAGAATGTGAGGGATGAAGGCATGTTAGGTCCGGAGACAGTGAGGCGTCATGCTGGTGAACCAACTAGTAAACTGGCAGCTGACTCCACTCTGTCTCCGAAGGTTGACTGTGCACATCTGATGTGACAGATTATTTGAGTTTATATTGTATTGTTTGGTCTCTGCTTTAATGCTGTTGGTTGGGTAACTGAAGGGCATCCAACCTGTAAAAAGAGTTCTGCAGAAATTCCTAAAGGTTACTTTGTGAGTATATATGTGCAGTTGTGCACCGGTATGTGTAGTTATGATTTGAGTTGTTACGCTAGTGATACTATTACATAGAAGTGACATTTAGTTAATTTGGTTTGTGTTGTGAATGAAATTAACGAACTGCACGCATGAAAACAAAGGTGGATAATTTTGGAGTTGGTTAACAAGTCAGCTGTTTGTTAAACTCATAGCTGTTCGTTTGATGTGTAGAAAGCCACTGGTAGTTCAGAGTGCGGAAGTGTTGGTGGTGAGACAGTAAAGCAGACAGGAATGTATGATGACACTGTGGCAGTTAGCAGTGATAGATGTGAAGATGCATCAGAGCTGCAACATGGCAGCGAGTCCGACTCTCTCATGTACACTCCAGACTACAGCCATGATTCTTCAGGTCAAGAGCACCCGGTCAGGCAACATCCGGATTCCAGCAGATCAGTCCAGGATCGACCCAGTACTGTTAAAAGATCACGGTCGTCGTCAAGGTATGCAGTTCTTTTCTTTTCTGCAGTCTCTTCAGTGCTTTTACACGTTAGATGACAGGAAGGGCATCCAGCCTGCAGAAAGTCCTGTGAGGGGTGTCGCTAATTTTGGGACACAGTGTATGTGCAGTTGTTGTACGTTTTTTATCATGAGCTCCTTTTACGTTTTTGGATCAGGAACTGATCCTTTGGATCAGGAACTGATCCCATTATCACTATTCATCTTGTGTTGGTCAGCTTGGTCTTGTTGGGACGTGCTGTTCAAAAAGGCCTAACTCTTTGTCATTTCAAATCGGATCAGGATGAACTTTGGCAGGATTGCTGTTGAAGTAAGTACACATTGATTGACAAAGTGAGATTTTTTGATATGATGTCGTATGTGTTTAGTTTTGTTGGTGTAATGTGGCAGAAATATGTGTGTTCTGTTGGTCGGGCTGTGGGGAGAGAATCTGGTTGTTAAAAGTCTTGCTCCAACAATTCCCAAAAGTTTGTCTCACTCTGAGTAACTCAGTAAAAATCAGCAGGTTGAAGGCTGAACAAAAACTGAAACTAGTAAATTCATTTGCAGCCTGCTAATTGTGATTAGGTCTCAGTCACCTGATGATCAGATTGAACGGCGGTCGGTGCGTCGTCGTTCAAAGTACGACTTGCCTCCAGCCAGGGACTGCCATGTCAGCAGTAAGTATACACTTATGACTATTTCAGTCTCATAGTTGATTGTTTATGTTGTCGTTTGTCATTGTTGTCAGTGTTGTTTGGCAAATGATACAAGAAGCTCTGCTACCACAGAGAAACACCGCGTCAGCTGCTCATGTCTTTCTGACCATTCATTTCACTGAACACTGCAGTTCTTGTACAACTAGACTAGCTAATCTTATAGCGACACTTTCAGTTAAGAAAGCGTCCGACATGCGTGACCGATGAAGCTTTCTAATATTACATACGCGTACGTCTTTCAAGGTTACCTGTTTTTGCATCATTAGAAAGCCACTAAGAGTGTTCATAAATCATAATAATATGCACTGTGTCCGGAAAAAAAGAGGCCACAGTTTTCTCTGCATAACTTCAACAAATCTAGACCCTTATATCGTGAGAATTAGATGATCTCTTAACGCAGTAGTCTCCTGTGTTGTGTGTCAATATGGTCCACGCAGATGTAGTTGATCTGTGACGTGATGACGTCATGAAGCTACAATCTTTGATGCTAAATATATCAAAAACTAAGCGATGGTATACAGTGACGAAGTTGTCTATGATGTGACACGACCAGATGTCGATATGGGAGTGCTGCAAATTTGCGACTTGGAAAATGACAGACTGATCTGTAGTGTTGTGATTAAAGTGGCATCTTTTCACATTATTCATGGTTTGAGGAGGCACATTGAAAAGGTCAACTTCTCAGTGAGGTAGTTCGGATGAGCTGTTGAATCGCACGTCGCCACTCGCCAGCACTGTTCGAAGTGTGCATGTTTCACATCTGAGTGCACTAGCCCTATTTAGTATGACCACTTTGAACCGCATGATCATCAGCTGTAAAATCATTAATCTGTAACAGAAGACTATGGAGAACTGTCAGTTTATTGCAAAAAGGCATTGTTGGGCAGTATGATATTTAATGATTTTTAGCCTAATGCTTATCCCCGTAGTAGTGACGTTTATTCATTGCAAAGGTAGGCCTAAATAGATTAAAGTAGAGGCCTAAGCCTATGCATACAAGCATGGAAACACTGATGTCACATATTGTTAGCAGCAAACGAACCAGTTGCCTACTGGCTTGTCTTTAAATGAAAAAGTTAGCTTTTTAGTGGTGTTTAGTAATGTAAAATACTGCGTGATTGCTGAGAATCTGCATTGTGTTTCTGCCTTTGTTGCACAGTTTGCAGCAACGTCCTGTGGATTGGTAATGTTCGACACACAAGTGAAATTGATCTGAAGGCAAAACTGGCTTTGTTTGGTCAAGCGTCTGTTACCGTGAGTGAAATTTTGTTTGTTTAGTGTTTATCTTCTTGCAGCCTTCCATTGTATCGACTCATTTTGTTTGATACTGTTGTTATTTTTTGGAGAATAAATATGATTACGATTTGTGTTGTGTTAAGCATCTTGTCTACACTATAAATAATGTTGGGAGCTGTATCCAACATATATTCCATCTGTTTGTGTTACATAGCTTGTGCATTTCAGTTTTATTAAGTTTGTTGTTTTATGTTTCATGTTGTTTACTATATACGTCGTCTTTTGCTGGTTGTGTAAGGCACATTCAGTAATGACTGTTTTTGAGTCTTGATTGCCAATATTCCCCTGTTAGAACTCGAGTGACAGTCATGTATTTCACGGCACAAGAGTTTGGAATGACTGGCTGTGTTCATACCTGACTGACCGACTGAAGCCACTATTTCAAGCAAGGCGACCACAACTCTTGTCCGCAGTGAAGGACATATCCGGGATTCTGAAGGGTTCTGGGCAACATATGTAGACACAGTTTCGCAATTTTTGGCATGAACCATCCTTAGGACTCATTTTACTAAGATAATAGAAAATTTGTTCCTAATATTGTCACATCACTAGTCACATCACTATGTAGTGATGATGTAATCATGACGTCATCAGAAACATGTACCTCCAGAAAAGATGCAACAATATTCTGTCTAATAACTATAGAAAATTAAGACTCATTGTCATAATTTTTGCCAAGCAGCATCAATGAAGTAAGGAGAAACTAACAGTACAATGAAAGTCCACCTCAACTAATTAATGTTGCTACTTTGCCCTGCAAAATGAAACGGTCTCCTAGCCGTTACAAAATGCCAAAAGGGACGAAATTCCATGCAAAAAAACAAGTCTGTTAGCGCAGAACCGAATTTTATCAAGTCTTCCGAAAGAGATTTAATCACGATCCAGTTTCTCTTCGCTAATTCTTGTAGCATTTGATTTGCAGTGTCATGTTTTTTCCTTTTGAAAAGCTTTTGTTAAATGTCCATCTTTGTCTGCAAACGGCATTTTTGATGATGTCAGATATGACGTCATCTCCACGTAACGATGTTGGGCTAAATTTTCTAATGGTTTATCTCAGTTAAGTGTTTAGCTGAATTAAGTATCAGGATGATTCCGTTTGTGCCAAAAATTATGAAACTGTGTCTAAACTGTGGCCTTTTTTCCGGACACGTAGTAGTCAGTCAAGTTTGGCTTATCTGCAGTCATGTTATGGAACACCGTCATTATGCCGACGACATGCAGTTGTTTCTGGCCATGCTCATGTCGTCCATCCACTGAACTGATGTAACTCAAGATGTGTATAGTGGGAGGGCCCAGTAAGGTTTAATTCCACTGTTACGTATAAAAGGTTTGGCCTAGGCGTGCACATCTCCTGTCTCTAACCTTACTAAAACACAATTCTTGCATCATACCGTTAGGGCATTAAGGGGCAGCTAAGTGCCAAAAAAACCCAAAGTGACATTTAATTCCACTTTGATGTATGAAGATGAGTTTACTCACAATGAAACTTAATGAAATATAGATCAAAAATACACAAGTTAAGAACAAAAATACTGGGCTGTTTTCACACAAGAGTGAGGTCAATTAGAGGTCACCATGGGTCTTATTACAGTTTTGCACAAACCAGGCGTATTTACCCTAGAAGACAGATGGGGCTTTAATCAGAATTTTGGTTAAGGATGGTGTGACAGGATGTGGTGGCCAAATGTGGTAAAATATGCATTTAAATTAGAATTTTGGGTGAAGGTGATTGCACAAGCCTACTCTACGTAAAAGGAGGTGCCAGTTCCAAAAATGCAGTCTTATTGGTCGCAACTTAAGACAGAATGAACATTTTTGGCACATTAACTAGTACTCATTGCATGAAGTGCTGTTTCACAAAAATGACTTAAGTGGTCCACACATGTGCCATAAGTTTTGCACAAGTTTCTACAAGTTTGCACAAAACTTGCAGAGTCGGGGTTCCACACAAATGCCATACAACTGCAATACAACTGCTGCAAGTAGGACAGTGGGTAGATAATGTGTTTGCATTTGTGAATTAATCTGTGCTAGTTAGCCAGACAGACTCAGAAAGCCAGCAGATGATAATGATGTAATGCATCAGATAGGAGTTAGACTGACAGTTCCAGTTTCACTGGTTTGGAGTGTATGTAGTATGTACTAGTAGGTGGTGTGGTGTCGCAGCGCTGAAGTGTAGGAGAGTTTTAGCAAGAGTTTCTGCTAACCACAATGTGGCAGTGGCACAATGGCAAGTTTCTCACATCACGTTGTTGCTGGCACAAGCAGTATTGTTTAGTGCAGGTGGAAGTTGGGAGGTAAACAGCACACCGGCTTCTCGTTTTCTGTTTTTCTGTGGCCTTGCAGCTTGGCTGGTGTCTGAGGGTCAGAGATTTGGAGATTGGTGCCACCTTGTGGGCCATGTGACTCGGATAAGAACTGTTAGTTAAATGTGAAATGTGTGTACACTGTTACAGCTGGAGCCATTTCGTGGCTGTGCATTTGCTACATTTGAGCATCGTAGTGATGCTGCGCGTGTTCGTGAACATCTCGACAAATCAGTTCTTAATGGCAGAATTATCACAGTGAGTATAACATGTTGCTTTCTTCCGGTTATGGCTATCACTAGCAGTTTTTTGCAGCGCGACAGCATAGCTGGCTATGCAGAGCGCTGTATTAGCTATGATAGATTCTGTCCATCCGTCCTGTCTGTCTGTCACAGTCCAGTGTCATGTCAAAACGACTCGAGCTATGATCATGGGATCTTCACTATATGATAGCCCCATGACTCTAGTTTCCTCGTGGTTAACTTTAGCGTAAAATTCCAAAGGGAACACAGCGAGCGAGGGTGCCGAATCAGAGAGGGGTAGCAAAAATAGGCAATTTTTAGCCAATAAGTCATCGTATCTCAGAAACGGTGCAAGATAGTCACAATGTGGGACAAATACGAAGTCGCAGACGCACTTTCGATTGGTACCAAAATCATCGACCTTGGGTGACCTTGAACAGCCAAAACGCACTCAAGTGCGGAAAAGATGCATCTTTTGGAGCCTACTGCACAAATTTGAATGTAAATAGACCCATACTAGCTGCGAGAAGAATGTAGGTCAATGATGCTAGTTTCTGAAAATATAAGGCATATGAGGATACTTGCAGGGGTTCCTCTTGGCGGGGGCCTCAAATGAGAGTGGGGTTGTTGACAACGGCAATTTTTGGCAATTTGAGTGGCTACTTCTTCGGAAACTTCAGAGATAAGGCCAGCAATATTATATGACGATATGCTACCCCTTGTTGGCCTTTGACTGATTGCAAAATGAACGACCTAAAATGACCTTGAGTGGCTATTTCATGTAAAACTCGGTTTTCGCACTAGCAGTTTTAGATTCAGAGGGTTTCACTTTGAAGCATAATTTCTAGAGAATGCACCGATCTTGGTACTGACTCTGGATCGGGACCGATCTGAGTGAATCGGATCGGTCCCGGTCCAGTGAAGAATCGGTTACCGATCTGGCGCTAATTCACCATTCCGTCTCATCGCTTGTTTTATCTATCGCCGCGGCCGCCACAACACAGAGCCACAGGTGGGACAAAGCAGTGATCTCACTCTGCCGCCGTTTATTACCTAACCTACCATGCAGTCACATTACATAATACATTGCACACATGCAGCAGTGGTCAGCGCATCGGCGTCTTTCAGCATGAAGTGCTTTAATAATATGCCCCCCCCAAATTCTGCAGTCTCCCCGCCTGAAACTGAGCAGTGAACACCAGTGGCGGATACAGGATTAGTAAACGGGAGAGCCAAGTTCAAACACCAAAGGCGAGAGGATCCAGGCACCGAAGGCGCCGAGGGGGTAGTGTGTGCTACTGGGGGAGGTGTCTGGGAAGGTGGTCGTGCCCCTCCCAGAAATTTTTTTTGAATTTAGGTCTCAAATATACGATTTGTGGTGCATTCAGGGCGTTTTTTCCAGTTCAGTTTCGCTGGTTTTAATGCCAGTAACGTCCTGGATGATTTGGATTATTTACTTATTTTTTATTAGCATGAGTGGGGGCGAGAGGGGGCCATCGCCGGCCCCTCCCTGAATCTGCCACTGATGAACACACAAACGGTGAGCTGTCGGCGGTCGGCTTCTTGACCAGGTCTCTCTAATCTAGCCGAATATACCGCTGTCTGAGCGGCCGACAGCGTGGTGGGGAGACTGAGACAACGCACATCTCTAGTCTCTACACACAGGTGGCTGGTGTCAAATGACGCTTCCTGAGTGCGCCGGCCACCTGTACTGAGCGACCAACCGACTGTTAGCGCAGCCCAGCTGGCTTGTCAACGCAACTGACCGTTGCCTGAACGTGCAGAGATGCTGCTGTTTATCAGGCACAGTGGTATTACTTTCGCATGCACTGGACTATGCAGTACTCTTACTGCCCACACATTATAGCAGAAAGAATAAAAGTCTTAGAGAGGACAAAACATACGCACTACAGCTACATTAATACTAGGAGACAGATACACACCACAACGTTATGCACACTAGCTCAGTCAGCTGAGTAGCCGTTTACAACGTCGCCGCCGAGAAGCCTACATGTAACCTGAAACCGCTCTCCTCCCCACTCCCCCCACCTGTCCAGATGGTCAGTACTGGATCGGTACTGAATCGCCGGTCTCACTCTGCTGAAAAGTACTGAATCGGACCGATCTGGAC
>Ga0056131_1000358_pt1 | contig 10882 bp, 3 predicted proteins | sample WorMetLIZISLAND1_2_FD_67480 | JGI IMG/M metagenome (GOLD analysis project Ga0056131, IMG submission 67480) | Marine gutless worms symbiont microbial communities from Max Planck institute for Marine Microbiology, Germany - Olavius clavatus LIZARD... ...
GTATCAATATTGTTCATTACGCTGTATTACAGTGGGGCAGCCGCATCCAGCGTACAACGTCAGCGTCGTCACAACGTCAACATCCGCGCAGTTGTCATGGCTACCTGCGTATGATGCTGGCCAGCAACATCACTACGTTGTCTGGTAACTCCACAGTGGCTAACGCGAATTATGTTCTGTTTACAAAGTTTTCCTAGTTAAATTAATTTGCATGTGTTCCGATCGTTGTCTTCGCCTGAGCGTGCCGATCCCGTGCAATTAATGTGCACAGAATAAACCAGGTCGTCTCCGGTTGGTTTAATTGGCGTATTATTCGTTGCTAAATGAACGACAGTCATAGTCTACAATCTAGCAACATAATAATTGTGCGATGTGATGCTTTCTGTGGTGCATTTTTGTGAGGAAAAATAACACATCAGTTCACCAAGTAACTTAGAGCTAAAACGTCGGTCGTCGCACGACCCGATTTACTCTACGAACCTTGTACAGTCGTCATTTAGACTGTGAGCGCACCTGTTTGCTCGATAAGTTTCGAACCATCCGTAATGCAAAAGTCTTCTAGCGCGGATTTATCAGAGCCGGCGTTGGTTTAATTGGAGTGGCCCGTCGGAACTAATTCCTGTCAGAAGTTGAACGAAAGTCATTTGCGTTCTGACAGGAAAGTCATATTTCTTTCTGAATGGATTGAGGGATTAGGTTGGAGTTGGGATTTCGTTATGACAGGAATTCGTTCTGACTGTGTCAGACCGTTCTGAAGCCATTTATCTCCACACGGTGACTTCGCACTTTGTCGTGAGTTCCTCTGACGCCGACTGACTCTTCGCAGCATTGGCGTTTTGGCTCCACCATAGGGGCGTCGTACCAAAACTATTGGGAATCACATTCAGTGAGATTTGATCTCGCGTTTCAGTGAAATGTCGCACGCAACCACATTTTTGTGGGACCATGAACTGACGCCATGTGAGCGTCACCGGCCCTGGCCATCTGTTTATAATTCTGTTTCTAACTTCGTGCATGCGTTCTGCAGTACTTTTGTTAACTCGGAATATATTTGTAAAATGTAAACGACATTTCTATTTTGTTATTCAACGAAAAAGTTGTTAAAAACTCGTCGTCCCTTCTCTGTTCGCTAAAACTGCACTTTTGGCACGGTGGTACTGTGGCACCAAGCCGCGTCATAGAAATTCGCTTGTTATATTTTGTATATGGTGGGCAAAAAGTAAGCAGGCATTGTTCATATGACCGAAGATGAAGAGTCAAAAATAGCGTACACTCATGTGTACAAAAGCTGTCATATGTAATGAAACACCTTAAACAATGCATCAGAAAAATTCAGCATGGATACCTATGAAAGCTGTCAATGTGTATTCAGTGGTTATGACCCCCGTGTGTAGGTATCGCGCCGCTGATGCTGGAACAATGGAATGGCAGACCGTCAACGTGAACTCACCGGATCTGTTGTCGCTGTATGTCTATTCGCTGAAGCCGGCTACTCGATACCAGTTCATGGTAGCTGCTCGAGGTGTGGACACTGGCGCCATTCTGTTCAGTTTACCTCTGAACGCCACAACTAAAGGTAATCATCATCAAACAACTTCTCCCGTCACCTTCGTCGACATTACAGCACTGTATACGCGAACTACCAGAACGAACTAGTTGCATTATACTATAGTTTACTTCGTTCACGTTTGCGCTTTTGCGCACCACTACTATGTTCAAAACTCATTGTGGGGTTTTTACCAAGTAATTAAGTAATTGCTTAGTAGTAGTAGTAGTAGTAGTATAGTAGAAGTATGTTTTCAACGCCAACAATCAGTGCAATGCCGGGAGATATACTTGTGTGTCAGAAGAAATTTACTTAAAATATTACCAGTGACTAGGCATCCACATTGGGGTGATCACGTAGGTTGGAATTCTTCGGAAATATGTACTATGTACAATTTTAACATTTTGAACGGTCGCTGATGTTTATAGCGCAGACAATGTGAGTCAGATAATAAATTTAAAGGCAGTAAATAGATATATTTAATTCCATTATTTTGCCGTGATTTATGCTATTATTTAATTAGAAAGCGTTGCTATCGCAGTGAACACCGCGCGATGCCGATGTAAACTTCGATACGTGCCGAAATTTACAGCGGCATCGCGCAGTGCTCCCTGCGATAGCACGGCATCTTGTTATATAAAAAGCCCTGTAATGAAGTATTAATGTGTCTATGGCCGTGCAGTGGCGCAGCATCATCAGCGGGAGGAGGAGAAAGAAGCTGCTGAGAATAAACCCGATCCTAGCATCCATCAACTCGACATTCCCGTCACAAGTCAGTCGCTATGTCAACGCTCCGTGTATATAATCAGATACCGTAATCTTCCTATGTATATTAATTTGTCAGTTTGTCCAGGTTGTCCTCATTATTATTATTACCGTCATTAAAGATTTGTTACTCAGATTATATACAAGAGAAGCACATTATAAAAAGTACTTTATTCGATGCCTGCTCATTTATGTTCTGCCACCTGAGATTGTAATTGATGGCTCGATAGCACATTGCTTAAAGGGGTCTTATTGGTCTCGGTTTAGATTTCCGGCCGTCAACGTTGTTGCATTACAACATTCGGCTGGAAAGTTGTTCGCATATGAAGATTAATGTGGCACCGCTGAAGTTATGCCCGTATGGCTCCAGTGGAAAATCAGTCAATGAATTTAATAACATAGAGCAACACAGTATGACAGATGGCAGCAAAACAGATGAAGAATAAAGAAAATGTTAATCGGACACCAAAGCAGGCAATGCATGGTATTAAAATGTTAGCGGTTAAACGATATAGCTCTCCGGAACAAGTCATCTTAAGAGGTGTCACTTGCCATATAGGATCACACACAGCGTTGCCTGCCACCCGACACAAGTGAACGCACCCCGCTGTAACCTCAGCCAGACAGGCTGATACTCGATTTTCCTACCGCGGATGGATGGAAGGCTGAGTTGACCTAAGTTACATACCGAAATAATTTACCCGCTCGGTCACCCATCCAAGGCCGGGAGTCGCACTCGCAACCTGTTGATCACCAGTCCGACGCCCTAACCACTACACTACGAAGGCACCTTGTGTCCAAATACAGAAAAACAAGATGTGTAGTTAAATTTAGATTTAACTTAACGGCATCGTTTTACCACGTCGCTGAACAGTATCAGTAATGGATCAATGTCAGAGGAAGCAAGACCGCTGGCGCCGGTCGACTTGGCAGTCAGCTGGACGCGATCTACCGTCCACATCTCGTGGCGTCACCCGACCGCACAGTCGTCCAGGCCGGTCCGTCGCTACGACATCCACTACCGGACCGTCGGGCACTGGGTGCCTCTAGCAGCCGTGTCCGTCAACACTACCTCGTACGACTGGACGACGCCGTCGCGGGGCACCACTTACGAGTTCCGGTTGTATAGTGTCGCCGACGGCGAACTGTACAGTCAACCGTCGTCGTCCGTCAGCATCAAGACAACAGGTTGGACGATATAGCCTCAACACACACGGTCTCATATCCATGACACACGCTCAGGAAACTTGTACAAGTCGACTTGCACACGTAGTTGCACGTCTGACATGCTTTCTTGCGCAAGTTTTTCTCTTGTACTAGTTTCTTGCACCGAACAGACCGAATAGAACGCAGCTCTGTTGCGCGCAAGTTTGTACAAGAAGACTGAAGAAGCTGCATGAACTGCATCAAAATCTGATGCAAGAAACTTGCGCAAGTTTCTTGTTTCTTATTCGAGTTTCTTGTACAAGTTTCTTGAGCGTGTGTCATGGGCATTAGTCATAGGTGGGCCTAAATTTTGTGCAACCAATTTTTAGGGGGGGGGCATTTTGTCCCTTGTTGACACTTTTAACGCCCCATGCATCGAAGGATCTACGATGTCGCGAACTTCTATGAGCCTAAATTTTAGTGTAGGTCCGTAGTACGAGAATTTGTGGTATTTATACATAAGCAAAATATTCATTAAAATTCAATTTCTTCACAGCACTACAAGAACTTTCGCGACAAAGCGCAGCTAACCAGCTCGCAGCCAACCACGCTTATCACGCCAATAGTGCAGTACAATTATCGGCTAAAATATTATATATCAGAAGGAAGTGTAGCGACACGCCTGATGTGTGACGCGATCTTTAACGCAAATTTATAGTTCTCTATAGAGGGTGTGCCAGTGAAAGAATTTTACAAGAAGCGCAGCTGTCGCTGAGAAAACCGATCGTACACGGAAGACGTAGGACATCAAGTGCAGCAAAGTGGGCTTAAAGTGAAATCACGTAAATAAGTAACTGAGCCCTACGTTGCTTTAATTTATTCGCCAAATGGCTGCAAGAGGTGGGAAGTTTGAGAGGACAGGGTCGGTATGGGGGTGAAAGTTACGGTTCACTTCCTATTCACTTGTTCAGGCACTTTTGTTGTAGGATGTATTTAGCCATAATGCACAACGACGCAGACAGACGTACGGGCAGACAGACAGCATTATCATCAAACAATCAGTCAATCAATCGAAACAAATTATGCAGCGTCGTGTGTCGCAAGCGAATCAGAGTTGCTAACAGCCGATCATACTCAGTGCAATATGATTGCCCGAACAAGTTTACAAGAAAAGTTAATACGCCGCAGTCTGTCCAGCAGTAAGGCAATGCAGTTCGTTGTGTATAGATCCTCGAAGCAGCCAGTTCTTCGTGAGCAGTGCCATGATCGGTGCTGGTCTCGCACTCGCCGCCGTGTTGTGTCTATCTGTCGCCGGTTCAGTTCTACTCGCTCGCTTCGTCGTCCGCAAGAAACGTTGCTGCGACAAGTACGGCCGATACGGTGCGTACGGGTGGTCCTGTAATGAAGTTGATTCGCTATACGTCCACGAGTAAAAAAAGTTTTACTCTTGTAGCCTAAGCTTGCCGAATCAAATTCACTGAAAACAATAAAAACAAAATTTGCTGATGATTGGCATCGTATTTTATCAGTAAATAATATCTAAAATCACATTGTGGTCAATCTAAATTCATCCGGCCACTCGGTAATTTTAACCCTCACCAAAACGCAAGTGGTCAGAAGTCTTTGTAGACTTTGTTTGCCACTTATATGAACATAATTAATGAACAAATTGTGTTGGCTGCCGATAGATATTTTTTCAGCCATTGTGCTGTTCAAGCGTCGCAGAAACTGTTTTTCTTTTAACTGGATATAGTCGTAGTCGGAATTGTTCGCCATCTGTTTTTATAGGCTAAATAAACAGCGTTGGAAATGAAATATTTTACGAAAGTGTTACTCATTATCACTGTTATACTTTGGGCAAATAAATGATGATGGTGGCGATGAAAGTACTTAAAACGCATACTTTTACATCTATGTTAAGTCCTGTCCACACTGGCGCTGGCACTGGCTTATCGCGGCGAATTCGGCGACAAGTTGTAACCGTTTTCGGTAGTCGCCAGTGTGGACAGGGCTTTAAAGACACCGAGGTAGCGAATGTGGACGGGGAATTGTGAGCTCCTTTGCGGGGGGACTCTAAACAGCCTTGGCTGAAAATGAAAATGGCCGGGACATATGCTGGACCTTGCTTTAGAGGACGTTTCGGAGAACAGCTTATAGCACGGCTACCCCCTTACTGTCTCATAATAAAAAGCGATGCAAAGAAATACCTTGAATCAGTTCATCCATTCCGAAACTATCGTTTGACATTTAAGCAGTGTGAAACTAGCAGAATACACCACGCAAGCACGAAGTTCGGCGAGTATGTAGCATATGATAGCAGGAGTACGGTACGGCGTTCGTGCAATGTTAGACTAATTGCATTCTGTGAATGTGTTCGTGCAGGAACCGTGAAGTATTTCGGTCCGAGCCACATGCGAGAACATTGCAAGTATGTTAACACAAGAGTCTGTCTAATTAATGTCAAATAGAAAACTGTAGCCAAAATAACAAGAAGCCCAGCTGTTGCTGAAACAGCCGATCGTACTTTTCGCTGGTTCAGTCAGACATCTTTGCTATACGACGTACGGTAGCCTATAGCTACAGACGGCTGTCTGTATGGAATAACCGTGGTCATCATACTGAACATGGATATTCCAGACGTGGAAATTTTCGGGTAGAGAGTTTGGGGGATAGGCTAGGTGTAGGGGTTGGAAGTTGTAAAGTCTTGTTCGTAGGGGATACTACCTGTTCACTAATCACTTCTTCAGACACTTGCCGCAGGATGTATCGTTTAGCCACAATGCACAGCGTCACAGCCTAAAAGTTTAAAGTAAGTTGTTACATTTTTCCGAGCCACAGTGTAGGTTTATTGTGTTCTTTTTGGAATTATAATTGTCTTTTTAAATTATATTTTCTCTTTGTTTGCAGTGTTTGTACACTTATTGTCGTACGTTGCGTATGTTTCAGCGGCATTGAAGGTGGAAATACAGAAGGTAAATGCTTTCGTGTTCGTTTCCTTTTGCTGCAACTTGCTATATTAAATTTTTTTATTCATCAGAATAATGGTACGAACAGACAGAGCAAGAATCCCAGCTGTTGCTGAGATAGCCGATCGTACTGTTCGCTGGTTCAATCAGACATCTTTGCTATACGACGTACGGTATAGCTACAGACCGTTGTCTGGCTTAGCCATGGTCGGCATGCATCGCTATTCCAGACGTGGACATTTTGGAGGTAGAGGGGATGGAGTATGTGTATGGGGTAGAAGGTTGTATCATTCGTGTAGGTAGCTATGGACTTCCTGTTCGCTTGTTCAGATATCTTTGTTGTACGACGTACGGTATAGCCACAGGCCGTTGTTAAAGAAATGTTGAAATTTTGGGGTGGGGAGTTTGAACTAAACTGCAAGCACACTAACTTAATTATTATTCAGTCACTTCCATGTTGTCGGTTACTAAAACAATAATGTTTGTTGTTCAGCATCGTGTACAGATAAAACGTCCCTCGGTGGTCCAGCAGTTGGTAATCATTACGTCACACGGACGAAATGCTACGGAATCAAAGAAACGCCGATCTAGTGACGTCACCAGTGTGTGCTTCTCCCGTGGTTATATTCTCGCAGGTAAAGACACACCTGCAACTCATCGGTTAAGATTGAGGTAATATTTTTTACTAATATAACTGAAATCTTGGTGACGTGCGATCACGTTCAGCAAGGGGCCTATTTCCATTACGGCTGCGCGTGCGTTGCGTGGCGAGCGATAGTCAGCGATAGGCTAGCGCTTCATAGCGCTATCGCTAGTGACTATCGCTCGCCACGCAACGCCACGCAACGCAACGCGCAGCGGTAATGGAAATGGGCCCTAACATGTGAAGACGTGGTTGTCTGTTTTCAGCCTGGCGTACGATTTGCTGGAGAACAACGCTACATCAGATTCATCGTCATCTGCGCGCAGTGGCAGACTAACCATCCCACTTCAAGTTCAATCACTTCACCAGCTCTCGCCCATATTCTCCTACTCCGTGCATTCGTGATGGCCCGTCAATGCGCCCACGTGAAGGGCGAATGCTGGGCCGCTACTAGGCTACTATACTCATGACAGGTCTTTTTGGTTCTGTTAAAGGCTCTCGGGCCGTCCTTGGGTTAAAAAAAATCACGGTCCCTCTAAGCTTCAGTCTGTTTAGCTTAATGACCAGTCTGCCTCTGCGCACCAACTGTTTCAGCGTCTAGTCGGAGTCGAACAAGTTGCCAAGAGCTTTGCCGAATGTCTTTCATTGTTTCCGTCTCTTTGTCATCCGCCTGGTCCGTAATTATATACAGTTTTGTCCGTACACGTTCTATCAGTTTGCTATTCTGGCATCGTGAGTCTTTGACTGTTTGTTATGCTACGTTGTTATACATGTGTAATATTCGCTACTTAAAACTTCAGTTCTCATTTATAAATAACTGACATCATGCACGATGCCGTATTTTTGCTACTCAGTTATATTAATTAACAGGTGATATGACTAAGACCACGTCAAAGACTTAACAAAAAGTGCACCTGTTGCTGAGATAGCCGATCGTACTGCGTTTGAAATTTTTGGTGCTAAAAGTAACATACTAAATACTATCATATGATCTGCTGTGCGTCACGTAAGCATAATGTACGCCACGTAACGTATGCATATACTTCTTCCTACGGTATTCCCACAGACCGCTGTCTGGCGTGGTCATGGCTATATTCCAGGTCGGTATAGGGGGTTGAAAATTGAAAAATTGTGTTCCTAAAAACTTCTTCCTATTCAATTACTCAGCCACTTTTGCTGTAGAATGTTGTATCGTTTAGCCACAATGCACAGCGTCATTCAGTCAGGCAGACATATAAGACATTATCATGCCAATAGGCTCCAATAGCCGATCATAATGCGTGCAGTACGATTAGCTAAAACAGCAGATTGTAGATAATAGCTGATGTTTCGGACCATGGGTAATTGGCAGCCTACTTTATAAAGTATAGTCGTTAGTTTATAACTTTAGTTACAGAAAATTACACCTTCCACCTTGTGATGAAAATTCGTTTGTGATATATGTGACACACACATGTTGATAATACTTGAATATGCAGCTGTCATAATGCGTTTACAGAGTGCCAAGTGTCACAAACCTTTTTACGGTAAACGTATAAAAACTTTCTAACAACAGTACAAATACTGAAATTTAATAGCCGAATGTTATTGTACATTTACTTGTTCCAGTGCAAAAAACATTGCATATAAGTTACTTAACAATACAGTTAGCTTTCAGTTTAGTACCGGTAGTCTCCAAATTACTACCCATTCCAGAAGTGTTTTTTTGTATTTAAGCAGTGTGAAAGTTGTGAAACATTAGCAGACTACAGACGTGCACGAACAAAACGTCAGGTAGAATACGATTAGATCTAGTAGTGTGGTGCAGATTTCTTCTTTCGTTTTTATCTCCAGCGTCCGTACCACTTGAGTTCACGCATTATCTGAGTGGCCACACAGAACTCGCAGAACCAGACGCACAGCAAGTCTCGACATATCGTACCCTGCAGCGTGAACATCAACCACACTCTGTAGTGAATTACATGTATAAGAAAGCCGTGCTGTCGCCGGGAGACCGCGAGACGTTGCAGTAATTAACCGCTAACCCAAGCACGCAACTATCGCTGAAATGTTTCTATTGGCTGCAAATGACCACGTACAGAAATGGCAACGCCTCCCCACGTAGTAATTAAATAATCATCACCACATATGGGTCTAAGAATAGATACTAATCCAACGTGTGTGTCCAAGATACCTCAACATTACAAACAGACGGGCAGACAGACATTGGAGTAGCAATATCGCACGGCGCACAAGCAATATGAATATGAATCGAGCTTTCAGGACTGTATGATTCCTAACCGACATTCTTAACCCTTTTAATTCACTGCATTCCCTCGTTCACGGGCTCGAGGGTCTCCGTATATCAGGCTGGACTTTTTCAGACAGTTTGAGCAATTTTGAAAGTCCTTCCTAACGCCACCAATTACGTAGGCCCTACATGTCCCATTGATAACTCTAGTTAATCAATCAATCAATCTATCTACCTATCAATCAATTTATTTAGTAACATAAAAGCAGCACAGTATGACAGAAATCAGTGAGAATCAAAGACTCCCATAGAAGAGTTTATAGAAATGACTTGCTTTGCTTAAGTACAGCACAAGAAAGAAAATAAGTTATCAGGTAGGTCTAACTAAGTAAAAAAATCGGAGAGGCGCAAATTTATCCAAGACAAAGCGAGATAAAATTAAACATAATTACATAAAACCACCCAAAACAAAAACACGCCCAAAACACGCTCCAGCTCCAGCATGTTTTTTGCTATAAAATAGCGCTCGTAATTTGCATTAGACTATGAAAAGTAGTCACCACGAGTTACGCTAGAATCTGAAACACGCGTGATGTGTTGGGGATACGAACCTCGATACCGTACTGGGCTCGCAGCTTTGATCTCATGGCGAACAGGAACGGATTGATACACGTGGGGCAGAAGGTGTGGATACAACAGCAGGCTGATGGCTTCGTGTAGCAGATCCATGGACCGATAGGACATTCGCCCATCGCGTTCGCCAGCGAGCACATGAAGCAAGGCCAGCACCACAGCGCATAGCAACCTGTCCACAAATACGGCATGACATCCTTGACGCACGCTTAAGAAACTTGTTCAAGAAAAGTGTACAAGTCTGCTTGCCCAAGAAACGCACACCTTGCACGTATGACATGCTTTCTTGTGCAAGATTTTTCTTGTACAGGTTTCTTGAGCCAATGTCAGAAATATTATAAAGTAGTAAAATTAACAGTGTTTGGATACGGTAGTGTTTCAAAAGAAATAGAGGTCAAACAGGTGCGCGTCATCGGGAGAAGATACAGCAGTTATTGGTAGGACATGGTAAGAATGAATTTTTATGAATTAGAATAGAAATAGAATAGAAATATTAGAATAGAAAGGTCTAATGTAGCGTCATCTAATGTAAGGTAATTATAATATGATGCAAATAAATATGCGCCGCGCTATTAAGCGGGTCATACATGCTAGAAAGTCTAGAAAGTGCGCGTATTGCGAACAGTGCATACAGTGCGCGCACGTAGCTATCCAAAGTTAATAAGCGGCAATTAAACATCACGAATGGAAGAGAAGACAGTTGACCGCACAGTTTGCATTGCCCGCACTTTTTAGCATAATCGCTATTGGCGAAAGCTGTTGAATGTCTCAGCGTATATAACTTACAGATACAGCAGTCGTTGCAGCATCCGCACTCGTCGCTGACCCAGACGTAGACGTTCTGCTTGTTGCCCATGTTGGGTCCGTCTCTTTTCACATCAGCAAGCGGCGCCATCATCACCGGCTGCGTCATGACTGGTTGAGTCATCACAGGCACTTGCGGCATCACATAC
>Ga0056131_1000360_pt1 | contig 10872 bp, 7 predicted proteins | sample WorMetLIZISLAND1_2_FD_67480 | JGI IMG/M metagenome (GOLD analysis project Ga0056131, IMG submission 67480) | Marine gutless worms symbiont microbial communities from Max Planck institute for Marine Microbiology, Germany - Olavius clavatus LIZARD... ...
TTAATGTTATTTTAGCCTATTACTGTACGAAGTTATAGTTTAGCGTGTTGTAGCGTTATTCTAGCGTGTATAGTGAATGTAAGTAACTTATATTATTGATATCTTATAGCTAATCGTATTGTAGTGTTAATTAAGCGTTGATAGAGAGTTTAATTGACCTAAAAAGGCTTATAGTTTAGAAGAATTGTGTATATCTTATATCCCTCCTTACCGCTGGACTGACGAATCATCGTCAGACGAATCTGACTCTGACCGTCGTAGCGAGTTAATTGTAATTGTTCCGCCTTAGAGAAATACCTCACCTTCCAAGAATTTTCAACCCGGGCCCTGTATAATGAATAAAAGCACGTACAATGCACGAACTAGCTACAGTCCGTGTTCTAGATAGACAAGAGAACAGGTAACAATTCGGCCTTAAGCCGTCTCTAGGCCTAAGAGTGTAATCTTAACTATAACTAGCAACTACAGTGTCTACAACTAGCAAAATCTTAATTATCGGTACAGTTCGTACAGTTATCGCAGTTATTAACGTCTACGAATCAAACTAACTTTAAAACAAACATTATCACACAGTTTTTCACACAGTTTACGAACTACTAACTACTTAAAAACAGTATAAAAAGCAAAAATTAGGAAATCGATACCAAACTAAATGGTATTAAAACAGTTAAAACAGTCATTCAGCAGCGTAGAAATGTCGATTCGTTGATGTTGACGTGGCGACGTCGTTCAGTTCGTCGTGGTCGTTGAGCGGCGTTTGTTGACATTCTGAACGGTAATCGGATAGTTCGGTATCGAAACACAGCGATTTTAATTGTCAGAATAAATTTACTGAACGGGATTCGTGGTAATCGCTGGTATTGCCCTGGATATTTGGGAAAATGGCGGAATTCACTCTGGAAACTGCAGATATGGCCTGGTACGAACTGGTAATGTCTGGTGATGACTGGTAAATCGCAAAATTGCGATTTTTCTGTTGGAATAAATGCGACACACGAACTGACTTGTCTTAATAGACGCCTCAGCTGTGGTATTGGTAGACACGACGGGTGTGTTTCAGAGTGAGACGAACTGGGTTAACTATCGCTTCAGTAGTCATTTTAACTGACTGAACGACGACGTGACCACTCGTTTACGGTTCGTCAGCGCCTGTGGTTAGATCGAGGGCGTCGTCTGAGTCAGAGGCTCGGTCACAGATCTTCTTGGCTTCCCGTTCAAAGTAACCAAGAAACTTCTTGCGTCCTTCTTCGGATTGGTCTCCAATGGGAAACCTGGAGCGCATTTTCAGCGTCCAAGTTTTAAGTCCAAGGCGCATTTTTCTCATTTCGCGCCGAACTTGGTATCTCTCCTTACCAGTCAACTGGTAACTATCTGCAAAGTCTGTTGATATTTCGTCCGTGCTTCGTTGATAGTTTAGGCTGGCCTGGGCGAGGTGAAGGCTGGATACAGCTTTTGTACGGCGTTTTGCCTGCTGTACTGCTTCGGGTGTTCTGGGCACAGCTTCTATGGGTGGGGCAGTTGCCTTCAGCTTTTGGATGGGAGTAGGAGGCTTACTAGGTCTGGTGGGTTTACGAAGTGGCACAAAAGCGTCTGTCAGGGGTACAGGCGGCATGAGAGCCACTGCAGTTGGGACTGGCGTGCCAGATGTGGTTGGTGCTGGATCGGTAGTGGATTCAGCGTCGCTGATGGTAATCGTCTCTTTGAAGTCAGCCAAGACTTCTGGTATGGCAGGCTCTGGCGTCGTACTTGGACCTTGTGGAGCTGGGTGGGGCTCAGGTTCCGAGTCTGGCTCAACATCCGAATCTGGACGAAGGGTGTCGTCTTTGTGACTGGTTTGGCCTGTTGCCAGGACTTTTGCTAGTCCTGTATTGTCTGACGAATCAGACGATAACTCGAGGTCGATGCGCAACTGTGGTATATCACCGAGGTCATCGACTTTGGCCTGGTTGGCTTGGTTTTGCTGTTCTTCTAGGCTCAAGGCCGTGACTGGGGTAGCCGTTTCAGGTAAGGGCTGTGCACTGGTGCCTGGCGTGACCACTGACTGAGTTTTAGCCGAAGCAGTCGCTGACACACTTGCTTTCCCTTTATTAGTAATCACTGACTGGCCTTTCACTTGAGCCTGTCGTGACTGCTTTGGGGTAGGCCCGAATGTAGGTCTATATGGGCTGGGTTCGTGCACTTTAACCTCTTTACGATTTTTGAGGTTTTCCACTGCTTTCTTGGCCACTTTTACCATATCATCCAGACGGGGGGACTGGATGATGAGCTCTTTCCTGGGCATGGTCGACGTGCTACACACAGGTTGCTCTGAAGCTGTAGTGGCTTTTTGCTTCGGCTCCTGTGGTTTTGCCGTGGCATGAACTTCGGACTTAACCGTTGGAACGGCCTTTTTGGAGCGTTTGGCCGCAGTGGTGGTGGTCTTCTTGAGAGGTGTAGTTGGAGGTGCGACGACTAAGTCCATCAAAGGTTGGACTTTCGTGGCCGACTTAGTCGTACTGGACTTGGATTTGGTGGGCTTTTTCTGCCTTTGACTGGGCTCGCCGTGTTGACTCACTGGCTCGTCCAATTCAAAGCGGACTTTACGAATCTTTGGGGGTGGTGACGAACTGTCTCGCCTTCGACGTGGTGGGGACTCCGACGAGTCACGCTCAGTTCGTCGCTGACGCCTGGGTGGCGACGGGGAACTGTGTTTGGATGACGAAGATGACCCGGGGGAGTCATCATCATCACTGTCTGAATCGGAACTGGATACGTACTCTTTGGATTTGTACTGCCCAGTCCGGTCGGCGGGAGTCTTTGAGTTCCATGCTTTTGCCTGAGCAATATCGGCCTCTGTCGCTGGCGTGCCGTCAAGTCTACATCTGTGGCTCATAACCAAATGGCGTTTATGATTCGTCCTCTGTTTGTTCACCTTTTGGCAGAACACACAGGTATACTGATCTGGACGAGGTGACTGTTCACGGCGTTGTTTGGCCTTGGGTTTGGGCTGGTCACGACGACGTTCGTCTGAACGACGGCGGTCATCTTGATCACGCTTTTTGTCATCTCGTTCGCGCCGGGCGGACTGTTTCGTACGGGCCATATGAACCCTTGGCAAATCTTTCCAATGCGAATGTTCATGTCTTTCAAACGTACTTTTATTACCGTACATGCTAGTATCAAGTAAACTTTCACTATTACATATACCAGTATCTCGACACAGTGTGTTCACGTCAACGTTTTGCAACAGAATGACATTGAACATTGCATTACTTGTTTCCATACGAAGTCCCATATCCGGCGGATATTTCGGGGCTGGCTGTAGTATTGACATAAGTGCTGCAAGTGGGCGCACGGACCTCGCAGAGGTAACCGTATCAGCTGACGTGCTAAGTACCGGTGCCGGTACGGGCACGTGTGTCGAAGTTATATCACTATAATTCGACATTTTTCCATTGTCCTGATCACGTGACTTAGCAGTGCCGTTACTCGTACGAAGGCTCTGCTGATTGTTGTTGGAAAAGTGGAAGGATTTGTATCCATATTTCTTCTGTCTTTGGATACAGTTATACTTTGGCTTACGCCTGTGTTTTTGCCAGTTTTTAGGCAAGACAGGGCAGCTTCCCTTGGGCGGGTCTTGATGGAAGTTCGTGATGAAATGCTGGCGGACAGCTATGCTGGACTTTCTCGGACTCTCTGGGAATGCAGTATATCCAATTTCTTTCACGACACTTGGGCCATGTATGGGCAATTGGCATATATACTGGTGACGGTCGTGATGTACATCGTGTTCCGTACAGAGAGCTGTATTGCATGCCGACTGTCTTACAGACTGTGGCAGTATGCATGGAAGCTCTGCATAGCCGAATTTTCTGGACTTTCTGGCCTTCTTATCTGGGCTTTCCAGCAAACAGCTCGACAACGACTCAGAACTGTTCAATGGCAATATGGAAGGCAGGTTATGGGAGCATTCTTCCTGCTCGATAATCGGCGATAACTGCGGCCGATTTGCTTGCCAATGGGCGTACAGCAGCAACGGCTGAACGCCATTGTATTGGCTTGCCCACGAGGCGCGATGACCGGTCGTTTGATGGGCGCCGCGTCGCTTAATGACTTCCACGCGCCGACGCGTTAATGACCGTTGATCACCTGCCACCTGTGGGGTCCACTTCACACCTTTGCTGGCGGCGGGGGCGACCGTTATAGGCCGTTGGGGGCCGCCGTTAATTGGACTCTCAGCATGGCTTTCTTCACCAATTCGTCGTGCCTGAGCTTGACATTGATTTTGGGCGCCAGTCGAGTGTAACGCACCCGACAACGTTTTGGGTATGGCGGTTAGGCCATGGCAATGCCGAAGCATTTTGGCTTGGTTTCTGGCATTTTTCTGCAACCCTTTTTCGACGCTTCCTGACGAACTATGGTGCAGACTTGTAACTTGGGCGGGGTTAGTCGCGTACTCCACATTGCCACTCTGGGTTGCGCATGGCGCATACGGTCTGAATCGTATGGAACAGCATCGATTCAACATTCCGACTCGGAACGTTCCTCGACTCAACTTGTATGGCCATTTTGCCCTTTGGACACGAAGCGACGGCTGTTGCTTTTTGGACATCTGGGTGTTTGGCCTGCACCACGGTCTGAATCGTGTGAGACTGCTTCGACTGAACACTCTGAATCGGGATGTCTCTTGACTCAACTTGTGGTTAGGGGTATGGAACTTGAACCGAACGGGGTGTCGATTCAATTTGGCACATTTGAGTCTGGGCTTTGGCCAAATCGGCCTGCCGAACTTTGGCCCAATTTTCAGTCTCAAACTTGAACGATTCTGAGGCGAAGAACATTCAGTCTGCCCGACCAATGAACTTCTAGTTTGTCCAGTCCATGACGAATCGTTCTTCCTTACACCTTTCTGTGTTTCCTCCTTACCGAGAACCTGCCACTGCTCCTCCTTACCGGGATCAAAGTGCACCTGTCGCACTTTCGTTTTAGTTCCAGGACGGAACTGTGTTTCAAAGTGTTCGTCCCTGTACCGAGATGGTTTAGCGGCCGAACGCGCGGGCCTACTGGGCTCACTTTGCGACATTGCAGTATGAAAGGTTTTGTACAGAATTTCTTCCCCTTCTGCAATTGTCAAGTTTCGTTTCATATCCACGTCACGTTTCACTTCAACTTCGGGCACCTCTATGCCCTGTCCAACTGCACCTTCGGGCTGGTCATAGCCCTGTTCGTCGTGTTGGACTGTTTCGGACTCTAGGTCGTCCAAAACACTTGGTGATACCACACCACTTTCAACACTGAGGGATGGCTCTATCTCCTGCTGATGAAATGGAAGTTCATCATTTTCAACGCCGGACGCTGACACAGGTGAAAGATAGAGAGAAACAGCTACAGACGAATCAGAACGCTGATTGTCATTCTGATCAATTTCGAGTGCTGGGCTTGTCACCAAACTGGCTGACAACCCAGTATCAAGATTTTCCGAACTAGGGAGGTCCTGTTCGTGACAGCAGCTTTGTCTGTCGGGTAGCTTCCTCTGTTCGAGACAGCAGCTTTGCCTGGCCTCAAACATGGGTCCAGGGAGCTTCCTCTGTTCGTGGCAGCAGCTTTGCCTGGTCCCAGTCATCCAATCGGGGAGACTGTTACTAGACTCAGGGAGCTTCTTCTGTTCATGACAGCAGCTTTCTCCGTCAGCGAGCTTCCTCTGTCCATGACAGCAGGTCTCTTCATTCGTGTTTTCCACGCAAGAGGTCTCTGAATTTTCGTAAGAGTTACTAGGCCACTGTCCAACAGTGGTGGTGACATTTGTCTCTGCATTGTCCCCCAGATGCATTCCAAATGCGCTCTGCGGGGCAACTGGGTGTCCCGTCACCGAACTCGTTACGGGGTACGTCTCACCCTGATCCTGTTCTTTATCACGAATAATAATATGGAGACTATCGTGTCTGAAATTTGGGTATGCTTCCATCCGGGTTGATGTGCACTCAACCGGTACAATGGAAGTCGCCGCTTCGGAGTCATTTCAGACGAATCCCAAATTATCTTCCACAGCGTCCAGCTCACCGACAGCCAGGGGAACTAGGCCTATTTCTTTATCCCGGCCAGAAGTTTCCGTCAGTTTGTGAACTTGGGAGGTCGACTCGTCAGTCGACACCAGGGGTTCCAGGGACCGAGTCTGTTCGAGGCACAGCAGCTCTTGCACGTCCTCTGTCTTCTGCGCCGAAGGTGGGGCTGTTAGTCCGTCGACCAACTCCCTGCCTGAAAAATCCTGGGCTTCCCCCAAAGCCCTGGCACTCACTGCCTTGGCACCCCGTGCCAAACCTTCCGTTCCGGCATCCCATGCTGTAAATTGCACAACCACTGTGGGCTCGATCTCTCTAACGATTAGTGACCTTGCCACTGCCAGAGGATCGTTTAACGAGGAGTACAGGATATACGGGTCCGTAACCCCCTTCTGGATGCCGTAGCGCCGAGGAGCAACGTTGTTAACGGCAGAGCCCATCCTTGCTGTCTTTCCCTCGTAGTAGAAGCGAAGCAGCTTTACACAGACATGCCTGGCGCTTCTAACAATGACATACCCTTTTTGCAGATTCTGCAGTCGGGGTGGGTGCTGCGATAACGTCGCCAGCACTTCGTCACAGACCTTGGTTCTCAGGTCCGACAGGTACCGTTCCAACACCTGCCTGGTTTGGTTACCACGTTTCTTTTCACTTTCAGCAAGTTGTAGCACTTGGTAAAGTCGTGCTACTTCGTGCAGGAATCTCCTTCCAGCTTTGAGTAGGCGAGTTTGTTGCGCGGATTTGGTGGGATTGATGGGGAGGCGATAGTCATAGGCACTGATATGGTAGGCTATTGTAGGGCGTCTGCCATCAGTATAGGTTCGTGGCTGTTCAGTTTCTAGGCGAAGTTTGACCCATTCTCGGTCGCCAAACTTTATCCTGCCTTGGTCAAAATCCCATCTGATTCGACCTTGGCCTTGGAGCCAGTCAATCCCGAGGATAAGTCCTTCGAGATCTGGTGCAATCAAGATCTCTGACTTCGTGCCTCGCCCTGCAACGGCCAGGGTGACGTTTGCGGCTCCTATGATAGGCATGACATCGTTGTTGGCCACACACACTTCCTTGGTTCGGTGATCATGGATTTTCCAACCCATGTTATTCGCTATTTCCTCACTAGCGATACTGACATCACTGCCTGTGTCAATCAAAGCACTGAGCTTGTATTGACGGTATTTCACCCAAATACAAGTCTTGTCCGGTTTACTGGACCGGTCTTTCAACGGCCTGACGTCTGGCTGTGGCGGTGGCTGAGAGGGTTGGGGAGGCGGTTGAGGTTGGAGAGGTTGTGGAGGTTGAGGTTGTGGAGGTTGAAAGGTTCGTGGAGACGATTGAACTGGCTTGGATATGGTTGTGAAAACGAGGTCTGTTGTCCAGCCTGTGACAACGGACACTCGCGTCTGAAATGTGTCAAGTCTCCACAGTTGAAACATCCAGGTGTTTGACTTGGGGTACGATAGAAGTTGCCATTTACCATGGGTGGACGGACAAAAACACCTGGGCTGCCACCATAATTCGTAGGATACTGACCATGCACGTTAGGTGGATACTGGCCACTCGGGGCTCCACCATAACCGTTGGGTGCAGCATGCCTGTACGAATGGTATTGCCTTGGGTTGTTTTGCGGCTCGCTGTTACCGGGGGTAGCAGGAATTCTCCCTTGGAATTCCGCGAGTTTGGCGTCCATTTTGGCATCCATTCTGTCCTCAATCCTTTTCTGGAATGTGCCAGGGGGAGGCTTTTTGTTCGTGCGTGATCTCACGAACCCTTTTGCCTTCACCTCTCTCCTTCTCTTTTTCCTGTCTCAGCATCAGCTGACCAGACTTCTAGCTGTAATGCAATGTGCAAAGCCGAATCTAGGTCAGTTGGCCGACATTCTCGGATTTTCAAGGCTAGGCTGGGATCTCCAATGGCCTCTAGGAAGTAATCACAGCTGAGAACTTCCCGTGTTTTGGGTGGAGCTTCCGGGTATGCCAATGCGGCAAGCTGACGAACATCACTATGTAGATTTTGTAACGTTTCGTTCTTTCTGCGTCTCCTATTTCGGAGCTCGATCCGGTGTTTATCGGACACGGCCTGGCCACCGAATCTAGACTCCAAAATTCGCATGAGACCAGATAATGACTCCGTTTTTTCTTTACCTTAATCCCACAGTATGTTGGCAGCTTCCTTATCCAAGGAATTGCGCAAATAGGCCAGTTTTTCGGCTTTGTTCCACTTATTGTGCCTTGCACAATTCGAGAACTGTGCCATGAACGTTTCAAACGACCCTTGGCCGTCGAACTTGGGTGGCTTCAGTGTGTGCTTGGGTTTATCGTGAACTTCGTCCTCGTCTTCAGAGGAACTCAATTCACTTGGGCTTGATTCATGGCCTCTCTTCGTCAGTTTCTTTGGGTGGCCTTGTCATGACACTCACGTTCCGTGTCCTCGGTCGAAGTGCTGCGTGACGCACTTTTGGTCGACCGTATACGTTCCTTTTTTCTGGAACTCATGTCGGGTGACATGCTGCACCTGAGACTTGATGAACGGTGGGATCTTTTGGCCGGGGAATGTTGGGTCGGGCCCACTTTTGCATCCTCCGGGTCCACTGCCCGTTTAGACGCACTGTGGCGATGGCGTATCGAGTGTTGGGTCTGGCCCACTTTTGCACTCGAGTTTGTCCTGTCCATTCGGCGTGGCCTTGTCTCAGACACATCATCATCATCCTCTGAGTTTTCACTTTCAAACTGCAGAGTTTTCTGTTCTCTGGTTCGTGGTTTGGAATTGGTCAGGGTGTTCTCCGGACAGTGAGAGTCCTCTCTCCTTGTTTTGGCCGTATGTACACCATGTAAGCAGGCTCAAGCTCTGGCCCATTACTAGGAGTCCTTTCTTCGGGCATTCGTCTTGCAGACGAATCCAAAAGAACTCTAGCATTTGGCCAATCAGTCATGCTATAGCAACTTTCATCATATCCATTGGTTATGCCATTACAAAACTAAACTGTACGACAGGTCGATCCGTCATTTGTCTTGGGCCTTCTTCCGAATGACAGGAGAAGCCATACACCTGTCTTTGCTCTGGCATAACTGTTTGGACTTCCTGCATTCCAGCATGAAATGCTGTCACGGGGGTAGGCCGTGGATTTGACGAGAGAACCTCCCGTTCTTTGTCAACTCTGGCTGGATGGTAGAAAGCCTCGGGGGTTTCTGTGGCATGTGGGCGACTGGCCGGGTTTTCACCGATGTATGAACCACGGGGGTGGCCATACATATCACAAAGTGGGGTTTGGGGACGAACATCTGGATGATGGACTGGTCTATAAACTGGTCGAACGACTGACGGCATTCCTGACTCGATAAATCGAGGGGAATATTGTTCGTCGGTCGGACCACATCGTTGGGCTTTCAGGCCTGAAATTCCCACTTCCAGATGTCGATTCAATTGGGCAGCCAGTCTTATGAGTTCATCCATGGGGTGTGCCTGGCAAGGTTCTGACGAATTCTTTGGCTGGTGTGGTTCAGCTAGCTCCTGGACACGTTCACTGGGTAGTGAACGCTCCCGTAGTGAACCGTTTGAGACACGTGGTAGTTCAACTAACTCCTGGACACGTGTACTGGGTAGTGCACGCTCCCGTAGTGAACTAGTTGGTGACTGGGGTGGTTCAGCCATTTCTTGGGCACGAACATTCTGTAGTGAACGTCCGGGGCGTTCAGCTATCCCACGAATGTCGCGTCCAAATGACGAACCGTATTGGGTATCTGGGTGAGCTCGGTTTGGAAAGACCTCGAGGGCTTTCTTTTTCCATAGTTTGTCCAACGAACTAGTCTGGCTTCTGTCTTCATCCATTGTCCTTACCACTTCTTCGTGGCCAAACTCTTGGGGATAAAAATCCCCGTCAACATTCGACCGACGAAGTGTGATTTGGTGGGTGGCCATGGTTTCATTTGCGCGACGAACGGTAGTATGACCAGTGCTCACATTGATACACCCTGATCTAATACTGGCGTCGTCATGCATGGTCTCTTCTGCATACTGAGCGGCAATGCGAGCATTGGCGTCAGCAGGCATGTAGGTTGGCTTCGGCCACTGGGGTTGGGGAATTTGGGGAGGCCTGTCTTCTTGGCATTGGGCGGCCATGGGGGCTGGAGTGTATGCGGTCTGAGTCGAATTGGACGGCATCAACTCAACATTCTGAATTGGAAAGTCCGTCGACTCAACTTGCATAACAGCTCCATTCTTCTGCCGCTTGGGGTAGGGAGGCCTTTCTTCTGCATATTGGGAGGACAATATGCGGGTGAATTGGCTTGGATGGTATGGGCTCAGGATAGTCTTCCCAGTTCGGATGGGTTGTGGAACTTGGAATCTCATCCAGTGTTGCCTTTTTGGTCCTAACACGAACCACTATTTCTTCTTCGTCAGAGCATGAACTCTTACTCCTTGGCGTGTTCGGGCATCTAGGCGAGTTTGGACGTTCATTCTCAATATGGAAGGTGGAAGGCTCGAGCCCCACGTTCATGGCGCCACTATAACTCGTACGGCCTTTCCATTCGTCTTGGGTTGCCCTGGCTAGCTCTGACCAGTTAAATTCGGCCGTATTAGTTATATCTCGTATCCCATGAACTGTTTCTCCCTGCTGGTCATCCAGAGAGGCATTTTCCATGGTGGGTTCGTGGGTCCTGCTGTGTGAAGACTTTGCCTGACCAAATATTCGTCTCACGAGCTCAAATGCCATAGTTAAATGGAACTGGGAAATGGGAGACAAGGCTGAGTGATAGAGAGGCGCGTCACCTTAATTCGGGCGACGAGGCTGGAGATAGAGAGGCGTGTCGCCTTGGTTCAAGCGACAAGACCGGGAGATAGA
>Ga0056131_1000361_pt1 | contig 10869 bp, 3 predicted proteins | sample WorMetLIZISLAND1_2_FD_67480 | JGI IMG/M metagenome (GOLD analysis project Ga0056131, IMG submission 67480) | Marine gutless worms symbiont microbial communities from Max Planck institute for Marine Microbiology, Germany - Olavius clavatus LIZARD... ...
ATTCGTCGTCAAGCACGCGTAATGGCCAGCCACAATCCTGCAGGATCAAGCACCGCTCAGATCCAGTCAAACAAGATTCAGTCCAACATCATCAAAACCATGATACTGGTTTGTGCATTCTACGCCATCGCATGGCTGCCGGAGAACATCTATTTCCTTCTTATGGGCCTGAATCTAAATCTCACTTTCCTGGATAATGCCTACTATACGGTTCTCTCTATCGCATTTCTCTATATCTGCGCCAATTTTTGTGGCCACTAAACGCTGTCTAAATGCTGTACAATCGTATTTTACAGGCTACGCATGAAAGATAATGGCGTACGTGCTCATCAGTTCGGTCGTCCACAACTTAGCCGCAATTAATTTCTCTATATCTGCGCCAACCCCTTCATTTACGCCATAAAGTTTGATCCAGTGAGACGCACCCTGAAAGGCCTGATTCTGTGTAAGAAGGTCTCCGAGCAGGCTGAAGGGGGCGCTCAGATGACCGGATAAACGGCAGTAGATGCAACTGACAAGTCCCACTCAAATACAAGTTGCATTGCCGATGAAAAGAATGTATTCTGATTTCTGTTTGAGCAGACTCAGTAGCTCGTTGTTGAAGGTGTTTGTCGTGCTGCACTGGTGGATTTAATGTCGTTACATACCAGTGTAGGTCACTATAGTTTCCCACTGGTTTCATGGCGTGTTTGTGTGCTTGTTCTCGTGCAGTTTGCGCTATACCGCTTTCGTTGCCGGTACATCAGACGATTCTACTGTTTACTTACTTGACTTGCATGTATGCTTTGTCTCTCTCGGTGGAACATAGGCTACAGACCACTGCCTCCTTCCAGCTCTGTCTTGTGCTGCCGCCTCCCATCTTCCTCCAGCTGTACTTCTATCCTGCTGCCCACATTTCTTTCTCCAGATCTCTTTTCCACGAATTCCTTGGTCGCCGTCTTGTCATCATTTTTTCTTAACGTGTCCAAGCCAGTTCCATTTTCTTCAAGATTCGTATTTAGTCCAGCACTGGTTCCTGACCAGTTTCTTTCCCATAATTCCTTGTTAGCAGTTCTGTCTGGCCAGCGTATTCTGTTGTTGGGTCTAGGTCTATATCTATATCATGGTCACTTGTCGCTTAGGCTTACAGAAGCTTAATTTATTTCTTTACACCGTTGGCGTTTTTTCTGAAATAACAGTTTAGGGCTTTGTGGCATTTTGATCGATGTGAACAGTATTGCAAAGGGTTGACCTGTTAGTGCTTGGCGTCCACCTGCAGCAAAAAACTTACTAACGGTTCCTTGCATCATCAGGTTGTTGTCTGATGACGGTGGGACAGTATCTGCTTCAACGGAGCGGACTATACATCACATCTGAGGACGCCATGTGAATCGGTAGCACAACAGAATCTGCTGCAGCCGATTGTATTAAACAATATGAATTCTATGAATTCCTGCTTTTGATGAATTAACTGGTTGATTATATTGTACCTGTTGTACCAATCCAGCCACTGGCTTAAAGTTGTCAGCGGATTGCTGCAATCATACGAAACCTGCTATCTGGCTGCATTATCAATATACATTCTAGATTACATTTGGGTGTATCACTGACATGAACGTCTTGTAGGCTAGGCCTGTATAAGATTAGCACAAACATTTTCCGATTGACGATTATGTTGTTATCGTGTTGTGAAGATATTCGTGTTAGAGTCGTGATATTGATAAAGTGGAAAAAGGTGAAGTGTGACGTGAAAACGTGAATGGAACGTATACATTAATTCTGATATACGAAACACTTCGGAATTGGTCTGGTTTAAACGTTGCTTATAGCCTATACCTCATTGTACACTCACAGGCATAGCCAGGCGGCACTGGGAAAATAGCCTTCCGACGAATCCAAGACTGGCATACAGAGCCCCAAAACCGAGTCGAACCGGATTTGTCTTTAACCGTATATCTTCTATCTATAAACACTGTTCTGTTGCCAGCGCATCAAAGCCACCCCTTCTGACACGTGTTTTTTTTAGTTCGTTGCATATCACTTTTGTTATTAACAAAATTCACGTCGTTTTATAGTGAAATACGTTTTTAAATTGTGCCGAATTTCTTTATTTTCCTCCCGAACTCTGCTGGGGGAGCTTACAGCCCCTTAGTCCTCAGGAGTGCCCCCAGACGAATTCATGGATACGCCTGTGTATATACGTCGCCGGACACGACGTCGCAGGACGATTCAACAGCAAACAAGACGACAGTCAGTGTATACATCGTCGGGCTGTGTGAAATGGAGTTATTATTATGTAACTATCAGTGTACCGTAGTTCAAAGTTGATATAAAAACTAAAAGTAGCAGTGTGATTGCAGTGTTCACTCGCCATCATGTCTGCTATAATCTGTAGCAACATAATGAGCTGCAATTCCACCTGACTAGTAGCCTATCAAACTGTTTATTTTGCCATAAATCGTTAAAATCCGTTAATCCTTTCCAAATTTGCAGTCGCTAATGTCGGGGTCCCTTTTTTGAGACACAGTGTATAGTTAAGCAGCGCCGTGATTGGACTAATAGCGAGGTTGAGTGACAGTCTGAATACGCACGTGATTGGTTAGTATATAGAAGTAGGCGTAACGTATAAGACCAAGACTAAGACCAAGACCGAGCCGATCTGAGACCGATCTTGTCATAAAACCGCAGTATCAGACCCCAAGACTGGCGAAGACCCCATGATCGTAGCATAGGCCTACTTACCCAAACGGCGTTAGGTGGCCTAGCTACACCGTGTAGAGGCCACAGTTTTCTCTGCATGACTTCAACAAATGTAGACACGGTTTCGTAATTTTTTGCAAGAACCATTCTGATGACTCATTTTACTAAGAAAATAGAAAATTTGCTCCTAACATTATCACATCGATACGTAGTGATGACGTAATCGTGACGTCATCAGAAACGACGTTATCACGTAGGCCCTACCGCCTCCAAAAAGATACAACAATATTCTGTCTAATAACTTTAGAAAATTAAAACGCGTTGTCATGATTTTTGCCAAGAAACATCAACGAAGTAAGGAGAAACTAACAGTAGAACGAAAGTCCACCTCAACTAATTAGTGTTGCCACTTTACCTTGCAAAATCAAACGCTCTCCTAGCCGTTACACAACAGCACCAAAAAGGGACAAAATTCCGCAAAAAATACAAAAGTCTATTAGTGCACATTGTTGAGTTGTTTTCAGCAGTAGTAAAAGGATATAAAAGTTATTAATGCTAGTTTAACTCAAAATCAGTTTTTGCAATGTGGAGGCCTAACGCCGCCCTTAACGCATGTTGAGATACCGCGACCGCGTGACGCCAGTGAACTGAACAATGACGGCATGATCAAGTTCGTCGACGTCCAGTACCAAACAGAACCGAATTTATCAATTTTCCGAAAGCGATTTAATCAACGATGACTCCAGTTACTGTTCACTTATTCTTTCGGCAACTGACATGCAATGTCATGTTTTTCCTTTCCTTGTTAAATGTCCGTCTTTGTCTGTAAACGGCATTTCTGATGACGTCATATATGACGTCATCTCCACGTAGGGATGTTGCAGTATTGGACAAAATTTTCTAACGTTTTAGTACGCTGATGTATCAGGATGATTTGTGTCAAAAACTAAGAAACTGTCTAAATTTGTCAAAGTTATTCCTAGAACACTGTGACCTCTTTTTTTCCCGGACACGGTGTAGGCCTATATATGTCGTCCAGCGGCAAATTTCCAACAGTGTATGTGTCAAAAAATTGTGAAAATTAGTTGAGAGTAGACAGTTATTGCAATGTAGAATGGTGTAGCTTTTTGGCCCACTCGCTATATCCCCCGGTTGCTAATATCCTATAGTGTACATGTGCTAAAAATTGTGAAAGTTTGTTGGAAGAAGACAAAGTTATTGCAATAATAATTAGGCTTACATTACATTGTTTTCTGGCACGTAACATATGAGCGCCACTAGGCTATTCGTTCATTCATTTATTCATACATTCATTCATTTTGAATCAGGCAACATGATGTGAATATAATATATTCTGTGTTATCTATGATCACGTCTGTACATAGCGAGCTACGTGCTAAATTCAATAAGCCGCGTCTCTGACGTGACAGCTGTATAGGCCTACATGTAGTTACAACAGAAAGTTGACAAAGACACCGCAGACGGCCGTGCTCAGTGTTGCAGACATCCGTTGTATGAACGCTAATTAGTAAGTAAGTCTGCGACACGTCAGGACGAAAGAAAAGCTATTGTCTCTCTCCAATACGTGTGCGTTTTATACACACAGGAGGTCACGTAGTTTTACACCCGGAGCACGTGGGCACAACTCCCAACGACCGTCATTGTAAGCTGAACTGATAAATAACACCATCGAAGTAATTAGTCCTCTCAGTTTGTCGGCGATATATTTCAGTGAAATACATAGGCCTACATCATTCCTGATTGACACGTTGCCTGTTTCGTGGAGAGGTGGAAGAAAGTGTTGCAATTTTGCCGTGAAAGTGACAAGGTGGGAAGATTTGCAGCGGAAATAAGTTCTCAGAGGTACGTGTCTTCTTTTGTTAGCCATTTCCACACTATCTGACGTTAAGATACGACATAAGACCAGACAAAACTGAGCGTCGAGCGACGGAGCGACGGGTAGTGTGGGACGATGTTCATTATATCACCTTCTAATAAACGCGGCTACTACCAATCATCTTAAGCTTTCATGTCCCATTGTGTTCGAACTGTTTACTAATCACAAAATATTTGGTAGAACTCATTTTAATTTGTTCATCTACCTCGGCGTAGGACATGAAGGTTTATTCCATGTTTTGCTGAAGATGATTCGTTTACGAACTTATGCTATATTATAGGCTAATGTTTTTGTTTCTAATAATAAATACGTCGCTGAACCTGATAACATTTAGCAGATAGTTCCATAGTCTTACAGTTTGTTGCTATAGCTGTGCAGTATATAGCGCCGCTGAATAGGAGATGATTTCGTACAGATCAGAAGAAGTGTGGCTCGTCTGACAACCAACAGTAAACGATATGATAATGATCCACCGACGTCAGAATTCTGCGGAGTTGCGAAGAGATTTAGGCCTACATGGTTAGGTCGGTTAGCGGTAGGCCTCTTCTCGGAGGCTGTAGGCTGGCGGCGGCCGCGAATTCGTATACAAATGACGTCACATCAGGTTTACTCGCATTCGACGCCGACTACCTGTTCCACTTCCAGACGCTCGTCGATCGCTCGCTATGCCGTCGCTATGTTGCGCAATGCATTCGCAAGAAGAATAAAACTGTTGGATACACGAACTATCCAATACATTATAGCACAAACTTAGGCATTAATTAAATAAAAATACCACAACTACAGACATGATTATTAAGTCCAGTCTCAACTACATTACATTGTGTTTTTTCTGAAGTCTGATTAATTGAATTGACCCCGCCCATTAAAGTCATAATTTGAAGAAGTGAGCCACGACGTCATTTCACGTAAGAGTGTCGTCCGAGCTGTGCAGATGCAGCATAGCCCGTCAAGCCCCTCAGTTCCTGATCGATAGTATACTTTCATACAACCATCTTTGTTACGCTACAGCTAGCCAACGTACAGTATGAGATGATATATAACTGCATTCACACGGTCGCATATGAAATCCTTCAACTGCACCTGGGCTTGCTTGATCTTTGTGTTCTTGTGGCAACAGTGGCAAGAACGAGACAGAGTTACAGAAAAACGCACGAACAAGAAACGATGAGTAATGTGACAGTATGCAAGAAGAGCTCCGTAATAATGAACGAAATTATAACTATACGAGTATAATAAGTTATAACAGTATTACTGTGTTTTAGCACCACAGAGAGATGAGTGAAGAAACTTCAACGGAGTCGCACCTGTCCGTCGTCATGACAACCAATCAAGATGAGATGACTCAGACTACTGATGTGACGTCATCGTCGTCACGTGGTGCCGCTTTGTATTTTGAGTGTTGTGTTCTAGTTATTGGAGTTATAGGAACGGCAGCCAATGGGCTGGTCCTGTACGCCCTGGTGGCCTCGAAACAGCATAAGAAGCAGGAGCTGATTGTAAACCAGAATGCCCTTGATTTCTATACGTGTCTGTTTCTGGTCATAACCTATGCAGTGAAACTTGCCAACATACACCTGACTGGATCGCTTGGCTATTGGCTTTGTATGCTTATATCCAGTGAAAACCTTTTTATCTGTGGTATCGTAGGGTCCACCACGAACCTTACATTCATCGCTATAGAGCGTTATCTGAAAATTGTCCATCCCGTCTGGAGCAAGAAAAAATTGCGGAAGTGGATGGTATACGGGGCAGTGGTAGTGGCGTGGATCTTTGGTTTTGTAATTAACATGCCTCCGATTTTTGAAACAACTGTTGTGATGAATGGCGTTTGCTATGCGTTGGTATTTTGGAAAACCCCCGAGATCAAATTGGCCATGGCCATCTATTATTGGATAACTTCATACTTTGCCATTATTTTGATCTTCGTGTTCTGCTATGGTAAAATTCTGATGGCAATTCGTCGTCAAGCACGCGTAATGGCGAGCCACAATCCTGCAGGATCAAGCGCCACTCAGATCCAGTCAAATAAGATTCAATCCAACATCATCAAAACCATGATTCTTGTCTGTGCATTCTTCGCCATCGCATGGCTGCCACAGAAAATCTTTATCCTACTGATAGGTCTAGGTGATGTGAATTTGCTGAATAATGGCTACTATGTAGTGTTGTTTCTTGGATTTCTTTACATCTGCGCCAACCCTTTCATCTATGCCACAAAGTTTGATCCAGTCAGGCGCATCCTGAAAGGCCTGATTCTGTGTAAGAAGGTCTCTGAGCCAGTTAATGAAGGAGTGCAAATGACCTGATGCGGCAAGGAGGGACTCGACTTCGTACATACAAGTTACGAGACCAAAAGAGAAAATATTAATTTGGAGCAGACAATATTTTATAATAGGCCTATGATATTATATTTCTGTTTACCGCCATGAATTAGTTTTTTGCATATCTTAATTATACTCACATGTGTAAATAATGACATTGTCTCAAACGTTCTCACCAATTGCAGTTCATAAAAGTTTATTTATGTTCGTGGTTAAAATTACCTAATAGCCTAACTGTTCCTCTGTGCACTTTGTGTCGAAAAGTCACTGTAATCTTGACAAATTTTAAAAGTTTTTTTAATCATATACGCTCCGTAAAATTTGCAATAACATGTCTCCTTTCTACTGACTTAGTGACTCAGTGCTTTTGCACTTTGTTACAGTATATGTGTCACCAGTTTCTCTTCAGTGTAATGTTGTGCATCTGTTTGGAACAATCAGCCGGAATCAGTTCGAGTATCGCCGTCACTGTCAGTTTTCCGCTGTAAGCCTAGACTGAAGACTGACCTTTTTGCTCTGCAGTCTTACAGCTCACTGTGACTACATTAACGTAAAACTGCACTGCAGTGCACTGATTACTGCGTGACTCGTTTTGTGTAGTGTTACGTGTCGCTGCAGTCTTAGGAAGTGACGTGTAGTAACTAGTAAGTCACCTTGGACAATCAGCCTGTGACTCATTACGCAAGTACTAAGTACTTCAGTTCAGTATAATCTATACACCGTGTGTCAAAAAGGACACTTTGAACTCTTGACCATATATTCATCAAATATTAGCCGATGTTAAAAGTTCTTTCACTGGTACAACGTCCGTGAAATTGGCATTATAATGTCTTCTTTCTTACTGACGTTGTGGTAGAGTGGAATTAGTCACATGCTGGCATTTGCTGCTGCACACTGGTGGTTTTGCACTTCGTCATAGTGTTGTAATTATACTCGTGAGGTTATCAGTTTCTCTTCTGTGTTATGTTGTGTTTTTGACGACAAAGTTAAATGTTAGTTTGCACATATTTTTTGACCAGGAACTGATCTCATATCGCTACTCGCGCCCTTGTAATGACTATTTATGTTACGGCGCATTAGAAATTGTCGGCACTATTACTATTATTTGTTTCTGTAAAAACATAATCACAATTTTACTGATTTTTTTCACTTTTACTTTTACTAATACATTGCCACTGTCAGTTTAAAGACAGTCAGCAGGGTCGCTTCTAGCTTCCCTTTCTCTTTCCTCGCTCCCTAACCTTTCTGCCACAGAGACCCCTACTGCCTTGAAATCAGCTAAGGGCTATGGAGGAGTGCTGAAAGCATTGAAAGCACCCCCACAGTGGTCTGGGAGAAGCACCACGGCTGACATACAGTGTAGATTTCGATGAGTTCTGATAGTGAAAGAACTCAGTTGTTAGCAATAGAGAGTTTTCTCTGCATAATGTTGTTTATCTCCGTGTAGATGCAGGCTCAGTTTAGGTCAGCTGCTACACCGTGATAAGCTCGTTATCAGCTAACCACACCTATCTGCAAATGCTGTATTGTTTTATGGATTCTTTCAATGCACACAAAATGTCGCCTGCACACCTCACAGGACGACGATACCTGCTATAACGTTCTATGCATGAAAACGGACTAGTAGATCGCTCATATACTACAAGTTGCATGACCGAAGAAAAGAAATATTACGTCTACCGGTAATTCAAAGTAAACTTACCGTGTTGTTGCTGTTTGCGCATGGCGTCATGAACTGGTTATTTTGCATGTAGTCTTTATGAACACGTTTATTCGCCAGAAGGCGGAAGGACAGACAGGCAGGCAGACAAACAAACAACCAAACAATGACAACACATTGCATACACATCTATAATTACGACCGTTTGCATCAATTAAAACTCTGACGAATGTGTTTCCGTGTGCTAGAGAACTGGCTTTAAAATACTCAGTTCTGATCAGACGTATTAGTTTTGATTATTGCGCACGCAGTAATAATCTGTATATTACACTGCGAGTCACAAAGAGACAGGCCTATATTATACTCTTGCTTGAGTATAACATAGTTGATATATAATTTAATTAGTTAATATAATTGAGTATCTTCACGAAATCTTGACAGATTTTAAAAGGTCGCTTACTGGCGCACTTTCCATGAAATTTGTAATGAAGTAGGCCTCAGTCCTTTCTGACTCACTGTGTAAAATGGAATTGTTAACTTATTGCTATTTGGCGTTGTGTCGTGGTAGTTTTACACTTCTTATGATGTAGCTGTGAATAGTATCCAATCGTGAGGTTGTCAGTTTCCTTTAGGGCGTAATATTGCGTCATAGGTCGATTGCAAAGACCAGTGTTTGCATGTAGTTTTCTGCTATCGGACACTTTAGGCTACTACGTCAGATTATTTTGCCATCACTTTAAAACAGTGGGCTAGACTGAAAAGTCTCACTCAACGCAAATGCATGGACCAACATGGAACGGCGGGATTTGAAATCTTTTAGCCCGGTGGATCTGAAGTAAGTGCTTAGCTCTGTTTATTTGGTGGCATGCATATTGGGTCTTTTGCTGTAAATTTATCTCTGTTATAGATATTATGAATGAATCACTAAGCTCACTTAAAATATGTCGTGGATATTTACTGTTGTGTTGTTATTGTCACCACACTTGAATTTAACAACTTTATTGTAAAGGTGTGCAGTTGAAACTTGAACATTAAATTTTTCAAGGTAGTGTGTCAACAGATTTCAGCAGAAGTGTTAAGTTTAATGTAACTTGTTCTGCAGTTTATTTCTGACTGCAAGGTTGAAAGAATTATTAAACTCAGTCTACATTTGGCAAAGTAATCACAAAAATAAAAGTTCCATCTTTTTACGGTTCATAATGTATATTATGTTAGTCATCAACAGTTTTGTAACTGTTGCGTGCAAATTTACAGTACACATTACAGTAGATAATACATCACTAGATTATTTGAAACCACGACATTCACAGAGAAATACCAAGGTCTGTTTCACACACAGAAGGCTCTAGGCCTATCGGTTACTTGCACATAAGTAATATTCGTCAGGTATGATACTTTTAAAACTTATTTTCATGAAACTTTCACAAAAATTGCCTATAGGCCTACTACCAATGTCGACTTTTTGAAACAGAGTATAGAACTTAGTGAACATAAAAAAGTCGTGATGAAGATTTTACAAGTTGGAGTAGGGCCTAATTACGTAAACCGTGTTATGTGGGCTGACTGTAATCCTCGAGTTGCGAATTTCCTTTAGTGTATGTGTGCTAAGATTATAAAAGTTTGTGGGCAGAAGACGAAGTTATTACAAAAATAATTAGGCACAGCAGCGCAGCCTAGGCCCAAAGGGAGTGGAAAAATATTTGCACAATCGTTTCAGCTGTGCAAAAGGGAGTAATATATATATATGTTAAATTTTTTAAAGTCTTATCTTTAGTAATTGTGAATGTGAATCTGACTAAATATATGCTGCAAAAATGTCAATGACAGATTTGTGGCTATCAGGTGTGTTTTTTCAAGCTCTAAATAGGGCCTACTCCAAAACTCGTTTTTCGGCCGGGGCTCGGCCTCGGACCCCGCTGGGGTCACAGACCCCGTAATCGGCTGGGGAGGGAACACCGCCTCCCCATACTCTTCCCCCTCGACGCCTTCGGCGTCTCGGTTGTCACGCCCACAACACAAATTCCTGGCTACGCCTATGCAGGGCGGACTGCAATTTTGCCATCCCCAATAGTCGTGAGATGCCTGATGCCCCCATATCGCCCTAATTTTTGTCATTATCACGCACATTTCGGTTATTATTATTATTTTTTTTTGACCCTCAGTACTAAATTCCCGAGGGTATAAAATATTGAAAAGTAAGGAAGTAAGACCACAGCGGCGTTTACTCGGTGGTGAAAGTGCTGTGGAAGGAGACCGCATTACCCCGTTGAAGAGCCACTGACATCCGCTGGAACAGGTAAGTCGCTTCC
>Ga0056131_1000362_pt1 | contig 10868 bp, 5 predicted proteins | sample WorMetLIZISLAND1_2_FD_67480 | JGI IMG/M metagenome (GOLD analysis project Ga0056131, IMG submission 67480) | Marine gutless worms symbiont microbial communities from Max Planck institute for Marine Microbiology, Germany - Olavius clavatus LIZARD... ...
TTTTATTCAAAACGTTTAAGGCACTGAGTGGCCTTTTGTGTGCTTATGTGCCATTAAGAATATTCTTGCTCACTCCCGGTCGTCAGTCTAGCTGCTGCATCACTACACTATGAGCTGTGTATTAATACTAAAGCGAGTAGCTCCACCCTCTAAGCCACTGACCTCTCCCGCAACAAATTTATGATGTGGTTTTCGTGTCTGATCTCCAGAAATGACCTCATTGCATTGCAGGGTACATCAGAAATCTCTCCATTTAAATCGTAATTTTTTTCATTTACTATGTCATAATTTCACCGTTCATTTTCACAGATTTTTCAGATTTTATCGTGTCCCGGCTGTGACATATGTTCCACGCATGAATTCTGTAAGTAAGTAAGTAAGTAGAAGGGAGTTTAGTGCCCTCCATGCACGAAACCGGACCTGAAGGGCATTACACTGTCAATCATTAAAACACAACACACAGTGACACATACAGGCTGGATAATATTCCTATCGGCAAACAGTAGAATCAAAGCTCTAATGGTTAAGTCATAAAGAGGTAGTAATTTGAGATGTTAACACTTGGCGGTGTTGATTCTGAAGACATCGATGATTGTTTGGTTGCGATATTGTTGCGGTTTGTGTTGACCAGTGGTGATGCAACGGAGATAAAACTGCGAGACTTGAAGCCTGCCGCCGACTACTTTGTCAAGTACGTACATTGTTGATTTAGCCGATCCTTTCTTGAGTCTATTTTAATCCTGATTATTAATTACCTCCACCTCCAATTCTGCCAATTGACAAACATTGGGTGACTTTATCTTTTGCTTAAACCTAGGTTTTAAACTTTAGTTTTAGACCAATCCCTAATCTTGACTGTAAAGTATGGTTTTAAACCATTGCAAAGATTAACTTCGACTAAGCGAAAGTTAAAGTCGTTTTGGTTTTAAACCAAACTTAAAGACTAGGGTTTAAGAAGAAATGCCTATCTTGATGCATTACGGATATCCGGTTTAAAACTGGATTGTTCAGATTAACTTTGGTTTAAAACTGAAGTTTGGTATTAACTTTGGTTTTAGCGGAAGCGTCCGGTTTTAAACCAGATTTTATTGCCACTTTACTTTCTGCATTATTTAGGTTTTAAACCGAGTTTTGGTCTAAAACTAAAGTTTAAAACTTAGGTTTAAGCAAAAGATAAAGTCACCCATTGTGCGCGTTACAAATTTTTATATTGTATTGTGTTGTATGGTATTACTGATCGTCTTTGAAACATCTCAATAGCTTTACACCACCCAGTGAAGAAATATGATTCAAAGCTGTCTGATATGTGTTAGATTTATTTGCCTTACTTGTTTGTCGATGGCAGGATTTGCTGTCTGTTGGATGACGTGCACGGTGACGCTACGGAGGCGGTGAAATTCACAACTCTGGTCGCCGAGCCAGATCAGCCGATGCCACCACGGCTTCAGTCAAAGACAAAGACCAGCCTTCAGCTCAAGTGGAATGTAAGTTAAGTTAAGAAGAGTAGAGCTGTTACTGAAAATTCATCTCAGAGCTATGGGATGTCACTTGCCGTTCTGTTTTCATTTGGCTGTGGCTAAGTAATATGAAACCGTATGTTTGCACTATGTGAAACTGAAGTGGAATTTGTGTGCAACAGTTGTAAATTATGGTCTCAGAATCTCTGGAGTAATTTTCCCAGTTCTGGTCATACAAGCGTGAACCACACACGTGGTTTTTGTTAACTGGCCCATTTTTTGGAGTTATCCGATGTTAGGCTGGTCACAAGAAGTACTCACTCACTCATTCACTGGACCGCTTGACCAGCAAGAATTCGTTGCATTTTCCAGATGTTGAAGTACAGTAATGTGGAAATTGTTTTAGCAGTAGCTTAGTTTTTACAGGCTAGAGGCCTTTGCTGTTGCCCACCCAACAGCATCAAAGCACTGGATGACTATTTCTGGCTGGGGACAGTATGCACTATGCTGCCATGTTGAGTTAGGAGTTAGGAGCACTCTCATATGAATATGATGTAAATTGCACAGTCAGAACTATTACGTGACGAATGCAGTCTGTTGTAAATTTGTTATCTGTTGTTTTCAGGCTGTTTGTGATAATGGATCAAAGGTGACCAGCTACTGTCTGGATTACGACCAGGTAAAATAGCTTCTGATTCAGTGTCAGTGTCACTGTCAGAAACATTTATAGATGGCGCCATATGTTGAGAGTTCGAATAAGATGCGCTGGCAGCAGAAGAAATGTATGCAGCAAAGAACAGTTCCGACTAACTGACAAGGGTTTTGGTTAGGGTTAGCAGTCTGTTAGCCCGATAGTCTGATGCATAAGTGTGACCACTTGACTAGCAAATTTAAATCATTTTTTTCGCATCATACTTATAACTGTAGTCAAAATATCGAATTTACGATATAGATAGATTCTTCTTTTAGAAGTAGTCCTAACAGTGCACTATCAAATATTCATTGCATTGCTGCTTGCTGTTGTAGGGAACCGGTGAAGGAAGTTTTGTGGAGATATACAGCGGTGCACAGAAGCAGTACAAACTGACGAGGCTTTCACCGTCGACGAGTTATGCTTTCCGACTCGCTGCCGTTAACTCTGTCGGCCAAAGGTCGGTGAAAGTGAGCTGAATCATATCAGTGGCATTGGCTGCTGAGAGGACTTTTAAATAAGTAAGTAAGTAAGTAAAGGAGTTATTTATACAATGCCACAGTCTCAGAAGAGAATCAGTGCGTATTGGGGATTGGTGCTAGGGAGCAGGATAGGCTGACTGAAAGTAGTGGGTCTTTAAATGACGTCTAAATGAAGAGAGTGTTTGAGAATGCTGAATATGAGGACGTAAGGAATTCCATATTTTTGCTGCAGAGATGTGAAAAGCACGAGAACCAAATGAAAGATTGTGCCTTGGAACTGGAAGTAGGTGACTGGCAGATGAGCATGTGGACCTTGTTCGCTTGTGACAAGTGACTATCTATTGTAACACATTGTATCTACGTCTTTGTGCAACGTGCATTTTCTTTTCTGATTAGTGGCTGTAATGGCTGCCTGTTGCACAGCACTATGCCAACCTTGTGACCAGTTACGTACTTGTAGCAAGATATTTTAAAGGTTAAGATCCTGCTAGTATCTGGACTTCGTGTAGAGCAACTTTGTTGATTGTTACCAAGCCTGCAGCTTGTTGATCACAAGTCCGACACCCTAACCACTACACTATCAAGCCACCTTGGTATGTGTTTGGTGTTTATCGATGTGTTTGCAGTCGGTTCAGTACAACAGTTGTATACTGTACGAGTGGCACAGTTCCATCTCAGCCAGACCCGCCGATGTTGTCCGAGTGCTGTGTAAAGGCTCTGACCATCTCATGGGTGAGACGGCCGTGTGACGACAGCTTCACTCTACATATGGAAGACGAGTCAACAGTACGTCCTTCAGCTGATATTTTTATATATTTTTATATATCTTTTATATATTGGTGACAGCAGTTCCGTTACATTACATTACATGAGAGTCGAGTCGCTTAGTGTACGTTAATTGCAATATAAAATAGAGTACGATAGCATATTACAATAGTCACGTTAAAACAGCTAAATTACTGAGTAAAACAGTGAATGGGAAAGTTCTTTTTGGCAGCAGTCATTACACCGAATGTGATTGGCTTGTTTGTCTCATTCATGATCTCATTTTACAGCCAGTCTGCGATGAATTTATCATTTTTTTGGCATTTTTGTTAAATGGATAATTTTCCCAGAAAATGGCTTAGTGTTAATCCCTAGCATCATCTAGTCATAAACTTGTACATTTTGGAATTTGTTTGTGGTATTTGTCAGATACAGTCTCGTGCATGCAGGCCATCTTTAACGGCTTAGGTTTAGCTGTGTGACCCAGTGACCGTTATCTTTATGTGTGATATGTCCAAACCACCTGTTAATCACTAAGGTGACTGGTTCCAATCACAATAATTTTCAATAATCTCTCAGAAAATGTCTCTTTGATATTAGCTTATGACACATGTAAAACTGGTAAGCTGTTAGGAATGAATCGGAGTGTTTTAAGCCTCTTTTTTTAATCCATACTTGACCTGTGGATGGTGAAATGCAGGTGCCACCTGGTGAGTGTAATTGTGTATAGATTGTGGCTGTGATGCTAAAGGAGGGTAAACATGGATTAATATTTTGTTAGTGACTGTGGTGAATTTGCTGCATTGCAGGGACATGGCTTCCTCACAGTTTACAACGGAAGTGAGTTGTCGTACAAGATATCTCAGCTGCGTCGTAACACGGAGTATAAATTCAGGGTAAGAACGTCACTTTTTTCCATTAGCACTATAAAGTAACAACTCTAGGCAAGTTGTTCACACCTGATGCTGTTTAGCCACTTGGCAAGAACGCATGAGTGAGCTGATGCCAGGAGAATTCTTACTGCAGTTCTGCAGAGTGATTGGAAAAGGCGGGCAGGACGTCCTCACACCTCCTGGCTGGCCACTATGAAGAACTACCTATCATACCACAACCTCAGTGTGGAAGATGCCACCGAGCTGGCACTGACAGGCCACTCTGGAGGTTATTGGCAGCAAGCGGAGCTATGCACTGAAATGGTGCAAGCCAAACAATGATGGTGATGATGCTGTCCCTATGTCACCAGTTAATATAATTCAGTACCAACCACGTGGCGGTGCTGCTATGCCGCTGGGAAGGTTGCAATTGGTCTGGCATCACACTGGCCATGTGTCACAGACTTAATGATCTATACACTTGTGGCCTAGAAAGGAAGATGAGCAGTCTGCCTACTTTCTGGAGGGGCATGGCCCCCTTTACCGGCTGGTTCCCCAAAAGTGAATTTTTGGAAATTGTTTAGGCATGTTTACAGACCTCCTGGCTAGTAGCCAGCAGCATTTAAGCGTTTACATAGTATGTGGAATGCTGCTATGTCATTATAAATGATGTTTGTACACAGCTTCAAACTACAAATGAGGAAGGCAACAGCACGTGGAGCAACATCGTTTGTTTTCGGACATTACCGGATCGGCCGCAGCAGCCGTCCAAGCCGCAGGTCAAAGGTCGCGTCACTTCACAGTGCTTCCGATGCGTCTGGGGTAAATATTACATTATCTGCCATTGTTTTCAGCTTTTGATGAACTTACCTTACTTGAGGCAGTACATCGTGATGAACCTGTGTGCTGTATCTCATTTGCCATTGATTTGATGTGTAAGAATAGAGACGCATCTTTTTAACAAGCACTGATGTACTATGGATCAGGAACTGGCGGGCGCTGCTGCAGTGCATATGCACTCATCAGATGGCAGCACTTCTGTGTGGCTGCATTGGGGAAATCTGTCTGTTGTGATAAACCTGTGTGCTATGTCTTGTTTGCCATTGATTTGATGTGTAAGAATAGAGACTCCATCTTTTTTAACAGTTATGTACTGTGGATCAGGATCTGGTGGGCACTGCTGCATATGCACTGGGCAGATGCTGTCTGTGCACTCATCAGATGGCAGTACTTCTGTGTGGCTGCATTGGGGAAATCTGTTGCATATGACAGATGCAGTAATTCAAACATTTGGTAATGCCAACTTTGCATGGAGACTGTTATCACCAGTTGAAACTGTTGCTGTGTAGATGAGCCTCGTGACACCGGAGGTGTTGACATTCAGGACTACCAGATCCAGCTTGATGCCGGCAATGGTAATTATAGCATTGTGGCTTCTAATGACGTAATCTTAGACGCTTTCAGTAACTCTTGAGCATCCTCGCATACTCTTCATATATTCGTGTTCGTGTTTATTTGTTTATTAATGTTGTTTATCATTAGTAATTGTGTAATTCACTGATTGTTGTATCATTTCAACCATCAGTGATTGTTTCAGTTAAGTATGTATCTAGTGTTATTAATGGTGCTGTTGAAGTATAAAGGTTAGAAGTTAAAGGTCGCGACATTTTATACACCATCAGCGGTTTACAATTCAAAGTGGCATACTTACCAGCAATGACGCTAGGTGGTGCAGCGCAGTTAGCGGCAGCCCATTGCCCAAATGAACGGACTTTGGACCCCACAGTGTGCAACTATAACAGATCCACCTATGCCCCAGCCAGCTGCACTGTGGCCTTCACCCCACAATGTTCTCCAACAACGACTCACTATTTTTGGTGGCAAGTATTACCAGATACTAATTGCTACTTATTTACCTACCCCGGAGGGATGGAAGGCTGAGTATGAAAGGTGTTGTTGTTGTTGTCAACGACAGGTTTCCAGTGTGGACACAGAGTAGTGGAGCGTGAATACGCAGCAGAGCACTTGGAACCAGGTCATGCTTACAGAGTTCGAGTCTGTTGCTTCAGTGCCGGTGGTCAGAGTGACGTGAGTAATTATTATTGTGTTTCGTCATTTATGTTTTAACGAAATGTCTGATAGATTTGAGTAACTTTTAACATACTGTAAATGTCTGCATCTCAGATTTTCTTTACAGATAGTCCTTTTTAAAATAAATTTGTCATGTGTACGACGTGAGCCTATTGAGAATAGTTGTGTGTTCATACTGCATGGTCACAGTGGTCCGATGTGCTAACTGTGGTGACGTTACCGGTGCCGCCAGGTCCTTGCAAGCCACCAAGACTTCATGGTCGACCGAAAGCAACCAGTCTCGCTATAGTCTGGGGTTGGTGTTGTTTATGTTGACATTTCTCACATTCTAACAGTGCACTGCATAATTTTTTGTACAGTGTTACGTGTCCTTGCAGTCTAGGGACTTCACACCACAATAAAGGGCATTACTTCATCGCTATCAGAGTCTCACCATCACTTAACTACTTCAAACGTCACCTCTAAATGCTACTTTGTCTCGCCACGACACTTGCCGCCTAGTGACTCTCCCACACCTCTGATTTTGATAACCTTGGTGCATTAACAGATATTTTGCATTACATTGCGTTGTCTTTCTTAGTTTCATCCAGGTTACACCTAAAGTGCCATCTAGAAATATCCTTACTTACTTACTTACTTACTTACTTACTATGAGTGCTTAGCGCCAAACGTAGACATCATTCTCCAGAGTGGACGATTCTGAGCCATGTCAGTTGCAATAATGACGTCATAACACATAATTATTTATCGGTTACACTTAATAATGCATGAGACTATCGGACTAAAGGGCTATATTGGACTATTGGGTAACAGATTATCAGACTAACAGACTATCGGGTATGGACTACAGGGCTAACGGACGAACAGACTAGGCTGAGGGTTAGGTGTCCGATATAGCCCGTTATTTATTTTAGCTGTTTAACTGATTACGACTCTCTGCTCACTTTTAAAAACAAGTTAAAGACGTTCTTATATCGCCGGGAAATTACCTAGCCAGTGTCACGCAGCGCCTCAGATTACAGTGTTTCACTTGAATTTGGCGCTATATAAATTTCATTACTTACTTACTTATTTCAATAGTCTGATGCGTTATTAAGTATAACCCCTCATTTATCTCTGTATGTGTGTATGTATGTAACAGAGGACCCTGAGTACGACGGAGGGTCATCTGTGGTTGAGTACTTGGTAACAATGACCGGTGATATGACTGGTACAAGGGACGTGTACCGCGGCCATGACACGCAGTGCACTGTGGCCAGTCTACTGCCGGGCAGACTCTATTCATTCCAGGTCAAGGCAAACAACAAGGCCGGGGTATGTTCCAGTACATTACGTGACAGTCACTTAGTGTACGCTAATTACAAATAAAATAGAGCGCAATAGCACATTACAATAGTCGCATTAACAGATAGGACGAAGGTTACTATGCCGGACTAATAGGAAGTTACATACGTGCTTTCGATCGGTGCCAAAATCAGTGACCTTGGATTACCTTGAACAGCCAAAATGGCACTCTTGCAGAAATAAAAAATTTACAGAACCCACCAGAAAAATTTGAATGAAGGTAGATTCATACTATCGGCGGCAAAATGTAGGCCGATGATTCTAGTTGCTAGAAATATAAAGTATATGCCGATATTTGCTGGGGGTCCTCGGGGAGGAGCGTCAATTGTCAAAGGACATTGTCAAACGACAATAATGGTCATGCCCTGCGTCCGTTAATTTTAACATGAGCATATGTTTATTACTTATTTACTGTGTCAATATGTGTCATGTGGCCACGCCTATTGACCCCTTTTGACCGGAACATTGTTGTGTGATTTTGACTGAAAAAGCAAAACGTGTCATATTTTAGTGCCAATTGAGCTCATAAATGCCAAATTTTTAACAGTACAATTTCTGTGAAATCAATCATTCATCATGCTAAACGTATGGGCTTATATAGTGTACTATGTACAATTTCAGCATTTTGAACGGTCGCTGATATTTATAGTGCAGACACTGTGTGTCAAATAATGAATTTAAAGGCAATAAATAGACATATTTCACGCCATTATTTTGCCGTGATGTATGCTATTATTATTATCCAGTCAGTCGTATGGTGATCTGTTACAGTGGGGACCGTACTCTGAAGTGCTACAGACATTGACTGGGGCTGGTGTACCTGACACGCCAGCACCGCCCGACATTCACTTCAAGTCTCCGACTGTTGCCGTCGTCAGCTGGCAGGAACCTGTTAGCAATGGAGCACCGATCACTGAGTATCACCTGGAATGGACATTCCGCGATGACCAAGACTTTATGCCGGTGACTGTCTGCATTGTTTGATGTTTTGTGTGGCATTTGTTGTCACTTATAAGTGGTGTAATGGTTACAGCATCGGACTTGCGATCATGAGGTCGCGGATTCCACTGCCAGATTTTCCACCTTCCGGTAAGTTGGCGGTAACGAAACTGGACAAGTTGTTCACACACATACATGCTTCTGTCACCAAGGTGCATAATTTTTTACCGGCCTAAATGTCATGAAGGTAATGGCAGTATATGGGAGAGGTGTCGCGTATATGATGATGATGATGATGATGATGGTGGACTGAACCGTCGACACGACGGTTCTCGGATGGTAAGCTCAGGATGGCGGATGAGTATGACGATGCGCATGTAGCCCGATCCTTGATGCACAACAACATCCACAGATGAAGCAGGGGAAGCTGGCAGCATTCAGATATGCCCGTCTTCCGCTGTGCCGTATATACCGCCCACATAACTGAGCTGTGTCTGCAGCTCACTGCCCGCTCAGGGCCCTGTAAGCAGAGATGAGCACTGACCCTAGGGGTCAGAGAGCTGTGAGAGAGCGATGCTGACTCATTCATTTATTTCTGGCATGCACCACTATGAGTGTGTAGCGCCAAACTTAGAGACATCATTCTCCAGAGTGGACGATTTGGAGCCACGTCAATTGCTTCGTTCAGGGAGAGGTTCAGTGATTCCAGGTCCTGCTGGGTAGTCTTCATCCACATAGTACGGGGGGTGTCCCGGTGGTCTCCTCCAGTTCTCCAAGAGGGAAGTTGTTAAGATGTGCTGACTATGGGATCTTTATATCAAAACAGCAGCTAATGTGCTGAGTGTACTGTTTTAAAGTGTATGTATACTGGTATATGTACATGGGTGGCATAGATAACTGTGGTGTCTGTTTAGTAGAGAGAATGACATTAATTTTGATTGCACACATGCTGTATAGGTGTACAATGGGTACTCGTTAACACATGAGTTGAGCAAGCTGACGCCTGCCACCACGTATGGATTCCGTGTTCGGGTTAGTTAGTTTTTGCCATACATTCTTTTATTTCTTGCACATTTTTCCTCGTTGCTGTTAAAATTGTTGTGTTTAAACATTTGAAGTTGCTGTTTAGGGCTGTGCTGTCTGAGTAATTTGTTGCTAGAGTACCCGGAAGTACCTTAACGAGTACTCGAGTACTCAAATGGAATATCTAACGTTTTCAGTAAAATTCCACACCATTGAGGTATGCTGCCTTTTTCAACTGATGTCCGATAATTTTACTATTATAGGCCTATGCCAGCCACGTATGACGTATGTTACATTTGGTCACTGGTGCAAGTTTTGTAAGTAGTGATGTCCAGTTTGTAAATTACACAAATATTTAAAGTGAAAAATTGACTCCAGATAATTAATATTGTCGCTTACTCAGTCACAGTTACTAAATTGTGATTCAACAAATAATAGTTAGCTTTTTAAAGGTCTGTTTTTCATTTATTTATATATGTATATTAAATATACTCGAGTAGTAAAATATTACTCTACTGCAATTTGGTGCGAGTACTCGAGTTACTGGACACAGCCCTAGAATTTTGTGTTAAATGATGCAGGTACTAACAGCTGCAAAGTTTTTTCTCCATTCAACAGATTGTTTAAAGTAGTGTTATCTGTGTAATAATGTAGTAAGTAGTTGACGTCTACTGTATGTTTCTAACAGGCAGTGAACTCGGCCGGTGCGGGTCCATTTAGCAGTGTAAGCTGGTCCCAATCACCAATGAGCAGCCCCGCTGCCGTCAGTTCGGTACGGGCGACATCAACGCCGCGGTCTATTCATCTCTGCTGGAAGGAGCCGTTATCAAACGGCAGTCGAATCTTATCATACAACGTCGATATTGGTGATTCCAGGCCTCTGTTGTCGGTTGACGCCGACACTTTGGAGTACAGCGTTGCTGATTTAACACCAGAAACTACATACAAGTCAGTCATTTCATCATGCATTGTTATTTTGTGTCCATCAGTACATTCAAGCGCCTCCTGAAATTATTATTTTAATTCTTTCGTCACCTATTATTATTATTATTATTATTATTATTATTATTACTATTATTGTTATTATAAATGCAAAGATTAAAGTGACGCTTAACAAAAAAAAATGTTGCAGGGGCACTTTACAAAAATTATCAGAACATGCTGTCAGTCAGCAAAGGAGGCCTTGAACAAAGCTGTCTTCAGA
>Ga0056131_1000363_pt1 | contig 10856 bp, 8 predicted proteins | sample WorMetLIZISLAND1_2_FD_67480 | JGI IMG/M metagenome (GOLD analysis project Ga0056131, IMG submission 67480) | Marine gutless worms symbiont microbial communities from Max Planck institute for Marine Microbiology, Germany - Olavius clavatus LIZARD... ...
GGGGAGGGGGCTGGAGGGTCTAGCCCCACCCTCCCTCCATGTGGGCAGCTGACGCGCTGTTTCTCTGCGGTAGCTGAGCTTCTTGTTTCAAGCTCTAAATACTCCAAAACTTGTTTTTCAGCCGGGGCTCTGCCCCGGACCCCACTGGGGGAGCTTACAACGCTCCCCCAGACCTCCTAGTTGGCTAGAAAGGGGGACAGCCCATCCAATTCCCCCAGCTGTTACAACCCCAACTGTTAAATAATTGACTATCTGGCCTCACCCTGTTTTTCATTAATATGAAACAACGACTATTGACCATATCGGTAAACACTAGATACCGGGTAATCTTTGCTTGCCTCTACTGGAAAAGTCAGGGAAAAGTCAGGGAATTTCATGTGGTCTGGAAAGTGGTCACCCTGAACCGGAACTGTCTCACTGTGCCTCGCTGTCGACTCATCAGGTATGGCCTGACAGTCTGCAACTCGCTGCCAGATGAACTTAGAAACTCAGACAGCCTGAATAGTTTTAAAAGGTTCCTGAAAACAATTCTCTTTAGCCGCTGCTAGTGTGACCAGTGCATTAGAGGTTATTTTATAACAAGATGCGCTGTATAAGTCTACGTTTTAGTTTAATCTCATTTACTTTACTGATGTAAACCATGGCTTTTAGCAGAAACATGCCAACCCTGACATATATGTTAAACTGCTGTGCAGTGACTTTACCAAACTTTGGACTGTCAAAGGTTAAAGATCTGCTATAGCTGTTGATGAAACTCCATCTCGAAGCTACAAGATGTCACTTGTCATATGGGATCACACCGTGTTACTGCCACCCAACACAACTGAACACACCCCGCCTTAATCACAGCCAGACAGGCCGATACTTAATTTACCTACCCCAGAGGGATGGATCATGGAAGGCTGAGTTGTGTATATGACTGTGTGTGGTCTACAGTGTAAAGACGTGCTGTGGGTTTGTTTACCATGGTCGCTATGGCGACTACCTCATCGACGCCGGCCTCTATCATCGCTGTGACTCCCATGGCAACGGTCGTCATGACAACTATGTGGTTTCTACAGCAACCGTTGCCGAATCGTCATCAGTAGATAGCGGTAACGACGACAACGATGATTCTGTTTCTGATGATATTGAAGATAATATCAGCCCTGATATTGATAATATCAGCCCTGCTAGTAGTTATTTGGCTGAAGAGGATCGGTTGTCAAGCTGCGATGACATCACTGCCGAGTAACACAGCTGAACATTCTAGCGAATTATAGGCAATTAAATGTCATCACAGGCCGTGTTTTTAGCGTCTTCTCGCGCTAGAAATCCCTAAATGACATCTGTAAACTGGGCTATATTGCAGTCAGTTTTGAAGTGGAAATTGGAGTCAGTGTGCAGAAGGAGGGTTTTAAGCCGGTAGGGTTGTCCAGGGGCATCTAAACCGGAGGGGAATGATGCATTTTGCATCATAGGAAATGTTGGGGGAGCAAAATTGTGGGTTCACTTTTACTACAGCAACAGAACAGGAGGGGACGGGAAGGAAGAGGAGAGAAAGAGAGAGGGAGAATGGAATTTTGGGGAAGTTTGCGTCATTGGCTTTAGGGGAGATAGACGCCCTATGGGTTATCAGAATCATTTTAGTGCGGCAGGGGATAACAAAAGGTTTTAACCAAGTAGGGGTACAGAAGGGTTTTAGCCCAGTTAGGGATACAGACGGGTTTTAGCCCAGTTGGGGGTAACAAAATAATGCATGAAAGGGAAGCCATAATAAACAGAAAGAGGGAGCATTTTGTCCCCTCCCAAAACTTTGGCCGAGCACTGCCTGTGATTATCGAACAGTGATGCTATGCTATGATATTGTAGGGAATTCTGAGAGCATCACTTGGGAATTTTACTCTCACCATTTGGTGATGCCAAGTTGGTGTATTCTAGGGAATTCTGCAGTCATCGTTGTTTTGTGTCACGCTCGTAGATAACTTGTGGAAAATGATTGATGAACATTTGTACTGGGGTCTTCAGACAGACTCTCGTTAGTTTGGTGATTTTGGACATAGAAATTTCCAGGCATGGTGAGTTCTGGGAATTTGTGAGAATTAATGGATTCATTCGTTAAGTAAAATTCACAGTAATTGTGTGGTTTTGGAAAACTCTCGGAAAATTGTGGTTAGTGCCACTGTGCTAATGTATTCTGGTGGCATCAGTTGGGAATTTTACTCTCAGCACTTAGTGATGCCAAGCTGGTGTATTCTAGGGAATTCTGGGCACATGGAATGTGTATTTAGCGGCTTTGCTAAGTAGTTTATGCGATTTGTCTTTATTGATACCAGTGTTTATGTTAATGCCATTTACAGTGTGGGTATTTTTCTTGTGTGTTTGGTTTATTCTGGGGAGTTTTGACGTGTGTTTTTACAGTGCGTCAGCATAGCTTGCTATGCAGAGCGCTGTATTGGCTATGATAGATTCCGTCCGTCCGTCTGTCTGTCCGTCACAATCCGCCATCATGTCAAAACGACTCAAGCTAGGATCATGGAGTCTTCACTGTAGGATAGGCCCATGACTCTAGTTTCCTGATGGTTAACTTCACCACGAAATTCCAAAGGGAACATAGGGAGCAAGGGCGCTGAATGAGAGAGGGGTAGGAAAAATAGGCAATTTTTAGCCAATAAGTCGCCGTATCTCAGAAACGGTGGACGATAGGACCATAGTCACAATGACGTTGCATATGTGCTTTCAATTGGTACCAAAATCGTCGACCTTGGATCACCGTGAACGGCCAAAATGCATTCTGTTGCAAAAAATATGCGTATTTTGGAGCCCAGTGCACAAATTTGAATGAAGATAGACCCATACTATCAGCGACAAAAATCTAGGCCAATGACTCTAGTTTCCGGAAATATAAGGTGCATGCTGATATTCGTGAGGTTCCTGTTGTTGGGGCGTCATGTGAGATTGGGTTGTCGATGACGTCAATTTTTGCAATATAGGTGGCTACTTCTTCGGAAACTTCACATATAAGGCCAGCAATATCATATAGCGATATGATACCCCTTGTCGGCCTGTAATTGGTTGCAAAATGAGTGACAGATGATCTTGAAAGTATGTAATGTTTGAAAGCTTCATCGGCCACGTATGTCACACGGTTTGTTACCTGATAGTGTCGATACAACTTTAGCTAGTCTATTATATAGTTGTACAACAGATGTGGTGTTCAGTGAAGTGCACGATCAGTGAGTGAGCCGAGAAAGACATGCGTCGCTGGCGCGCTGTCTCTCTGTGGCAGCTGAGCTCCTTGTATGTTGCTGTTTTTATAGCTTCATGTTATTTTATTAAACTCACTCGGCAACCACACCTCAGTGCTGTTTTACATCTGATGACAGTGTGTCTAGTGTTTTCTATGGAATTTCTGACTTTTTTCAGTGTTACTTTGTCTTTACGTTTAGTTTGACGAGCTGGGGCCTAATTGTATAAACATCTTACGATAACCTTAGCACATGATAATGACTTTCGAAAAGTTTCGATATGCTGTAGGACAAACTTACGATAAAGTTAAGGTGTCCCGAGATCGCTTTTTGTAATTAACTTATGATAGTCATAAGATAAATCATATGGTATGGATATCTTAAGTCGAGAACTTACGATAGACGTGTGATCTAATTTAAGATAATCTTCAAGAAATCATAAGATGTTTTTGTAATTAGGCCCATGTATTGTACTAGTAAGTTTATTTCGTCGGTCACTATGGCTAGAGATGCTATGATAGATAAAGTTGTGTTATCTGACAAAAGTGTTTTACATGTAATTAAACATTTTGTGACATCTGTCAGTCTGAACTCACAGCCGGATTAAGTCTTTGAGGGGCCGTAGTCCATAGGGGCACCGGCCAAAATTTTTGGGTGGGCCAAATCCGTCCCTCCATCTCTTCTCCTCTTCCCCCTTTACCTTTCTTTCGTCTCCCCTTTACCTTAGCAGTAGGAACCTTAAATACAGCTAAGGGTCGAGGGAAGTGCTTTAAGCTCCCCAGCGGGATCTCAAGAAGAGCCCCAGAGGAAAACGGATATGGTACATTTTTGCCTTAAAATCTGATATTGTGGCACTAATTTTCCTGAGAATTAATTGACCACAGTGTAGCCTAGAATTAACGATATTATAGGATGTTCACTTCAAATGGTATAATTTCAGGAATTTTATATACGCTATGCACTAGCAGAACTTTCTTGTTTTTACTTTGCTTAACGCAGGGCTCCTAAAACCGCGCGGCCCTAGGCCATGGCCTAGTTGGCCTGTGCCTTAATCCGGCTGTATGTGTGCCAGCCTCGGTTTTCAACTCTGTTGCCAAGGAATACCGGTAGATATTTTGATGTTTTTATTAGCATTTATGTTGTTCTTATGTGGCACTGCTGTAGTGTTTGTATAAGTCAAGAATGTTGTAATCTGGGGATTTTCTGACCAGACCTCGGCAGATTTTGTGGCTAGAATATCGATTGTGAAGTTGTTGGTAGCAGAGCTGAAATAGAGTTGACCAACTGACATAGAGTTAGAGCAGCTATGAATGTGATAATAAAATAACCAGGCCACGCAGTGGAGCCAGACTTCAGCCTTGTTATGTTGTTGGTTTGGTCAGCTGAAGTTTCTAATGCAATCTCATTTTAGACGTACGTTGACGTTTATTTGCCGTATTTCATGTGAGTATTTTGCACAGTTTTATTTGAGTGTGTAAGTGAGCTGTCTGTTTGTCTGTCTGTGTCATAGACATCTTAAATTAAGGACTGACGGCGGCTATGCTCGGGTCCGTAAACTTGGATCCATCGATTTTTTTGTTGTAACTTCTTTGAAAATGAACCAAAGTTGTCCGAAATTGCGCAAAAATTGTGATATCTTTGGACCGCCAATTTTTTGAGGGGAGGAATACCCCAAATTTCTAATGCAATTTTATAAACTAGAGTTACCATCGAACATGTAACAAAGTTTGGTGACGATTGGCCAAGAGACCTCCGAGATCAGGCGGCGAGAAAAAGGTCTAAACACCAGGAGCATTTCACAATGGCCGTCGGTCAGCCAGACGACGGGCGGCCACAATAAAACGGGACAGGCAGGTCACAGTGTAAAAAAATTTGCAGCCAATATTCCATACATAATTGGGAATTTATGTTCAAAATTTGGTGACAATTGGTTCATTTTCAAAAAAGTTACAACAAAAAAATCAATGGACCCAAGTTCGTGGACCCGAGATTGACCGCCGTCAGTCCTTAATTTAAGACGTCTATGGTCTGTGTACATTATTAGTTCAGTGATATTAGTCGTTGGCCACAAGCAGTCATTAATGAGAGCATCAGGGTCAGTGACAGTACTTGACCTTGAGGGTCCAGTCCTTGACCTTGAGGGTCTGGTCCTTGACCTTAAAGTGCAGTGTTTGTTAAGATGACTGGTGAGTGATGTATTTGAGCTGTGGGTCTACAGGATGTTGTTGCCTTGACAACTGATACAGCGGTTATCACTAACGCTGATCAGGGTTCCCACACATCCGTGAAAGTCCTGGATTTTTTTTCTCTAAATTCAAGGCCTTGAAAGTACTTGAAGACAGGGTTGGTCCTTGAAAGTCCTTGAATTGGAGTTTGTCCTTGAAAGTCCTGGAATTTTTTTTTAGCTTAATACAGTTATTTGTGGATACAGTTATTGACAGTATAGTTTCAGGGTAACTAATGGACATCTTTGTTGCCTTCTTACTGCCTACTCAACCTGACAAACAGTGTTCAGTATGTCGTCTGTGAATTAATATGTTTTCAGTATTGTAATGTGTTTCAGCGATTGCATAATCTCGTCTATGCTATGTCATCCCAATAACATACCGTTACGTTACATCAAGAGAAGTTGTTTATGTAGCCGGTTGTTGACCCAGCATGCTTTACTGTTGGCCCTACAAAGGAGGAGGGGACTAAGAATCGATGTACCGAGAAGGATTTGGGGAGGGGTGTCCCCTCCCCAGCCGACTAAGGGGTGTGTGGAAGCGTCATAAGCCGAAACTAGTTTTGCTGACAATTTTGTCATTTTGCGGCATATATTTAGTCACGTTCGCCAAATTTTACTAAACATAAGACTTCGTGTATGTTTTGTTCCTGTTACACAGCTAAAACGGTTGTTAATTTTTTCCACTCTGCATTGGGGGCCTAACCTCCCCCCAAGCTACGCTTCTGTGGCTGTACAATATTTACAGTGTAGGCCTACGTTTAACTGAGATATCCGACCACCTGATTGGTTGTTGAACTGATATGAATATGGATATTCGTTATCGTTTAGTTGGTCAGTCAAAGAAGACATACCCCAGAATGCTTTGTTAGCTTGTGGTTGAAAAATAACTTAGTCACTGGCTGTGTGGGTGTCGCTGTGGCGTGATTGTGTGTCATGAATATTTATGTGGAAATGATCTGTTAATGAGTGAGTCATAGGTTGTGTGAGTCTGTGTTGTGTAAAGCGATTGGTCGATCACAGTGTGTCATGAATATTTATATAATGCGGAAATGATATGTTAATGAGTGAGTTGAGTGTTTGATTCATTGAGCTATTGATGAGAGCCATTCTGCTGCTGCTCTTGCTGATGTTCAAGAGCCTAATTACAACAAGAAAGCTGAGCGTCCCTGAGTACGCCCACGGCTACTTTTCTTGAAATTTTTCATGGGCTTTTGTTCCGATCGAGCCTATCAATGTGCGTACAAAATTTAAAGTTCATAGCTTAACCCATTCCTGAGATAATCGGGGGTACTGGAAAATTTGTGCAGTCCCTGGATACGCCCACGCTCCCTTTTGTCCAAAATTTTGAATGGACTTTTGTTCGGATGGACCCTGTCAATGTACCGGTCAAATTTGAAGTCGGTAGCTTTACCCGTTCCTGAGATAATAGCGATTGAAGTTTGGCACTTGCGAACCCCCGAGCTTGGGGAATAGGAGACCGTATGGGTTGGAGCCGAAAAACTTAGTTTTCAACTATGCAGTTTTGCGACTTTATTGCAAATATCTCTGGACTGGATCGGAAAACGGCGTTGCAACCTGCGATCACTCCCGTAGCTGCCTACCAAATTTGGTGAACTTTCAACTTTGGTCCACAAACGGCGAAAAATTTGGTTTTGTTTGGGCCACAAATGACAAAAATAGGACCATAGTTTTTACCCATCCATAATCAACTTTTTGGACACTCATATTTGGGGCGCTAACGGGTGCTGCCCCTAAAATTTTTACAAATGGTATATATAGAGAGGACGGCCAACGACGGCCGACGCTTACTTATGCATACCCCATCGAGCATAAGTCGGTTTGGTGATTTTTGCGACTTTATTGCAAATATCTGTATCGCGCAATACGAGATAGGCCTATCGTAATCTGCAAAACGGCGTTGTGAACTGCAGTATCTCATTGACCTCATTCATGCTATGTCAAAACGTGTATGCTACTTAGGTTATAAATATCAGTTTTTCTAGAATTTCGCGATGGAATCATAAATATTTTCCGACTGCAGTGAGCTTATACATATATTATCAAGTTATCAACAAACCACGAATGGCATGTTTGCCTATAGACAGTGAATGCGTAAGTGTATAGACTATAGGCCTTAATTTCAATTACGGTTTACATTACCAGTGACAGTTGACCGACGTGAGACAGGCGAACTTGAAACAAGTCTGTTTCTCCGTTATCGCTTACCCAATTATACCTACGGAAGTTTACTCACAGCGCAAATTACAGCCGTCGTGTCGGTGGTGACCCCTCGGGTATAACCGCTGTCTCAGTGCCGTAATGCAATCCTATAATATCATATTCGCACCCAAAGAACTTATAAATATTCATTAAATGTTACCATTAATAGGTCATTGTTCGCACCTTACCGCTTGTGTCAACTTGTGCTATTGCTTGCTATCCGTTTGATACATTAATCAATTCATTCAACGGCCGGGCGGCCATCAGTCTGGGCTTTGCCACGCATTCTAGTTGTTGAATATGAAACTCACACGGCACAACTCACAACAGCCTAAAATGTGCTATTTAAATTTTAAAACACCGCAAGCACCAAAAGTACTTGGCTGAGTGACTCCCTTCCATAATTCTTCCTGTGGTATCCGACGTTTATGCGGATAACACTACTTACACTAGGGCTACTAGAAAGCAGTCGCCGAGCTGACGATAAATTATATAAGAGCGGCGCTATGCCACAGTATGTGGTAAAAGTGCCAGTGTCAGTAAATGGTTGACGTTTGAGAGTGTTATAGTTTCGATACGACGTCACATCAGTGACGAGTGTAATGGATTCCTTTCCATTTCGCCAAATTTCAATTCGCCGAATTTCAAATCGTCGAATACCTAATGAGTGACACGAAGCTACTCTGAGGCAACTGTCTTAACCCTATCCTTACTGCTAGCCATATCCCTAACCCGCAATTAGACACTTTTGCTGTTAGGACAGTTGCTTCAGAGAATACTTCGTGTCGTTAGGTGGTCCCATGATTTAGTTCCAATTGAAATTCGGCGAAATGGAAGGACACCATGTGATGTGGTGTCGACGTGTGAGTGACTCAAATCATCGGAGAGCTGTTCTGAGAGCTGGTGAAATCCGCATCATTCACAGTCTGCAGCTGAATCATTCTCTGATCCAAGTCATTAATCATTGATCTCTTCGTGTTCATTCTCCGTGGACGCTTACAGTCGGACACCGCTAAGTCTCCTCTCTTCCTCCTGCTACTGCTCCTCCTTCCAGCCACCGTGATCATGCGACTCACACCGGAAGTAGGACTCATCCGCTGGTTCGACTTGTCACGTGATCGACAACATGGCGACAAGTGTCGCTGCACGTGCGCCAGAACCTGAACAGAAAATGTACCATTCTCAGAATAGCAGAATAGCATACGGCTACGATGACGCTGAGGTCACTATCGCTTTCACCGTTCACATTTTTTTCATATACGTGACATACCATACAAATTATTACAAAACATGCATATAGACTATGTTACGCTCAATCTGTGAAACTGCCCAGAAGCAGACTCGCTCCGGTTCTTGCGATCCCTGTGAGTGAAGATTCGGGGACTCTCGACGTTGGGTATCAAGAGGAAGTTGAGGTAGAAACTGAAGCTTCCTCAGTGAACAGAAACCAAAACCTCACACTGGAAGAAGTCCAAAACTTTACACTTAACCAGCTCAAACTGATTTCTGGCTAGTCTACCCTTTATTCTCCCCCGACTGGTGACGATGATGTAACCACTTTCTCCCACTGAAATAACGACACCGACATCGTTTTTTTTGGATTTCCTTCACTGCTGCCAAACGCTGAAACTGGTACAGCTAAGCTGTATGCGTTTGCACCCTCAGTGGCCACCGGTCATCCCACATATCAGTTGGAAAATGGCATGATTGTGTTCATTCTTCTTACATGTAGGCTACGCTGTTTTACGTTTTAGCATGATCGCATGATCGCACGCTATTCTGTCAAAGTTTTGTTATTGTTTTATCGCACATGTAGGCGCCGCGTTACCTCTCCATTGAAGAAGCAAAAGATCAATGACACGAAGATGCCCTGACAAGTGACAACACACACACAATCGCTCTATAGAAATAAGTCTACAGTACACTATAGGCACTAACAGTAAAGATAGCGCGAAACGCGACAGGTCTGTTGCTACTACAGGGTGGGCCAAAAGAGTAGGCCTAAGCATTATTATTTTTGCAATAACTTTGTCTGCTGCCAGTCAATTTTCATAATTTTTGGCACATATACACTAAGGAAATTTGCAACCGGAGGATGTATATATAGTTAGCCCACCTAACACGGTTTGTGTAACTACACTAGCCTACCTTGTAAAACCTTGACCACGACCTTTTCAGGTTAATTTTTGTGCACCGTTGCAAAAAAGTTTTCAGCTGACGTATTTAATTTTGATATTATGTGTCCTGTATAAAGAAAATCAGTGAATATCATATAATGCTAGAAAATGCGTAGTCAATTTCGTTATGATGGAACTCTTTCGTTCAGAAATAGTCTAACACGTGAACGACGACAGCATGATAAGTTGACAGACTTGTGAGTTCGTGATGGCAAATGCGATGTACTCGAGTTGACGTTCTGCCTCCACGCCTACGTCAGGTCTGTAGATGGTTAACAGCAGTTGTAAGCCGAATAACGGCATTAACATGAATCCAGCTTTCAGACCTCGCCTGTAACACCAACCATGGTAGACATAAGGCATCAATCATAATATGCTGAGGGTTATGACATAAAAACAACCGACAGTACCGACTGTCACAACTAACAAATACAGAATGTTTCACAAAATGTTCTCAAACGACTAATAGGCCTATAACATGGCAAAGCCTCAAACTCAACAAAACCAGTATAGCTTCTGCTATAGCTGAGAACGATTTCCATCCATCTACCAGCAGCAAGCACCAACTGACGATCAACTGAAGACGGCCTATTAATTGCGCCGCGACCATGCGGTGATTGGTTCAGTAAAGGTCAGTTCAGACAGACAAGACGCCGTGACAATAACTACAGTTTATTGTAAGCCTAGGCCCTATTATTACCGCGCGATGCACTAGTGCATAGCGCGGTATTGAGATTGCATGTCGTCCGTCCGTCTGTCTGTCCGTCTGTGACGTTGGTGGATCGGGATCACATAGGTTGGAAATCTTGGAAACTAATTGCACGGTCATGAGACCAACACCTTTGCTCTTCGTAGCCCAAAGGCCATCCACCTAATCCCAGGGGAACATGGCGAAATTTGGGGGAGACTAGGGATGGGGTGGCATGCTAGAGAACAAAAGCGCCAATATCTCTGAAACGCGTAAAGATAGAGGAAACGTTACTATGGAGAGCCTATAGGAAGTCA
>Ga0056131_1000364_pt1 | contig 10847 bp, 6 predicted proteins | sample WorMetLIZISLAND1_2_FD_67480 | JGI IMG/M metagenome (GOLD analysis project Ga0056131, IMG submission 67480) | Marine gutless worms symbiont microbial communities from Max Planck institute for Marine Microbiology, Germany - Olavius clavatus LIZARD... ...
ATATCATGCTGCCATTGGAATTAATAAAAAAATTTCATCCTATCAGCACTTCATGCGGTACTGGTAATGGCAAATAAAACAAAACACATAAACATGCAATATGCACATTTTGGCAAGTCTAAAATTGCTGTAATTTTTAGATGACAAAAACCAAACAGCGAAAATAGTAAACACTAAACACATCTGAAAACAATTAACGCAATTTTCAAATAATAAAAAAACAGTTCCACCACACTAACCTGTACCATCTCGGCCAGCATTTCGACATTTTTGAATATGGTCAACCAAAAATCAGGAACACCTTTTGTATTCTCATCTACAATTAAACAACAGCATTGCAACTTATACATCACTGACATACACTTATTACACCTTGTAAATAGGGCTGGAATCGATAAGGCAATATTGCGATACTGATCGAAAATCTTGACGGCTATGATATGTAGGGCTCGTATCTTGAGAAAAAATCGTATCACGATATCGTAGGCCAGTATATCGCGATATCGTAACTAGGATGTAGGCAGGCAGACGACCGCCCGGCCCAGCGGCGAGACGAGTTGATGACAGCTGCTGTCAGCGTCGGCCGGTTTCAGTTTCAGCCGGAGACGCTATGAATGCCTTAGCCCTGCTGCAGGACTGGCTGCAGTGCAATACTGCTGGAGTGGAGAGTCCATTAGTTATCATTTGATCAGCTAACTAGAGAACTAAAAAACAATGTCAGCTGTGAGCTGTCACAGACTTTCACAATATAGTAACAGCGTATCAGCTAAAAACTGTAAATATAATTACATGTAGGCCTACACTATTTCGTAGTTTACGTCGAGTCAGTATTGTCTGCAGTAATTGATACACAGTTAATGTCAGTTATAGGTGGCCAGGATAGATGGGCTCCGGCCTACCTGGCAGCCTGCCGTCATATATTCATTTTATATTATCAACTAGGCCTACATGTATATTTCTTTGGCTAATAAAAATTGTTGTTGTTGTTGTTGAGTCTGACAGTTGTTATCAATGTGTGATCGTAATAAAGATTTGTGTAGGGGGCCTACATGCCGGCGGAAGTGTCAGGCACACCCGCCTTCAGTCAGTGACAGCACCGGCGGCTTCCTGCATCAAATACGGATAGACCTGTATCGAATTTCGGATATACAGTATCAAACAAATCGCCGCGGTCCTGCAAACTTCGATATAATGATGAAATGACATGAAATGAAGCAAAGTTAAAATCAATTAGGCATAGCAGTTTCTTGCCTACTGTACCGTTAAACCGTAGTCCATAAGCTAGATTAAAATTTCACACAATATCATAGTTGTTAGTTCAGAAAGTTTAACGGCTTTAAAGATACCGGGCAACGTTAGAATAACGTTAGGCCTATAAGTCATTGTTTTTGTTCAGAAAGAGCAACATGGCAACTGTTTCTGGCGATAGGCTTCCCCTCAGATCATTAACAATTAAGCCAGCCATGCTAAATAAGCGCTCGCACGGAACACTGCTCCCCGTTATTGAAAAGAGACGACGGGCCAAAGCAGCCAAAGACGGGCACACTGCTGACGCTCCCTTCCAAAATGAGAGGGGATCAGTAGCAGCTGTAGCCGATTGCATGTAGTAAGCTGTAATCTGCTGCTCTGTGGGTGGTCGTTCGTGTTGATTGTCGGGTTGATCACTGTCTTCTGTCAGGAACGAAATTAGGTCACTCTCTCCACGCGTCCGTTTAGGTGGTGGCTCAGTGGCACGCTCGTCAGACGATGATGCGGGCGGGAGGTCGTGTGCTGAAGTGTCAGGTAACTCAGGTTCATTGATTTCTGCAGCGATTTCGGCCACCTTTTCGATTATGGCTTCACGGACCACCTGCAGTTTAGCCTGCCGCTCATTGGCGTCGCGAATATAGCTGAAATCGCGGAACCGTGGGTCAAGAGCAGTGGACACGGACAGGAGGGTTCTGATCTGCTGGTCGGTGTAGCGTTCTTTTAAGTCTGCAAGAGCGGCCGCCTTAAAATCATAGACGACTGGCGTGTCATCTGCAGCACCAACCAACACTTTGTTGCACAGTTTATGCAACAGTGGCTCCACCAGTGACAGCGAGCAGTAGCTCTCACCGCCAATGCTCTGCATGGCTGCACTGAGTGGCGCCAATGCACTGCACAGCTCCTTTAATTGGTACAGATCTTCAGCCGTCAAATCCAGTTCCCGAATGTGATGCTTGTCACTGTCAGCCAGCACTCTGTGCACAAATTCGCCAAGGTCAGTGAGTCGTTTTAGCATGAAGTAGGTTGCCGTCCACCTAGTTGGCACGTCCTGCACGAGAACCAGAACTTCCTGCTCCGATTTACCGGCGTCGACCTGAACTTTGCGCAGCTGATAGGTGGACTTGCTGCTCTTGCTGAAATGTTCCACAACACGCCTAGCCTTGGCCAATACACGCGACACCCTTGCAGCCTTCAACCCTTTGTCAACGCTCAGATGAACGGTGTGGGCCACGCATCCAAAAACATACTGAAACCCTGCCTCCCGAAGGCCATTGACCATGTTTAGGCCATTGTCGCTTGTTGCAGCAGTGACCTTTGCTGTACTGCCAAACCAATAGGAACAGCGATCTTGAACGGCGGCTGTGATATCAGCACCTGTATGTTGATCACCTACAATAAAATAAGCTGGTTCAACTAAATACATACATTAAATGCTAAAACAGTCTTGGTTGATTTAGATAAATTTTTTAAAAATATACCCTCGGTATCAATGATTCCAATGGATTTTTTAAACAAAATTATGAGAAAAAATTAGTTAGTGCTCTGTTCTGAATCAAGATATTTTGCTTAGAAATTTAGTTTTGAAACGAACAGCACTACTATACCTGGCAGTTCCATGCAGTCCAGATAGCAGGCGTGGAGGGTCCACTGATGATCGATGAAGTGCGCTGTCACACCGAGATAGGCATGCTGGGCACCTGACATCCACAAGTCGCAAGTAATGGCCACCGATTTCACGTCACCCAGGATGGCTTGAAGTCGAGTGACCGCCACGGCGTAGCGATCCGAGACTTTTCCCGCACAGTAACGGTCCGTTGCCAGCGGGTAGTTGGGTGCGGTAACAGCCATCAGCTTCTTAAATCCGCTACCACTGACGACGTTAAATGGACGCAAATCTTCGACAATGAAGTTGACGACTGCCGACGTTATTTCTTTAGCCCGCTTGCTCTCCAAGTCAATTTTTTTAGTGGGAGGATGGAAAAATGCGGAGATTTTGGGAAACTGAGATGATGATGGTGTTAGTTCAATATTGGATCCGAGATAGACACTGTTTTCTTTAGGATGGAATTTCTGCAAGTGATGAACTAAGTTGGTAGTGTTCCCAGAGTACGGAAGCTCTTCTTTGTTGCATCCTCCAATGCGACAGAAAACCTTTTTCTGGTAATCATCCGCAATAGTTTTGCCGTCACTGGACTTAAATCCAAAATATGCCCAGAGTTTCTTGTTCCGATTGTTTGGCAGAGGAATAAGCGTTAAGTCCGACATACTGATGAGTCACTACAGAGTCACTACACTAAACTGAACTGGTCTGAGTGACGAACACGACCTGCTTCAGCATTGGCACTCCGGCCAAGCTCCACCTGACTCAGCAGCCCGGCGAAGAGGAGGCTGAGGAAAGTGGGGCGTAGGAGTGAGAGCGGCTAATTGAACAGAGAAATTGCGACGAGTCATATCACAGCGGGGCCGTGGTCCCATGGCCTGGGCCTGGGTTGTTTGCCGTGCTGCCAGGCAGCTGATACCGACCGTCATTCTGATGCAGATCATTTATACAGATAACGGCGTGGCAGGCCCGCATGCCGCACTCTAGGATGCCAGTCATAAGTCACAGGAACACGATATCGTCTGGGGCTGATTGTCTACGATATCGTAGTGGTCGAGATCTACGATCGATATCGCAATATCGCCTTATCGATTCGAGCCCTAATGATATGGCAAACAATCAGCTTCAGTGATCTTAACCTTCAAGATAGTCAGTTATTACTGCATGGTAATCTGTAGACATCACTGACAATACTTCTGAAAGGTGTTGGTCCATCACTTCGTTTTAGTGCATTCATGTAGTGTCAATAGACACGGTGAGCTTCAGTGCCACAGATCTCAGATTGGCACAACCACTTACACTCGTTGCGGGGACTTGTATATTCTGCATCTTTATGCTCTATAATACGTGCTGATGACAAATAGACAGACAGTTGGGAAGCAGTGCTTATGGCTCCGTGCTCCTTATTGCGTGGTGACACAGTAAATTAAAATACCTGATTTTGCTGCAGATGTGTCATTTTCCTTGGTTTCGGTTATCTCCTCAACCTTAACTTTAGCCTTCAGCTCGTCCTGCAATTAATAACCAACAGCCACAGATGAGAGAAGGCCTCATTCACCCAAAACATGATACAACATAATTAACTGCACAAATTTAATGACATATAAGAATCACAGCTGTCATTAAGAAAGCCCTATGATGTAATGGTATAACTACAGAACTGAGCCACCAAAAATATCGCGTTTGGAATAGCCATAGTCATGCAACCACGCTGCTCAGGGATATTACAAATGCGGAAATTTCAGCGATATGGTTTTCCATGTATGTTGTGGCTAAACGATGCATCCTACAGCAACTGTGGCTAAACAATACATCCTACAGCAAAAGTGGCTGAAGAAGTGAATAGGAAATGCCCTGATAGGAATACGGTAGTACAACTTTCAGCCCAATACACTGAGCACCACAATGCACAGTGTCAATCATACTGCATCACAGAAGTACAATCGGCAAAAAACGACATGTATTTACAGCTCAATAACTAAAATACAACTTTCTACTCACTGCAAGATCAGTTTCCTCATCACTTGGCCAGTCACATTCAGTATCTGTCGGCTCTGCCAGTGCTGATACGATCTCTTTCCTCTAATAACAGCAGCAAACGAGAGTAAAACGATGCTCCAGAAATATTCAGCAAATGACAATGCTGAAGCAGGGCATGCTTTCGGCTCTGTGAAACAACGGTCAAGTGGTATAAAGAAAATCAGATTATGCTCAGAATCAAAATCAGCAGCGTGATGAAACAGTCAAAAGGTGGCCACTTACAGAGATTTGTGGGTAATGTTAATGGAGATTATCCTTTGGGTAATGTTAATGGAGATTATCCTTATTGTGGGAGATGCAGACCAGAAGACTTACCCGAACATGGCATGACGACAGTGGTGCACCATGTTTTTTTTGCCGATATCAATTTCGTGATTCTCAACTGTGATGCCTGTTCCACTGTGATGCCAAATTCCATTCGAAACACAGATGGTGGGGAACATTCTCAGTGCAGTGTTTTGTAAGTTGACAATTTGGTGAGGTAAATGACGTTGCAGCAGCAGAGGAACAGTAATGTATTGCAATAGCAATTGGCCGGCAGTATGCACAATTGCACATCTTTACTGACAGAATCTACAAGTCTGTCCAGGATTCTACAAGATGGAAAACTGGTAGCCTAGCCTAGACTGCTGCGGCATTCATCTGCTGTATAAAATGCCATCTGTAAAACTGGACTCAAATGCTGGTTTTAACATGATACTCACACTAAATAAGAGAAATTTTGTAGCAAGGTAGCAACTTCAGCATGATATGCTTCTTGGCAACTATATATTTACACACAGCAAAGACGGAACCTTTTAATGCCTTTAACAACTGAGTCATAGCTGCTCATAACACGTTTATGTATCCTACAGAGCAAGCTAAAATCCCTTTTATTTTTCTAGATTAAAGAAAAAGATTACCCGTTGAAAAAACGGTTCGTATTGTGCCATATATTTGCGTTCAATTTCGTGTACTTCCTCATAAAACCGACTCTCGACTTTGTTCGCTTCAGCTTGCAACCGTTTCAGCGCTTTCAGACGACGTTTCACTGACTTCGGTAACCTGTAACAGTATGCAGGTGCAGTTAACTGAGCACTGTCTACGATTAGTTCAGGTAGTCACTAGGTTTTAGTCTTTCAACAAGTTTTATTTTCAGTCTTTATAGGAGTATTATAGTGCTGTGCGAATGTTTGAAATTTGGGATCAAATCGAATAGTTACTAACTGTTCGATTTAAAAGAATCAATCCAACTATCTGAAGTTTTTGAATACCGGTACCTATTTAAATGTAATATGTACAAGGAAGGGAGTGTGTCTCAGTAAGAAAATGTGGCTGTCTGTGGCGCTGTTGTTAATAATGTTGTTAATCATTTTCAGCCACGAGTTGTTCGTTGGACTACAGCAATGGCATCGAGTCTGATAAAATTGCTGTTATACGAATTCTCAAAAGATCACTTGATGTGGCACCTATCCTTTCCTTAGCAGCTCTAGAAAAACTTGCCAAATGTCAAGATAATTTTTTCCATTCTAAATACATTCTGTACAACTACATATGCCTATGAGCTATAGGTGCTACAGAAGTTATAGTCTCTTCTCTGTAATGTAAGAATGAAATTCGTCACAGAAATTAGGATACGTTAAACTGATGCTAAAACACATCATAAGTTCACGGTGTTCTGAAATAAACACAAACAGTTACTTCACAAACATGCAAGTGATGTGAACAGCAAAACAACATCTGGTTATAAGAGTCATACTTACGATTTAATGTAATCTGCAGGAGACTGTGCCATCAGGTGATCCTGAACAGCTGCCAATACTTCAGGATTCTTCATCAGAGCTTTGCTCAGCTCTGTGCCAGGATCTGGCTCTGAATACATTTAAACATTCACTTTCTGCAGTCTGCACACACTCACTTTATTAGACATCACATACCGGTAAAACATGCCTTTAAACTTTGTGCAAACCCCATTCCAGAGCTCAGATGTATCAAGGACTATGCTTTCTGAAGTACTGCAGGAATACGTAGCGAATCTTTACAGCCTTAATGACATCACCAATGAGAATTGGTCCCACAAGTCATGCCACAGTTAAGTAATAATCTGGCCTGAGTCTCCCAAAATAAGGATAATTTCCATTAAGCATTAACATATCCTATGTCAGGTGACTATAAGTCTTAAGAGATTGAGAGTCGATGGCTGCTATTCTTTCACAACACTTATATCACAAAGTAAATAAGTAATAAAATGTACTCAGTTCTCTCCAAAACGTATGTGATGTATTACTAGTCAACAAAGAGTAATTACTCACTCGTTTCATCCACGCACTCAACTTCTTCACACTCATTCTCCACTTTACCACTGTCCACACAAAATGCCATGAAACATTAACAGACAGATGGCAACAAAATGCAAATTATTAATCCAAATCACAACGACACGTCAAGAGTAGCAAGACTATTTTATGATACCGAAAAAAAGAAATAAATGATATGGTACACACTGCCAGAAACATTTTCCGATCAGTGAGCAATGTCGAAATTGCAAACAAAGAAGTCAAGAATAAGCTGCTGATAATATCCACTTTTGCTTGGTAATGTAATGGTTAATCAATAGGTTGCAGGTTTGACTCCTGGCCATGCGCTGCCAGGCTAGTACTTGAATGGGTGACCATCTGTGGGCGGGTAAATCGTCTCGGTATGTAACCAGTCACTTGGGTTAACACAGCCTTCCATCTCTCTCGGACAGGTAAATCGAGTACCAGCCTGTTTGGATATGGCCAATGTGGGGTGTGTTCACTTGTGTCAGATGGTAGGTAACGCTTCTGTGATCCCATATGGCAAGTGACACTCTACAGCAGTAAAACAGAGTAACATCAAGAGCTATATCATTAATGTAACTACTGATCTGAAGCTTCCGGGACATAACTTGATATAATGTTTTGGAGCACAGGCTTCAAAATGCTTCTGGGAGCAGTCAAATTTGGATTCATTGCATAGCAACACTTGGCCTTTCCCCCCAAAACCTTTCATTTGCATTATTTGTAAAAGTGGCTGTTGGAAAGTCAGCTGCTGTCTTGCTTTAGTACCGACAACACCAGAAGCAACGACATGCTAAAAACAGCGTAATACAATTATTCAACTGTCAAACACTTACGATTCTGTATCTGCCATTTTCTCAATAAATATCTGCAAAAACAACTTCGTAACTGTCAAGTTCAACAAGTCACACACAACTTCACCACAGATGCTTTTACAAAGGTTTAATTATTACTAGAGGATTTCACTTCTCAAAGTCCTGCCAAAACCAAACCATATGTGGCCACATTAACATCCTCAAATATGTACAACACAGAGAAAATGTTGCATTTCATTTCATACATTGCACGAAGACTGTTAAGCACAATGACCAAATAGCTTTACTTTCTTATGAAAATAACCAAATGTTGCATTGCATTTCCACATGTATTTGTTTATTTGTGGCCGGTTTGGTCATGTCCATTTCATCAGTGGCTGTTCTGGTCATTTGATGTTCTACACTCGGACCCTAGCAGATGGCTTCACTAAATTTTGCCCACAGTGCAGTCAGTGTGTACAGTGCGATCGATGGGTAACAGGCTGTCCAGTGTGTGAGTGTAGCAGAATATCAGTGCAAACGTCAGATGGGTTGAGTCAACAGTTCAATCAAGCAGGTGGTTAATCAGCACATGCAACCATGACCTAATGACCACTATAAAGCCACACTATTACTGAAACTTGTCATTGCCACAACAAAGAGTTTGCTGTTGTCACTGTATTTGTTCAGTGATCATTAATTCGTGTTTGCGTTCGCAATTGTCAATTTGTCTACGATCACGGCTGCATTCGTACTGGTTGGCGTGAGCAATTACGTGACCTAACGTTAACCCTATCTATAATCATCATTAAAAATTTATGAAAAAAATTAATCCAGATACTTCACATTTACTAAATAAGCTACAAAAATTTCGATCGAAAAATATTACAAAAAGTCTTAGCGGGATTCAGTGATGTGCATGAGACCTTTCAGGCCGAGACCGAGACGAGACCCGAGATGCAGAGGTCCGAGACCGATACGTTGGGCATTTTGTTCGAGACGAGACCGAGACATTGCATCTGCCAAGACCTTGACCGAGACGTATGGTATATAGAGATCATTCAGCACACCAAAATACGGATCAACTGAACTGGTAAGCTTTAAAAAGCACTTTGTATTTGTAACACTGTGGGCTTTTCTGCATTGCGAAATGAAGGTCAATCGTCAGCCACGGTCCAGCGGCTTAGCGGGTCTCGTTTACTTAGCTCGTCTGGAATGACTGTTTTCAACGACTTACTCACTGCATTTAATGCATCGTCTCAGTGGACTTCACTAACGTTAGCCAATATGGATTTATCTGTTAACGCTATAGGCCAAATGATGATTTTCATTGGAGAATTGTAGTTAAGTTGGGCGCGCCTGCATGAAACGTCTCGACAAGACGAAATGGTCCGAGACTGAGATGAGACACCGAGATGTTTTGGGTTGAGACTGAGACCAGATCGGAGACGCACAGGTCCGAGACCGAGATGAGACTGAGACGACACGTTGGTACGTCTCGAGACCGAGACGTCGAGACCGAGACCACATCCCCGGCGGGATTATATACGTGATTATATACAATGTTACATAAACATGCGATCACGAATTCGTGATCATAGACACTTCCTTATTTGTTTGGGCAACTCATTATCAATCACCGCTGAGTCATCTAAGAACCGTTCTTAGCCATGCCAATTATTAACAATGGACAACGGTTTAGGCAATAACTGGCGTGTGCAAACTGCAAATAGACTACCGGCCCCCATCGGTGCTACACGCAGCACCACTCCTCGATAAGAATCACTTAGCGCGAAATCGCAAGTTCGCAACACGCGGGACCAGCATAGTCATCCACCCACGACTTTGGTAAATATTGTCTAAGCGACAGCTTAAGACCAGTGCACTATTAACAAAACAAGACATTCAGTTTTTATGTCCAGCAAGCATACGTACACGATAAAATTAAAATATACGGCGGAATAAGCACAGTAAACACAAACACACCACCAAGATCACAGTAATGGCCGACAATGACCTAGAAAATAAGCAAAGCACATACAAAGCACAACCAATCACACATCTTTAAATGAGGTCAGAGAAGTCATCTTTTTCAGTGATGTGCGAAGTACTCAGTGACTCGAAATTACCGATACTACAATTATTCTACCTTATTAATATTATTAATCTAGTTCAAAATAAATTGGACTGCTGTCTTTATTTGTAATAAAGTAAAACAAATGTAGCGCTGAAGTGTGTTACATATTTGCATGGTCAATGAGAAGCATGATGACGTTTCTCAAATTCTCACACGTTTCTGGTACCAGATTCTTAAGCGTGTCAGCCCTTAATACGGATTTTTGCCGCCTGTCACAACTCACAATACCCAGGGAACCCTCAATATCATTCAATCCTGCCTATGCTGTTGTCATTTCAGCTCGATCACCAACCTCTCTTCATTGAAAATCACTGATCGCTCTTTTTAGCAATAATGCACAGTAGGCCTACATCAGGTAAACGTAGTATACTAGACTTTTTCGAAGTTACAAATATGACAGCAGAATTTGCAGCTGTAATTAATAACTACTGTAGTCATAACTAACATACCTATACATGTTGTACATTCAACTTGTATATTAGGTCATTATTCAACTTTGTTTGATCTGATTTAAACTGTCTGATTAACACGGGTTTGATGTGATTGTTTTTTTTTGTACCAGAAATCTGATATGTCTAAGCACTGCAATCAGAATCAAACAAGAAAATAACGTCAGTCTACCAATGATATACAAACTAGTGTGTACAGTACACGGTAATTATTATGTATTTCAAGTAGTTAATAAGTTGTTGACTACTACATGTTGTTAGAAATATGTGGTTTCTAAC
>Ga0056131_1000365_pt1 | contig 10842 bp, 12 predicted proteins | sample WorMetLIZISLAND1_2_FD_67480 | JGI IMG/M metagenome (GOLD analysis project Ga0056131, IMG submission 67480) | Marine gutless worms symbiont microbial communities from Max Planck institute for Marine Microbiology, Germany - Olavius clavatus LIZARD... ...
CAGTTACAACAATATTATTATTAACAAATGTTAACTGGAAACAGATGTCGAGTTTCATAAACGATGACCGCCTTCAAAGGGTCACACTTAACAATGCATCGGATTATCGGGCTAACGGACTACTAACCCTAACATTAGTCCGTTGGTCCATTAGCTAGATACTCCGATGCATTGTTAAGCATCACCACCTTCAAATACGGTGGACCACAATCTCCATTAATTCGTGCAATTACCAAAGAAGTCTTGTTATATTTTGCAGCAAGCATCTAACAAAATAGCTAAAGTTTCACATTATTTCTGCACGTGGACACCTACAGAAGCAGTAACACTCACACATACATGCATACCATTTAACCGGGCATTTTCCAGGTTATTCGGCTTCTCCAAAAACCAGACTTTCATGTCCTGTGATGATGATCAGGATAAGGATGACTTCTTTATTGGCAAACTCCTCACTGGAGCGTTGCCGTACTGACAAACATCCCCGACTGGAGATTGAGGATCATGGGGGCATACAGCCGACCGAGGCTTACATGGAAATTGGTTGTTAAAACGGTCTTTGCACGTGCATTGTGTGACCCTTCAACAGTAGTGGTAGGACAACAAGAGGGGCTTCCAGTGTTCCCATGAAGTCACCAAAATAAAATTCCCTTACATTTCGCTGACATTCCAGGCAGGTTTCTGAAAATTCCAGGCGGTACGAGTGGCGTTTATGACTTTAGTAGTCGGCTCCACCTCCCCTACACTGACCCCTTGCTTGCCATCACCTTTTAACGGAAGTATCAGTTCTTTTAGACATATTCAGTCCTCACAACGTTTTTTTTGTATTCCATCGTTGCATTTATGGTCAGTTACAAATGCAAATCATTAATGTTTCATTAGCAAAAGCATAATTCCCTGACAAACAACAGAATTCCCTGACAATTGCCTGACATTCCAGTCAAAACAGAATTCCTCACATTCACTAATTTTCCAGAAAGCGGGAACTCTGGCATTTTGCTTGTAAAAAAACAGCTCCAAGATTAACTGGAAATAACTCCATGGTGTTAAACATAACCATCTGTGTATATCCATAGTGTTAGTTTCCGACTAACATTGTTAGGCTACACAAAACAATTCCAGGAACTTCAATTAACAAGCAGCAAATAATACAAGACATTACAGAGTTATGGCATAAGCACAATCACACAGAGCACAGAATTCCAGCATTTGAACACAGAGAAATGCATTACAGCGACAAACTATAGTTTCACAAAGTAAATGCAAATGCAAAATTCATCCAACGAGCAACATTGTTGCAGATCAAACCTGGTAATAATATTAAACTGCATAGAAATATGAACACAGTGCCTATTACAAAAGTAACTGCACTCACTTGTTACAATCTATACATTATATGCTACGAAATGTTGCAGTAAATAACCACATTTTTTTCTAAAAATAACAATAATGTGGCATTAAGGTAACAATGTAAAAAAATGATCCCTTGCATGCATACAAGTGAGGCAATGATCACATCTCTAAAACTGATGTGACAGCACTGGAATGAAAGTGTGTGGTATTAGTGAAAACATAGGAATTAGTGAAAACGCAGGAATTCAAGGACAGTTGTGGAATGTCCTGGCACGGAAACAGAAACATATGTATGCAAACTTTAGTGTTGGACAAACTGCAAATGTGGAACTGTTAAATGTCTTCTCCAATAACCAGTGCCAATCCGTGTTCACATACCAATTCTAATTTGGCCTCGTTAATTCTCCATCCATAACGCAGCAAGAATACAGTTCATTGACAACTGAATGTTCCATATGAGCTAGTTATATTGGTACTAGCTCCAACAGAAAGAATCTGCTTATAAAACTAGTAAGCAACATTATAAAACAATACCCAGACGGATGTACAGATGCAAACACACACTCAACACAGGGTACTGTATGGTATAAATAGCAGAGATATATAGGCTAAGAATTAGCTCCGATAGTAACTGTTGTCATAGGCACCAAATTCTGTCCCCCTTTCTATCTCCCCATTTCCTTTACCGTCCTTTCTCTTCCTGTTTGCACAAGAAATTATGTTCCACGTTCAATAACGGGTTGCTGTCCATTTGGCAACAAACAATACTAGTTCAATCAAATGGAGCAAATATAGGGGTCACACTCTTAACAATGCATCAGACTATCGGGCTGACGGACTATAACCCTAACCCCAGTCTGTTAGTCCAATTACCCGATAGTCTGTTACCAGACATTCTGATAGCCATTAGTCCAATGCATTGTTTGTCACTGCAAAAATAGTGATCAACAGTGTGGCTATGACACAATCTAGTTTACACAATGGACCTTGGTTGCATACAGCAGCAGCAGATAGTGTGAGCCTCTGGTATACAATTACTTTTTTAACATCATTCCGTTAAAGTCCATTTTCCAAAGTCGGCTCAAGGCTTTCCTGTTCAAGCGTTCCTTCCCATGACTTTTACGACAACTTTTGTAGTGCCTGCTCAGTGACACTTTAATCGTTCGTTTTTAGTTCACTATCTACTGTATCTAGACTATTTTACATCGCTATAATTTCTTACAATAATATTAATTACGAAGAATACTCAAAATGATCGTTTCTCTGGAGTGCCATATACATGTGGATGCAAGTGTCATTCCCACACTGGACTATTTTCTCACAAGTCTAAGTACCGTCGATGACAGCCAACACCCCGACGGCTCAGCCCATTACTGTAACCTTTATTAGTGCTACATATTGCTTCCAACACACATAAGTAGACATGCATTAGCATTATACTGCTGTTAGATTAATATCATTACTGCTATTCGTACTATTCATTAATATACACGCTACCACACATAAAAGACAGCATGTCCAGACAGACTCTACTAATGTTAAAAATATACGACTACGACACAAATACATGCCTACTGACAGCACAGCCGTCAGAAGTAATCAGTAGCAAAAATAACACGAATGCTTGGTATGAAAAAAGCCAAAAGCCGCTCCGACGAAACAAAAAAAAACCCAGAAAAGACACTACACCAGGTTGACGTATATCTACCGTCACTACGATTACTGATAATACAGTCGCAACTACCGTCTCTAATAACTTGTTAGACAGTGGATTTCAGTGCCACCGACAACAGATCCGGCATTTGGCCACTTTTTGGCAAATCTGGCCGAATCTGAAACTGAAATCCCGTACATCCTCTGTAACTTGTAATATCTTAGAACTGCACGACTGCAACTGCATTTTGCGGAATGTTTACTAATCTATGTTTACAGCTCTATGTACAAAAACATACCTCGCCGTCGAACTTGCGTAAAAAGTCAACGTGTATGCCCGGAATAGTTGGAAACCTGGCAAAAGTTGTCAATCCATTTATAACAGTGTGATTTCCTTTGTGTGGTTGGAAAACTGCCAACTTGTGCCTATTCAAATATTTTCCGGTAAATTACAGTGATGACAAATAACCCCTCTGCTACAATTTTAAACACATTTTTGAACATTTAAACTTGTCCAACAGTAACACCCGTTAGCAACAGGTCTGTAAAAATATCGCGTTGAAACAAAATCCCAAAAGTTCATCTTTGAGGGATCTGGCTCAACCTTGAGTAACTGTAGAGACGTGACCGCTTAAACAAAAACCAAAAGTAATTAACAATAGTACAAAATATTAGAAGTAATTCTTGGTTGGCACAAAACATGTAAGGAAATGTTAGTGTTGGTTAGATGACAGGAAGGGCATCTGTCTGCAACGAATCCACAAACTCGAAATTAATCTTTTTATAGTAGCCTACACCACCATGGCAGTCCAGCACTATTACATCACCTCCATGGTATACGGGCTCTAAACGTATTATTTTTTAGCTCAGAATAGATTAACGTTATGAGGCTGACACATGCTCAAGTATCTGGTACCAGAAATATGTACCATAAAATTCCACAAAGGTGACACACACTCAATAATATGGTACAAGTTTCTGGTACGAGAAGATTGCATTCTATTCGGTGCAGGTTTCTGGTACCAGAAAAAAACCTGTACAAGAAAGCATGACACATGCTCAAGAAACCGGCGCAAGTTTCTGGGTACCAGATTCGTCAGTGTGTGTCACCCATATTAGTTTTACATGGTAAGGTTTTACAAAATTAGAAGAGAGGTCACCATCGTGCCAACGTTAAATTGTTGTCAGTAAGCCGATAGGCTCTGAGTAGCCAGGGCTGGGTTAGCTGCTTCCAAGTCCAAACGTCTGCTGTTTACTTGTTATATACGCTCGGCTGCAAGTTGTTCACATGTTTCAGAGGTCGCTCTCTCCGTACAGTGCCGTTGAAAATGACGTGTAGTCGAGTGCGCCGTCCGGGGCGTCAGAGCCGCGGTATGGCATCATGCGCTCGATGCAGTACTTGGCTTGGTCCGGAGGCAACTCGTGACGTAAAATATCCGCCGTAATGTACGGCTGCACAATCAAATTCCACAAATCAGCTGAAGCCAACACTGCTTTCAGGCATACTAATTTATCAGTAGAATCAAACTGTTAGTGACGAAAATACGCCCATGACACTTAACAATGCATTGGACTAACGGGCTTCATCGGACATTGGACTATCAGGTTAATGGGTTATGGTTAGTAGTCTGCTAGCCCGATAGCCCGATGCATTGTTAGTGTGAACCCAAATACAAAATCCAGGGCTTCTGCATGTGTGGGAACATCAAGAGTGACAAGGTTAATTTATGACTCAGGATTAAATAACTTAACTTTCGACTGAGCTTTTCATGCTGGATGGCCCAGAAACCCCGCTGGGTCTCCTGCACAAGGATTGGCTATGGGTTGAGCAGGGATTATAGATGCTCTGGCTCATAAGGCTGCCAGTTCCAGTTAATTGGGTGGGACTTTGCTTTTGGGAAATTGTGGATCTTTTGCTGGAGGCACTTGGTATGTTTGAGACTGGGTCAGTTAGACCTGATGGACGTGTTGGTGCTGGTTGAGCTCTTTGCCACTCCTACTGTGACTATGGCAGCCAGTATTTCGGTGATGGCCGATGGACCCATGCCTATGTCTTCAGAATGGCACAGACTGTCCTGCCCCATACTGAAAACTTGGAAACACAGAAACTTGCTACGAATACAATACAACAACTCCAGTTTTCACTACTCTCACCATACATGTATATCTTTTGAAAGCTATTCCAAAAGAAAAGTTTAAGTTTAAAGGTCCCAACATTTACACATTTATATAACAACATTTACATACTGCCACTGACAGGGACACCTGAACAGCAGCTGTTTACAGTTTGAGGAGGTGTATTGAACTGCACTAGCAATAGGCAGTGTGGTGCAATTACAGACTGCCCATTGCCCGAATGAACGTACTTTGAACCCACAGTAGCAGCTCGACAGACCCACCTATGTTCCAGCCAGCCGCACTATGGCCTTCATCCCACAATGTTCTCCGGCAAAGACTCACTATTTTATCTTAGTAGCGAGTATTACAAGTTACACATACGGAGGGATGGAAGGCTAAGTTGGCTTAAGCGGTACAAGTGTAAATAACTTGCTCAAAGTTATAACTCAACAGCGGTTCTGGTGGTAATTGAACACGTGAGCTCTGGTTCACTAGTCCCAAGCCTTACCACTACACCACTGAGCCAACCAATACACATCGGTAGTAGCTGCAAAAACTGAGGAAGTCCGACATTCTGACAGATGTTACCTTGTCGCCAGCAAGAATGCGGAACGACTGCATGACTTGGTCTGCGGTGTCCTTGTCGGTCGTCTCTTGCGTCATGAAGTCAAGGAAAGAGTCAAAGCTGACGTAACCCATGTGATTGGGATCAACTGCAGCCATGATCCGCTGGAAGTCTGCATCACCCTGTAATATTGCACAAGTACATGGCATCACCTTCCAATTCACTACTTTGTCACAGCCGAAAGTACCACGTGGGTATGAATGAAGAGTTTTGGTGAGGATGCTCAGTAAAGATGGCACTTTCATTCAATTTTCTAGACATTCAAATGACCATATTTAGCATCCTAAATGTTTAAATGTCATTTAAACTAAAATGGTGGACAAACATGGTACAAGCCACATGCAAATTGATTCTGACGTCTTCCAGTCTGTCGAAGTTTCAAGTTGCCCAGTGCAAAGCCAGAATGTGAACGTGAATGAATAGATGTTAAAACATTTTAACCATCAACAACAAAATTTGCATTTTGTGCACTAAACGGCTTGCATGGAATTTCAAATAAGTAAATGAGTCGTCGATGTTATAATAGTGCAAAAATTAAATAGTTTTCCGTTTTGTTTACACTTAAATGTTTAAATGACTGCATCCCGCTCAGGATAAGGATGACTGAAGACTCAAGGTAAGACTGAGGCCAACTGCTTCACGTGCTTGTGGAAAATGGAAATTGAAATGGCATGTGTGTGTAAGGTGCTTTTGATCTTTAATGTAACTCATAAAGAAGTTTATCTTTATCAATTCTACAACTACGACAACAACGACTGACAAATTTAAAGATGTCTGTTTAAAGGTGATTGTTAGAGAAATCACAGGATAAATTAAGGCAAACAAGGTTGAGCTTTTTATTGATTAATCTCAACCCCAAATGACAAGCGGCGCTCTTGTGAGGTCACACAAGGTAAGATACAAGGTAAGACTGAGGCCAGCATTAAAGAAATTATTCAGTGAGAGAGCTCAGCAGTAATATAAACCTGTTTGTCCTCACGAATGTTGTATCCGAGAGAGATAAGACACGCTTTGAATTCCTGCGGCTCCAGTTTCTGGTTGCGTGATTTGTCAAAGTGCAGGAATGATTTACGGAACTCTTCCATCTGCTCGTTGCTGATACCTTTTGAGTCGCGTGTCAAAATCTACCAAGTACACACCAGTGCGGACAATTATTCACTTTATACCCTACTACTGTTCAGCAGTGCTTAAAGTAAGGAGGGCTAGGGACTTTACCCCTCTGCTTCGTCGACAGCCAACACCTGCTAGAATATGATTTGTGAATTTTAACGATTCTTCGACGGTAGGTTAATTTGTGCCATAATAGTTATCCATAAACAAATTAATTTTCCTTTCATCAGAAGGGTTCTATGACAACTGAAATGCGTCTATTTCATTTTCGGTTGGGGTCTGGGTGATCTCACAATGCTCCCCTAGAGCTCCTAGTCAGACGGGGTGGGGATACCCCTCCACTTCTTATTCCCCACCCCAATGACACATAAAAAAGTCGAAACAACCAGTATTATAATAATGCTGAAAAACTTAGTTTCTCAGTTAGCATCGTCCTAAAAGGCACATTTTGAACATTCACTAGGTGTGAATCAACGTTCAGGCAGATGGAAACGGAGAGAGAAAGAGAGAAAATTTCTAACCTGGTTCTCTATTTCATTAATATTTCTAGAGATTGACGTCACAAGTTGTTCCCAGCCGACACGCAGAGTCTGCAGCAGAAATACATCCATTTATAGGTAAGTGAAAGCTAACAACCAGTAGATCAGATGAAATACATACATACCCAGTACTTCTACTTTCTACTACAAAAATAGTGGTACTTTGCTACTAAAAAATTGGCGTGAACTTTGCTCAGTTGAAAAGCGTTCGTCTCGAACAACGAAGCTGCCCTACTGCGGGCCCAGTTATTATGGGTGACCAACTGCGGGCGGATAAACCATCGCAGTATATAACCAGACACTCAGGTCAACTCAGCCTGGACATCCCTCTGTGGGTAGGTGCAACAAGTACCAGCAACAGTTGGGGAGTAAAACAGGCAGGCCACAGGATGTACTAGCCCATATATACACAGTATATATGAGGAAACAGAAATCAGCGGCGCCCTATGGGCTGTGTGGCCTGAGAAGGACTTTACTGCTTTTGGGTTTCGTCCAATTAGCCAACTGACCCCCAGTTAGTCCACAGCAGACCGGACCCCAATCTCTCCACTCTTCCAAAACTGAATATCTTCTTATTGGACTCAAAGAACAACTTGCCAAAATTCACAACTCTTCACTCAACGTCTGCTAAAAATCTTGACTTTATTTTTTGACGAACATCTAAGTCTATCTCGTCAGATCTTGATTCCTCACATTAGTCAACGTTGCTACCATAGCCATTCACACTCAGACTTCAAAACAGTCACCTACAATGTTTACTCTAAACGTGATGCTGACTACTGTGATTCACTTTTTTACAATCTTCTGGAAACTGTTAGAGTTTACTGGAAGTGTTCTGACATCGGGTACAAACCCTTAAAAACCCGGTGGGCTTTTTTGGATAAACCCACCTAAAAACATCCACCCTCAACTCAAATCCAATTTTAGTTTCTAAAGCCACTAATAATGAAACGTTCTCGGTGTGCTAGTAATGTGAGAAATAGAAATGTTTCAGCTGACATCTAAAAGTAAGACACAGAAAGAGTACTGTTATTTTAATGTCACGAAGAGCACTCCAAGCTGAAAGTCTGGCATAATGAACGCGTTGAAAGAAAATGAAATGTCTGCATTGGACTCGAGATCGAGAGGTCCCGGGTTCGACTCCCGGCCAGTGCACCGCCAGGCAACAACTCTGGGCAAGTTGTTAACACCCATGTGCCTCTGCCACCAAGCAGTACAATTTGGTACCGGCTAAAGGGCGGTGATGCTCTGCGGTCGGGAAGGTAACAGTAGGTCTGACGTCGCACTGGCCATGCGTCACAGACTTTAGTGGTTTATCCACCTACGGGCTCACGGCCAAGGTAAGGGAGATGAGCATCCCACCTATGCCCGTTCGGGCATGGTCTGCTTTACCTTATAAACACTCGAGACAACTAACCTCCATTGTGTAAGGCGTGTGAGGATTATCAAACACTAACGCATCTCGCACTTCTTGGTTGTATCTCTCGAGCTCGTCCAGGTGAGGCCGGTACCCAGCCACCTCGCTGTCCAGCGAGTGCAGTGTCTTAAGATGGTCCTCAAGTGAACCTTTCTGTAAGCCGAGAGAAGAAACCTTGTCCAGCCGTGACTCGAGCCACTGGCCGACGGTGTTGGCCTTGGCGGCGAACTGTTCACGCAGACGTTCGTTGTTCTGCTGGCGGACCATCTCTGCCTGAAGGGTCTTGTCTCGTTTGGGCACCAGCTCACGTACCTCCTGCCATTTCTGTGTCAACTCCTGGATGCCAAAACCACATATGACAACGATTCAAGTACATCATCATCATCATCATTTAATTTTAAAGCACATGAAATGAGTAAGTAACCCTAACTAGGGTTGTAAGTTGGGAAATTTCCGGAAATTGGTACTGTTCCAGAAAAATTCTGCAGAAATTTTCCAACAATTTGTGATATAAAAAATGTCATGAAACATAGCAAGAAATTTCCACAATATCAGCTAATAGGCTACTTAAGATTAAAGAACAGCTTAATAACCGAAAAACTCATTATGTTCAAAGGACCCGAAGTCTGGACACAAACCTGGATGGATGATGAATTGATGATGGATTGACTCATGGATGGCTGTTTTCCGCTGTTTTACTATGTTACTTAATTGCATATCTGAAAAATTCCGGAAAACTTCCCGCATTCTATTTTTTTCGGAAAAGTTACAACCCTAGACTCAACTCAATGCCAAGTCAATGTATAGATTCTAACTTATTAATTAAGTTGTTTGTCTATGTCGGGCCCAGTGCTGAGGCCTTACATATCAAAGGTCCACTGCACTTTCTGCATGGGTAAGCCTGTTATACGGATGTTGTGCGACCATCACTGCTGCTGCAGCTGCTGCTCTTCTTCCTCCTCCTCCTACTACTACTACATATTCCAGCTAAACCTGGCTTAGCTGATTGCCCTCCTTCATTCTCAATCTATAGTCATCCTTATCTTGAGATGGGATAGGCCCGACACTCTTCATAATGTTCTTCTGAAGTAGGCAGGTGGGGTTGCCCATATGGTACTTCCAACTACTCCACCTAATTAGATTAACCGAGATCCCAAGGGGGTTTTGAAGCAGAAATTCTCATAGGCTGGGTACCCTTCTTCCCAATGTGTCAATTTGTGCGTAAAAGGTACGTTACTGAATGTAATAACTAACAAGATAAAAATCACACTAACTAATTCAAAAATTGCTAATAATAATAAAACCAATACTTACTGAATGGAGATTAAAAGTAAATTTTGTGATACTAACACTATTTGGTACTTATTCATTATAATATTTATTACGAATACTTTTTTCTATTATCTTGCAAACACACACTGTATGGACCACAAAAATGAGAATTTACAGTCTCCCGCTAAAAAAACATTCAATGAAATGCTAAAAAAAGCAAGCAAAGAAAATATCCGACCTCGTTAGTGAGAGAAGTGTAAGGATTATCATAGCTGCTGGTGATGCCATGCTCATCACAGATCCTGTGAACTTCCTGCATCAGCGCAATGATTGATTCAAACTCCTTGTCAGCGTCACCGATCCAGTTCTTGAACTGATTATGACCCGTTATCAGCTCCTACAACAAGCACACTCAACGTCACTATGCAGACAGCATTATTATTATTATTGAAGTAAAAGTAAAGTAAATAATTTATATAGCGGTTCTCAGCGAAACGACCTAATCGTGGATCACGATCGCTGCAGAACCGCTTCTACAATACTCCCCTTTTTCATTGGACTTCATGCCATGGCTGCCACAAACAGTGCGTTGACATGAAAGCCCTCGCACAGTACCAACTTATACTGCTTGGTAAACAGAGGCACACTGGTGTGAACAACTTGCCCAAGGTCGTTGCCCGACAATGCCGCGGCCGGGAGTTGAACCCGCGACCTCCCGATCACGAGTCCAACACGCTAGCCACTACACCACCGAG
>Ga0056131_1000366_pt1 | contig 10839 bp, 11 predicted proteins | sample WorMetLIZISLAND1_2_FD_67480 | JGI IMG/M metagenome (GOLD analysis project Ga0056131, IMG submission 67480) | Marine gutless worms symbiont microbial communities from Max Planck institute for Marine Microbiology, Germany - Olavius clavatus LIZARD... ...
GAGCTTGTAGGGAGGGAAGTCTTTTGGCAGATACCGCCAGGGACAACCTGTTTTATTCAAATAAAAAAATGGCATTTAGGAGTTCGCGAAGATCACGTTTTCGTGGGCGTCCGATGGTATCTGATGGTATAGGATTCCAGTTCGTTGATGATGGGCTCAAGGATTTCCCCTTCTTCGTTGGTGAGGTCACTCGGGTACCTGACAGCCGATTGAATCTTTTCTTCAGTCATAGAAAACTTTGGGATTATATCGCATAAAACCACAAAATGTACATATTTTCTGATTTAAAATCAATGTGTTACTGTTATTTTGTGGGCAGCCTCTCAGCCGCAATTGAAAAATTCAAGGTGCCCGTGCAGAGCCGGGATGCTCGGCCAGTTTTCAAGCCTGGGTGGTGTTATGATTTCGTTGTTTCCGGTGTGTAGGGATCATGTAGGGGCGATTCATGAATCGCCCCTACATGATCGGCTAGTCCGCGGTCATTAGGGATAACCCTTGCGATTGCCCATTCGAGGCAACAACAAGATCAGAACACTACCTCAAGCCTGTAAGTCCTTGAAAAATGCGAGCGAAGCGAAAATCGCATTTTCGCTTTGCGACTTGAAAAATTCCAAAGGCGGAATTTTTCAAGGCCCCCATGGAATTCCTGGTAAGTACCGAGGGTTCTCCCCGGAGACCTTCAATCCCGCTCATGGCGGTATTCGCCCTCAATCACCCGCGGACCACCCGATACCGAGTCCGGATCGGGCATCGACGGGTCCGGAACGACCCGAACAACATGAGCGATCAGGCGCCGACGCAAACCGGGAACCAGCAGTAGAAACCCAAGGACGTCGGTCACGAACCCCGGTAGCAGTAACACTAGGCCGGCGACAAAAAGCAAGGTCCCATCCAGCATCTCCAGGGCTGGTAGCTGATTTCGCGCCATGGCCTCGTGGACACGTCCGAGCACGGCGAAACCCTGAATCCGGACCAGGGCACCGCCGAACAGGGCTGTGAAAACCGAGAGACCGATGGTCGGCAGGGCACCGATATGCGAGCCGACCTGGATCAAAAAATAGATCTCGATCAATGGGATGGAGATAAACAACAGGAGGAAAATAATCACCGGAGCGTCGCCATTGTTCGCGGAACCCGAAATGGGGTCCGTCCGATATCGGGTGCACAAAATTAGGCGACGACCATGGCCTTCGGCGGCCCGCGTTCATCCTGCGTCCGTCCCGGCGCGCACTCCGCGCGGCACCAGGGCTCCCGCAATGACTGGACGCCGTGTCGCATGGCCGGGCCTTTCGTCTCCACCGGCGCTCACGCGCCGCACTCCAACGAGACGCCCGACCCTACGCCTACGCGGGGGCGTCGCACTCCGCTCGTCGCTTACGCTCCCTCGTTTTCCTGTGCTCCTCCCAGGATGGATCTCGAATAGGGGCAGTATACTGACCGGTGGCCAACTACCGGGATCGTCTCGTCCGGGCTGCATTTCGAGGCGCTCGATCCCTGCCGACGAGACACTCATGCTCCCAAGGGTGCTGTTCCCCGTATCCACGAGAATGAGCCGCCCTCGAGGTTCGATTCATCCCGAAGAGGAAAAAATGTAACCACGAACCCAACCGGTACTTTACCGGTATCTCGAGAACCTACCGGAAGTTCTCATCGGAGAAATCCTGGATGGGCAAGTCCACGCGCAACCCACGGCCCTCCATCCCGCATGTGGTTGCCAGCTCGGCGTTAGGTGGCGAATTATTCGGCCCTTTCCGGAAAGGTCATGGGGGGCCGACGGTTGGTAGATTCTGAGTGAGCCTGAAATCCATTTCAAACATAACCTCAAGGTGAGTGTACCGGATCTCGCCGGCTGGCGGTGTGAGCGTATGCCTTCGCCCCCTAAAAATAGAACACCGCTTCGAGGTGGCCCCCGATTGGGTTTGTGAAATCCTTTCCCCTTCTACGGAGAGTAAGGGCAAGATCAATTGGAAATCGGCCGTTTTTCCGATGCCGACCGGGTTTCCGTACCGCCCTTCGAGGCGGCATCCCTCGATCCGGAAGGCTTGTGGGTACCTTAGAGGGGATCTCGATCTCCCGATCCTTCATGGGCCGGATGTTACCCTCTATGGCATGACCCACTGGGCAAACATTTGCCGTGCAACAGGTATATTATGAGGTTCTTGGAGAATCGCGTCCCTACGATTTTTCAAGTCGCAAAGTACCCTCATGTGGTCGTCCCGACATCGGGCTCGGGCCGAAGAGGAAAATCCATGGGTGATGAATATACCATTTCGCCGGTTTTGCTGGTCTTCTGCACCTGTCCGGACGAAGAGACCGCGGCCGAGATCGCCGAGGGGCTGGTGACGGAATGGTTTGCCGCCTGCATCAATTAGTTGCCCGCACTCACATCCGTCTATCTGTGGCAGGACAAGTTGAAACGGGATACGGAAACCCTGTTGCTCGTCAAGACCACCGGCGTTCGCTTCGAGGCCTTGCGTGCACGTCTGTGCGAGCTGCATCCCTACGAGCTACCCGAAATCATCGCCATTCCCGTGGTCCAAGGCTTGCCCGATTATCTCCGGTGGATAGACAGATGCACCGCAAGCGACGCTTGATCTCCCGATCTTCGATCTCATTGCTACTGCCGCTACTCATCGCCGCAGCGGTCGCGACAGGTGAAGACGCATTTCTCCCGCCGGATCAAGCCTTCCGTATCTCGGGCCGGGCGTCGGACCAGGAGACCCTCCTGGTCTCCTGGAACATCGCCGACGGCTATTACCTCTATCGGGACAAATTCGGTTTCCGCAGCGACACCCCCGGCATCGGGATCGGCGATGTCGAGAGGCCACCAGCCACCGAGATCAAGCAGGACGGATTCTTCGGCAAGGTGGCGATCTACCGCGGTCGCGTCGATATCCAGGTCCCTATCGAGCGTGGGCCGGGTGCCGGCAACGACCTGCGGTTGGAGACTCGATCTCAGGGCTGCGCCGATGCCGGATTCTGCTACCCGACCCACAAGCAGACCCTTCGGATCCACCTGCCCGAGCCGGTTGCTGCCGAGACCGAGCCCCTCCCTCCCTCCGTTTTGGTGCCGGTTCTCGGCAAAGACCCCGAGCCAGCGGCACCGGCTACCGGCACCGATCTTGGTCGGCTGTTGGGTTTCGGAGTGGAAGATAAGATACCGTCAGCGGAAGAGGCGTTCCGATTCACCGCCGAAGTCGCGGCCCCGGATCTTCTCCGGCTCACTTGGCGCATAGCGGATGGAACCTTCCTATGCCAGGAGAAGCTTCGCATCGCCCTGGCGGACAACCCTCAGGTTACTCTGGGCCCTTACAAGCTGCCAACCGCGGAGCTCGAGCCCGGTATGGTACGTCCGGACGGTACCACCGATGCTGTCGCCCTCTATCGTCACCGCATCGATCTGCCGCTACCCCTGGTGCGCAGCACGCCGGAGGCGACCGAGCTCGATCTGGTCGTGCGATATCAGGGCTGCGCCGAGCGCGGGATCTGCTATCCCCCGGTCACTCGCCGGGTTGTCTTGGACCTGCCTGCCACGACCGCGGCCATGGGTATGGCTTCGTCCCCGACCCGGACGACAGCGGCCGCTCCGGTCCTGGCGGTGGCTCTGGAGGACCCGGAGCCGCTGGCCGAGTCCGACCGCATCGCGGCCCAGCTCGCCGGCGGTAACCTGTGGACGACCCTGGCCTTGTTCTTCGGCTTCGGTCTGCTGCTGGCCTTCACCCCCTGCATCTTTCCGATGATCCCTATCCTCTCGGGCCTCATCATCGGTCGAGGTGCGTCCATCACTACCCGCAAGGCCTTCCTGTTATCCCTGGTCTATGTGCTCGCCATGGCGCTGGCCTATACCGTCGCCGGGGTGCTTGCGGGTCTGTTCGGTGCCAACCTGCAGGCTACCTTCCAAGACCCTTGGATCCTCGGTCTCTTCGCCCTGGTCTTCGTCGTCCTGGCCCTATCCATGTTCGGTCTCTATGAGCTGCAATTGCCCTCCGGTTTGCAGTCCAGGCTCGCTACCGTCAGTAGCCGCCAAGAGGGCGGGACCCTGGCCGGAGCGGCCGTCATGGGCTTGCTCTCGGCCCTGATCGTCGGCCCCTGCGTTGCACCACCCCTGGCCGGTGTCCTGATCTTCGTCGGCCGGACTGGCGATTGGTTGCTAAGCGGCCTCTCTCTGTTCGCCCTCGGTCTTGGCATGGGGGTCCCCCTGATCGCTATCGGCACCTCGGCGGGCAAGCTGCTGCCCAAGGCCGGGCCCTGGATGGACGCGGTAAAGGCCATCTTCGGCGTAGCCCTGCTGTCGGTGGCCATCGTGCTGCTGGAGCGTATCCTGCCTGCGGCGATCGCCATGGTCTTGTGGGGGCTGCTGCTGATCTGCTCGGCGGTATATCTGGGTGCCTTACGGCAATTGCCGCCCACCGCGGGTGGCTGGAGCAAGCTGTGGAAGGGCCTCGGCTTCTTCCTGCTCACCTATGGGGTACTGATGTTGGTGGGCGCTGCCGCGGGCGGTAAGGACACCTTGCAACCCTTGCGCGGGCTGGGCCTGGGTGGGGGAGGGGGCTCTGAACGACAGGTCGTTTTCAAGCCCGTCAAGTCGATCACGGATCTGGACCGGGAGCTGGCGGCGGCCGGTCGTATCGGCAAGCCGGTTCTATTGGATTTCTACGCGGACTGGTGCGTATCCTGCAAGGAGTTGGAACGCTATACTTTCTCCGATCCGGCGGTGATCGCCGAGTTGGAGCGCTTCGTCCGGTTACGGGCGGACGTCACCGCCAACGATACGCAGGACCAAGCCCTGATGCAGGCGCGCTTCGGGATTCCAGGACCACCGGCGATCCTGTTCTTCGATACCAAGGGTCGAGAGCTGCGCAGCTATCGGATAATCGGCTTCGAATCGGCACGGGAGCTCCTCGACCATCTGCGCGGGACCGGATTATGACCGGTGGTAAACCCATAATTGCACTGGTGCTGATCAGCGCGCTCGGTAGCGGGCTCATCTTCTTCAATGTCTGGTGGTCGGATAAAGGATCCGGGATCGAGTCGCCACCGATCCTTGGCCGGTACTCGGGGCCCGATCATCCGGATTCCCTGCCACAATTCCGCCTGCCGACCCTCGACGGGCAGGAGATCGCCAGCGATCATTGGGTCGGCAAAGTACTGGTGCTCAACTTCTGGGCCACTTGGTGTCCGCCCTGCCTGCGGGAGCTACCCTTGTTCGATGAGCTACAGCGTACCCACGCCGACGCCGATCTCCAGGTCGTGGGTATCGCCGTCGACAACCGAAAAGATGTGGAACGCTTTCTGACCGAGCATCCGGTCGGCTTTCCGATCCTGCTCGGCGACACGACCGCCATCGAGCTCTCCCGGCAGATGGGAAACCGGGTACAAGGCTTGCCCTTTACCGCGATCTTCGATTCCCGGGGGAAATGGGTCTACGGACACGCCGGCGAGATGAGCCGGGCTGTCCTGACCGAACAGCTGGAGCCTCTACTGACGCGGCTCGATCGCAAATAGGCTGCCGTTCGAAGCATTTCCGGAGAAGTGATCCAGCGTACGGTCGAAGCTATCGGTAAAAAACGGGTAACCATTCGGATACCCGTTTCATATGAAAAAGCGGAGAGTTACGATCCATCGGATGGGATCACAGGCGGATCAATATGGCATCGATTCTCGTTTTGAACGGCCCCAACCTGAATCTGCTCGGCGCCCGAGAGCCGGGGCATTACGGACGGGATACCCTAGGAAGCATCGGTGCCCGGCTGCAACGGCAGGCCACGGCGGCGGGACACCGGATTGAGCTCGTACAGAGCAACGCCGAACATGAGCTAGTAGCCGCGGTTCAGGGCGCGGGCCGCGACGAGGCCGCCTTCATCATCATCAACCCGGCGGCCTTCACCCACACTAGCGTTGCCTTGCGCGACGCCTTGCTCGCCGTGGCGATTCCATTCATCGAGGTGCACCTCTCCAACATCCATGCCCGAGAGCCCTTTCGTGCCCATTCCTATTTCTCGGATATCGCCGCTGGTACCATAACTGGCCTGGGCTCCTTGGGCTACGACTTGGCACTAAATGCGGTCATCCATCGGTTGGAACAGGCTGCTGAACAAAAGTAACGACAGCAACATGGACATTCGCAAACTCAAGCAGCTCATCGAGCTACTGCAGGAGTCCGACGTCGCCGAGATCGAGATCCGCGAAGGCGAAGAATCGGTCCGGATCAGTCGTCATGGGACCATCGTTCAATCCCCGACCACTCCCGCGCCGCACCCACCGCACCCACCACTCCCACCCCAGGCGTTCGGAGCGGTACCTCCGGCGGTCTCCGAGCCGACCGCCGCCGCCCCGGACGATGAGCCGGAAGAGAACTTGGTGCGTTCACCCATGGTCGGCACCCTCTACCGTTCTCCCGCTCCTGGCAGCGAGCCTTTCGTCCGGGAGGGAGGACAGGTCAAAGTAGGGGACACCCTCTGTATCATCGAGGCGATGAAGATCCTCAACCAGATCGAGAGCGATAAAGAGGGCACGGTCGTCGGAATCCTGGTCGAGAACGGGCAACCAGTCGAGTACAACCAACCTCTGTTCGTGATCGAATAAGGCCCGCGCCCATGATCGAGAAGATTCTGATCGCCAATCGAGGCGAAATCGCCCTGCGTATCCTCCGTGCTTGCCGGGAGCTCGGGATCGAAACCGTAGCCGTGCATTCGGAGGCCGACCGGAACCTCAAACACGTCTTGCTCGCCGACGAGTCGGTCTGCATCGGTCCGGCCTCGTCTCAGGACAGCTATCTGCACATCCCCGCCATCATCAGTGCCGCGGAGGTCACGGACACGGTGGCCATCCACCCGGGATACGGCTTCCTGTCGGAGAACGCGGATTTTGCCGAGCGCGTGGAGAACAGCGGTTTCATCTTCATCGGTCCCAAGCCAGAAACCATCCGCCTCATGGGCGACAAGGTCTCCGCCATCGAATCCATGCAAAAGTCCGGCGTCCCCTGTGTGCCCGGGTCCGATGGGCCCCTGGATGACGATAAGAAACGGTCTCTCGATCTGGCACGCGAGATCGGCTATCCGGTCATCATCAAGGCCGCTGGTGGGGGCGGCGGTCGCGGCATGCGGGTCGTGCACTCCGAGGCCACCCTTTTGAACGCCATCTCCCTGACCCGGGCGGAGGCCACCGCGGCTTTCGGTAACGATATGGTCTACATGGAGAAATACCTCGAGAACCCACGCCATATCGAGTTTCAGCTCCTCGCTGACCAAGAGGGCAACGCCATCCACCTCGGAGAGCGGGACTGCTCCATGCAACGGCGGCACCAAAAAGTGGTGGAAGAGGCCCCCGGACCGGGGATTACCGAAGCGCAACGCAGCGAGATCGGAGAACGCTGTGTCGAGGCCTGCCGCCGCATCGGCTACCGTGGGGCAGGGACCTTCGAGTTTCTGTTCGAGAACGGATGCTTCTACTTCATCGAGATGAACACCCGCGTACAGGTCGAGCATCCGGTGACCGAAATGGTCACGGGAATCGATATCGTGAAAGAACAGATCCTCATCGCCGCCGGCAAGAAGCTGCGTTACAAGCAGGAAGATATCGTCCTGCACGGACACGCCATCGAGTGTCGTATCAACGCCGAGCACGCCAAGACCTTCATCCCCAGCCCCGGCCGGATCCGGGAATTTCATGCCCCCGGCGGTCCCGGCATCCGGATGGAGACCCATATCTACCGGGGCTACCGAGTGCCTCCTTACTACGACTCCATGATCGGTAAGCTCATCGCCCATGGAGAAGATCGCTCCGCCGCCATCGCGCGTATGAACAACGCCCTGCGCGAGACAGTCATCGACGGTATCGACACCAACCTCGGCTTACAAAGGCAACTCCTGCGGGATGCCGCCTTTCGGACCGGCGGTGCCGACATCCACTACCTGGAGAAAAAGCTCGAGCTATGATAGGTCCCTTTATCGAGCACATCGGTGCTCGATAATCGGAGTTCCATAAAGGGGGCCAAGACGAAATCGGATTGCGACTTCACGAGCGGAAAAGCTCCGGGGAGGGAATTCGGCTCATGGAGCCAAGTACGTCAGCATTCCCTATCCGTCCTGTCGAGATCGAGAAGCAGTCGAGTTGACTGCTCAGGTGACACCGGCAAAGACCGGCGGCTCCGTACGAGGCCTCGGTGACACGGCACAGCAACGGCCGGACGGGTTCCGGGCGGTTGCAAAGACCCAAGGCCGTGATTTAGAATCTTTCGCTTGATTGACCGAGTGATTTACTCGGATATGGTCCAGACTCGAAATCCGGGCATTTCAGCGTGGATCTCGGCCCGGTATCGGCAAAGCACCCCAGCACTTCAGGAGACTAGCTATCATGGCCCATGAGCTACCCGCACTTCCTTACCCCAAGAACGCCTTGGAGCCCGTCATTTCCCAGGAGACCATCGAGTATCACTATGGCAAGCACCATCAGACCTATGTGACCAACCTCAACAACCTAGTATCCGGTACCGAGTTCGAAGGTAAGAGTCTGGAAGAAATCGTCATCAAGGCCTCCGGCGGCCTATTCAACAATGCCGCTCAGGTCTGGAACCACACCTTCTACTGGAATTGCCTGAGCCCCAGGGGGGGGGGGGGCCCACCGGTGCCCTGGCCGCGGCTATCAATACCAAATTCGGCTCCCTGAACGAGTTCAAGAATCAGTTCTCCCAGTCCGCCGCCACCAATTTCGGCTCCGGCTGGACTTGGCTGGTTGAGAATACGGACGGCACTGTGGAGATCGTCAACACCTCCAACGCCGCGACCCCCATCACCGAAGGTAAGCCCCCCCTGTTGACGGTCGATGTCTGGGAGCATGCCTACTACGTCGACTACCGCAACGCCCGACCCAAGTACCTGGAAGAGATCTGGAAGATCATCAACTGGGACTTCGTGACAGCTAACTACACTGGCTGAGGTCGGCGATCCGCCGGGAAAACAAAGGGCACCTTGAGGGAGCCTTGAAAAATTCCATCCCTGGAATTTTCCGGTGGTGTTGTAACTTCGTTGTTTCCGGTGTGTAGGGAGCAAGGTTTCCCATTCTCGGAATCGAAGTTGGGGCAACCCTTGTGGCTGCCTATTCCGCGGCCTCATTGAAGTAGGGGCGACTCATGAATCGCCCCTATTTGCGGTTGCCTATTCTCAGCAGCAAGCAAGATCGGAACTCCACCGAATTTCCCCTTACGCGAAGCGAAAACATTTCGCTTCGCTTCATTGATCGAGCACCGGTGTGCTCGATCAATAGGGGCATCCCTGCTCGGCACGGATACCTCGAATGACCCGAGGTGCCTGTACCTTTGCCGAATCCGGGGTCGGATCATAGCCGGAATGCGGCGATCTCCCCGACCAGCTGGTTCCACTGGTGTACGACCAAGATGAAGATCAAGCCTTCTCGGGAGGTGATCGACGCCACATCGTCCGCGAGCACGGCGGGGTAATTCTGCTGCTAAAGGACGCACCCGGATAAGAGCAGCAGCCGGGTACGGCGCATGGAGAACCGGGCGACCAACAACCATGGGCTCAACCCCCACGACAAGATACCCGATGCCCTGGTGATGATGCCGATCGTCCATTGGTCGAACGATGAGGTTTAGGAATATCTATACACGCACAACCCACCCCCGTGGAGGGCACCTATGACTTCATGCTGGATCTATACCAGCAGGCAAGTGGCGGTGAATGTCCGGTGGTCCTGGACCTGACACCCCCTCCTGCGGCGGTAGTCATTTTGGCTGCTGGACCTGTACCGTGGTCAAGGAAGATAAATCCATGCAGGGGTTCATCGAATCGGGCGAGACTTGGATGCACCCCCTGAACGAGTTTCTCGCTTGGCCCAAGGCGATTCGCGAGGGCAAGAATAAGCGCGACGGGGGCCGGCGCAGCGGAGCCATCGGACCCAGCCCCTTCACTTTCGAGGCACGCAAGGAGACACTGCGCCGGCTCCTGGCCCTGGAAAAGCGCGTCGGGCGCCGTTCGATCGAGGATACCGAAATCGCCTACATTCAGCGGCACTGGAGCGTCGCCATTGTTCGCGAAACCCGAAATGGGGTCTGTCCGATTTCGGGTGCAAAAAAATTAGGCGACGGCCATGGCCTGCGTTCGTCCTGCTGTCCGTCCCGGCGCGCACTCCGCGCGGCACCAGGACTCCCGCAATGACTGGACGCCGTGTCGCATGGCCTGGCCTTTCGTCTCCGCCGGCGCTCACGCGCCGCACGCCGACGAAACGCACGACCCTACGCTTTCGCGGGGGTCGTCGCTCTCCGCTCGTCGCTTACGCTCCCTCGCTTTCCTGTGCTCCTCCTCTGAATCTCCTGCAGCGAGTTCGTTCGGCTCATTGGACACCTCCTCGGCATCCAATGAAACCGGACACATCACGGGCTACAAGTCCAGACAGTTTATTTGCTCCCTATACACCGCCAAGGTAAAATACCTTAGCGTATGGTATAAATGTATGGAAAGTATAGCAACCCATTTGGCGTAATGATGGCCGATCTCGAACCCGGAAAGATAGAACTTCACGGCACTGGCAGGGATCGGACCGGACACGATGTTTTGCCTTCAATGAGCGGAACGGATGTAGTCCATGGTTGTGTAAGAATTACAAATGATGCAATCAAATAAGGTAAAAAGAGGCTCTCTTACGGAGAGTGTGGGTAGAGTGGAAAAGAAAACCATCCTTGACAGACTGGATAGGCGTAGAAGAGGGGTTTGCATGAGGGGATCGGGGCGTTTTGGCTGCGAGGCCACGCATCACGGTGAACTCAGCAACAGCAGGACATTAGGCTTGATCCGCCGGGTGCCGTGTGCGGCCGCGGCCGCA
>Ga0056131_1000367_pt1 | contig 10831 bp, 11 predicted proteins | sample WorMetLIZISLAND1_2_FD_67480 | JGI IMG/M metagenome (GOLD analysis project Ga0056131, IMG submission 67480) | Marine gutless worms symbiont microbial communities from Max Planck institute for Marine Microbiology, Germany - Olavius clavatus LIZARD... ...
GTATCATGCAGTTGCTGCACTGAAAATATTTTCTTCAACAGTATAGTTGAGAGTGTTACTCATAAAGTAATAAAAGTTCGTGTATTTTTTGTTGAGAGGTATTGCAGATCTGAAAGCATTTCATGGTGCAGTTGTTGATGTTTTTAAATGGCTGTAAATTTTCAGAGAAGCACTGCTCAAATGTTGGTGATTAAGTGAAATATGGGACTAAAGTTATTTATGAGATGTTCAGAAATAATGAAGTTATGGTGCATTTGCATCATTGTTGTTCGCTGATATTATTTATCAGTTTCTGAGTGGCTTCGTGTCATCAAGCTCTCCAGTCTGTCATGAATAAACATCTGAGATGCATGTGTTCATCTTGTTATCAGTTTTATGTTGATTTATTCCGCAATTTGTTGTCAGCTCCTATCTGGATTATGTGAAGATAGTCATCTTCTACTTCTCGTTCTGGATAACGCTGTTGATTCTGTTTATCACGGGAACGTCACGCATCAGTCTGTTCTGCATGGGTTACCTCATTGGCTGTTTTCTCTTCCTTTGGTTTGGTCAAGACATGCTTCTGAAGCCGATCAGATCTCTCTTGCGACTGTAAGTTTTGTCAGTTATATCATTATTGTTGGAGTATAATTTTGTCAGATGCATAAGACTAACGCGGTTCTCGAGTATTCAGTAGTATTTATTTAATATTTAATAATATTTAATGTTTATTCAGCAACGTATATATAGCCTTTGCATTATGTTCTTGTTTAGGCTGCACTAGCTGTTGGACTTCTGTATGCCAATTTTTAAAATAAAATCTAGTATATATGTTGGAATTATTTTTTTCCACAGAATTATTTTTTCCACACATTCAGCAGTTTTGTTTCAAGTTGAATTTGTGTCCGGGTGACTAGTTGCTTTACTACAAGACTGTGTTTGTTGCAGATGGTCGATCTTTCTGATGTACAGCTACCTTGTGTTGATGATGAAATGCTGTCTTCAGGTACCGTAATGCTTCTGAGTTCTGAGTTATTTGATATTTGTTGTAATTGGCCTGTCCCTCTGGCTAAATCATAATGTCCACAATGTGCAATAGATTGTTCCTGTCATTCACTTGAGTTCAGTATGTCAGGTCTGGTCAGATGTCGGGATTATTTGTGTGCATGCTTTGAGAAGTAGTTTCAATATTCTATGCCTGCAGAGTTGGGATATGAGGTCTTTCTGGTGATTTGTATTGGAGTTTTTGTGTAATGACTGGCTACATACTGTGACTAGTGTTGATTCAACTGCCCGTCCTAAGCACTAATTGTGAATGATGTGAGTATTGTCTCTATCGCTGTGTTGTTACAGTTGGTTGGCTGTATCTACTGGGATAAGACAGCGTGTGTCGTCCGACAGCTGTTCAGTACAACATGCATCCAGGCCAGCAGCTATCTCATACCTCCAGGTATTAATGGGACGTTTGTGTACTGAAAACAGTCCTTGACCTTGTGTCATTGAGCATCTCAGATGTACACTCCAGAAAAACGGTAGTCCTAATTTATAAGGTAACAAAATAATCTACTATGTTTGATACACATTTTGCCATTATTTCACCTTATGCTAATAAGTTTATGATGGTTGAAATAGTAACATATCTGTTAGTGTTAAGAAAAGTGCTGCAATAGATGCACTCTGCTATAATAATACGTCTATGGAATATGACCAGATTGCAGCCACACAGAAGTTAACTGGATGACAGAGAAAAATATATATAATACTGAAAGAGTAAAGCGAAGTTGAAAACTGTCTGTTTTATTGTGCTGCAGTTGAATAATTTGTGAATGTAGAAAGATGAGTATGTTACTGAGTAAGCAGTGTTCTGTGAATACTGATACGTGTGTGGGTGTAGATTATTATGAAGGCGAATGCAAATTAGACGTTGATGATGCTGGACTGTCATGGGATGCTGTCAGTTTCACATTTCTTCTCATTATGACACGAGTGTACAAGACGTGGTACTTCCAGCACGTCAAGACTGATCTGGAGATAGACAGCGAGCTGGCTGCCCGGTAATTACAGATTAGTATGTACTGTGCTGCTGCTGCTGCTACTACTGTTGCTGGTACTGGCCTTTCTACTAGTTTCTTTGGCTGAATCTAACTTCCTAAAGTTATTGAGAAAGCACCTGTCTGTGCATGTCAATAAATACTCTGATGAAACACGTCTGTCTGTCTGTGTTAGTGAAGACATGTAGCATTGAAAACATTGCATTTTGCTATCAGCTACTAGTTTGTTATGTATTCCAAAGTTTTCAGTTTTCTAGGTCAATGCATTTACTACTTATATGTACAATTTAATTGGTACATTCTTGCCCTTCAGTGCTTTGGTACTGTTTGAGTGTAAGGCCAGCAAAATAATTCCCAATGTTGACTTTTAGGTGGCCCGGACTAACCTAAAGTAACCGTGTAAAAATTGGCCATTTAAACAAAAGTAGTTATCTGGCATTGTACAGTTGAAAATACAAATTGTTGTCCAGAGGTACCAAGATCATCAATGAAGCTCTGGTGAGGGGAGTGCAGCAGCGCAATGCACATGAAGCCAATATTGTTAACAAGATCAAGAAGAAGTTGGAACGTATCAAGCTTCGTCAGCGCCGGCTTGGCAAAGTTGCCGAATCTAAAGATCACTACATTGGTTGGTGCTACTGTTCTTGACTGACCTTCTGACAACATTTTTTTCTCGTTCAGCTCTGTGTGGAAAAAATAATTCCAAGATACATACCAGATTTTATTTAAAATTTGGCATATATAGATGGAAGTGGAGTAATTTCTGTATTTGTTTTTGTTCATTGTCGATATACTTGGCATATTGCTGTTGATGAGTTTGAGAAATTTGTACTCTGTAACGGTGTATTGCAGTAATCCGGTCTGGTGACTATTACATGTTTGATGACATCAATGATGATGAGCTGGAGGTCCAGACTGAGGCATCTGATGACCTGCACGATGAGTCACAACTGGAAGAAGACCAGAAGAAGCCTGGACCTCTTGAGGTTTGTATGTCTATACCCTGATCCAAAAAACTATCCTGCAGTTACTACAGTAAGTTTCTCTGGTCTCAACCATTTTCTTCAATTTTGACAGACATATACTAGAGGAAATTCACAACAAAAGGATCTGTAACTAGCCTACATAATATGGTTTGTGTAACTGCATTATGTTGTAAAAACTGTCACTTATTTGCGTTGACTGCTACTGCTACTCTATACAATGTGAAAAAGGTTTGCTTTAGGTCACATTAACGTTGTTAAGTGAAATACTGTAACAGAAGTTACAGCAGGTGATTGATGACACTGTGTCATTCTTTGTCATCAAGGATTCATTGCTGCATATCCATTCACAACAATCATGCATTGCTTGAAAGTTGAAACCCACACTTCTGTCAAAGTATCATCTGCTACCATTGCAATAATCTACTGACCTCAATTATTCCTACGCTTTACTTGTAGATAAGTAATAATAATCAGATATGATTTCTTAAAAATTATGATACTTTGACAAGAAGTGTCGTTGCCAAAGTAAACTGGGCAAGTTTTTGGAACCTTGTGTAGCAGTGAATATGAACAAAGTCACGAGGAAGTAGTGGCACTTTAGCTGTTTAGTTAGTAATAGAACTAATGCGTTATTTCTAGTTGGTTTAATGTTGCTTTGAAAAAATCTGACCGTTAGTGTAATGCAGTTAAGCATGTGTGATTTGCTCAAGAGTGAATTGAATCCATATTCGTCATCATCTTCATCATCATGGGCATGCTGCAGGCTGGAGAATAGCCATTTGCATTAAGTACCTCCAGTGTGCTCCATTCTGGGCATGTTTCTTTGCGGAGGCCAATCAAAAATTTTGCAGTTGTAAGTCCGTTTTCAGTGTATGAAGTCGGCTGTGACATTGACGTCTGTGGTATCACCTCCATTCCCTAGGCAGGCCATGGATGAACACCTTAATATTCTGATGATGTCAAGTGAACTGCTCATCCTAGCCACATGTCCAAAGAAGTGGAACCATCTGGCCTGGATGAGTGGTGTTGGCTAAGGTGGGGAAACTGGCTCAGAACCAATATTGCTTTATGTTTAATTATTTGCTGATGTCTGTTGTGTTTTTAAGCTGTTTACTGATAGACCAAATAATATATAATAACACAAGTAAGCATGTGTGATTAATAGCGATTACATAATGATGTAACAATCCTATGTCTAGTACAGTTGATGCTACTATTCTGTGGGTTAATGTTTGCTGTGTTCACATGTTGAAGTTTTTGTGTGACAGCTGATCAATGCTGGTATTACAAGTGGTGCTAAAGGTGCATTGGACCTATGGCGGCGCCAGAGTATGACTTCACTAGGGTCACCCATTGCGGAATCTTCGGCCGATGAAGTACCAGGCACTCCGGTGAATAATAATAAATAATAATGATACGACAATTTTTAAAGCGCCATAACATGTCCATTTAGTCACTGCAAGGGTGCTCTAAAGCCCATGGACTTGAGCCATTGGCCCGTCTGTAGGCAGCTAGGAAACTACAGCCACCATTGCCATCATTATTACTCAGCCCGAAAGCTGATACTCATTTTACCATCCCACAGAGGGTAGAAGGCTGAGTCGACCTAGATGGCTGGTTATATACCCAGACGGTTTACCTGCCCGCGAGCAGTCACCCTTCCAAGTAGTAACCAGGCCCAGTGTCGATTAGCTACATTGATCGCGGCCAACGCACTAACCACTGCACTACGCTGCCACCCAATATCAGTTTGTGTATATTGCTTTCTGACGTCATTGTTATCAGTCATTAATTTTTTGATAACTTTGTGTGCATCCAATTTGTATTCCATATGTTGTTTTTGACTTTTTTCTTCCTAATCATCGTTGACTGTTTGATGAGGAGTACTGCAGTTAGAAAGAAGTTATTGCATCAAGTGGGATGAGAGAGACTTTGCTAAATGATCAGTCAGTCACTCAAAACACATTTATGTGGTGCCGTGTGATGCAAGCAAAACACAGACACATGGTCACCAAGACTAGGTCAACTGTTTGCATTTGCTGTTGGCATTACATACATTCATATTCATATAATGTGAATTTGTAACATGCAACACAGTCAAGCACAAGTTTGAATCAGAGGTGCTGACACACAAAGAAAGAGTTTGGTTTTAAAATATGTTTCAAGTGCTGAAAAGCTCAGCAGATTTACAGTTATATATCAGTAAATTCCAGACTGAAGGAGAACTAATACTTAGTGAAAGCTTTTGCAGACTATGCTAGTGCTGTCAGCAGTACTAGAGTATCAGTTTGTCAGACGATCGCAGTGTGTGTGCTGGTTGGCGCATTGGCATAGTGGTAAGGTCTCAGACTAGTGACTCAGAGGTTGTGGGTTTAGTTCCCACCAGGACCACTGTCGAGTAATAACCTTGAGCCACTTATTTATACTCATAATGCTCAGGTCAGTCAATCAGTTAATCAAAATGAATTTGTATAGCGCCTCCTACAAATAGTGGACGGAGGCGTTTAACAATAAAACGATAAAACATGTAGCAGTAAACTATAAAAACTCAGGGTTAGAAACTTAACACGAGTAAACGAGCTGAGATGCAGTGCAGCGACGTCAACCCAGGTCACCTCATCCTTCCATCCTTCTGGGGTAGGTAAATAAGTAGTAATTAGTAACTGGTAATATTTACTCGCTACTAAAAATAGTGACTTGTTGCTCCTACAAATAGTGGACGGACTATGGCCTTCACCACATTGCGTGGTGAAGGCCATAGTGCATCTGGCTGGGACATAGGTGGGGATGTCCAGCTACATACTGCAAGTCCAAAGTCCATTCATTTGGGCAATGGGCAGCTGCTAATTGTGCTGCGCTGCCTACTGGTAGTGCTGGTTAGTATGCCACTTCACATTGTAAACCGCTGCTGTTCTGGTTTCCCTGTAAACAGAGCTATATAAATGTCCAGACCTTTAACCTTTCAACCTATATCTAATGTATCCTATCAATACTGTTGAAAAGAAATGACGAATAGAACAGGTAGATCAAAGAGTGTACGCAGAAGGAAGATCTTGAAGAGATGGGCATTAAGGATGTAAGATGATTGCCCATATTTGTACCAGATTTAGATTTGTCATGCAGTAGGATGATCAGTAGAGAACAGTCTAACTGTGATAATTTTTATTTTTTTAAACATAAACTTTGTTGTTTTCTGTGCATTGATGGAAATGCTTTGTGTCTGTGCCTGAGTAGCGCTCTGATCATTTGGTCGAAGTGCCTGGTACTTCAGACTCAGCTGCCGAAGCTGAGCTGGCAATAACACCAGCTGAAGATGAAGATGCAGCTGAAGATGAACGTGGTTCAGAAGAAGATAAAGGTTGTTTGCAAGGACCAGACATTTAGCTTTTTTGTTGTGACCAAGTCAAGCTAAGTTTGTTAGCATATTTAACACATTTATAAAGAATAGATTTTTTGCCACTTTCTAAGAAATAAAATTAAATAGTGTGTTGGATCTGAATATAAAAATCATACTGTACCTGTGACTTTTCCATATTAATCATTGATCTGAAGTCAAGCTATTACTGGGAAGTAGTCAGAGTCGACTTCGCTCTGCTGCACACACTTTTCATCTGACGCCAGCGTGTGATCATTCTCCTTTCTGCGTTTCATGTATCCATATATATCCATTCTATCTCTCTTTATGTTTCTTATTTTTAATTTCTATTATTCTTTTTGAGTGTGTTTTGTACTTCGTGTACAATTTTATGTTAAATAAATAAATAAACATATGTTGCTTTATATAAGTCAAGTCAAGTACATTATTATTATTACTATTTTTGAGCCCACCAGCTCAAATGTATGCCTGTGTAGAACCAATGACCACTGGAGTCGCCAACATCCTAAAGGTCATCTGGGTTATTTTATGTGCATCACTGGAGAAACTGGTGCTGGTTCTGAATCAGCTCTCCAGTGAGTACCGCGAGGTCTCTCGTCAGCTTACAAAAGACAAAGAACAAAAGAGATTGGAACGCCAGGCAAGTGACGGTTTTTTCCCCAATGTCACAGTATTATGATTGAATGGTTGAGTGACAGATACTGCTTCTTAATCTTTATATGATAACACATTGCTCAATGATATGTATCTGGTATATTTAGATTGTGTTACTCAGTTCACTGGCACTGTGTCGTGGTGCGAATGTTGAATACTGTCTCATGGACTCCGGTTACCGCCGTCAGCAGCCGACATCTACGATCAGCCAACCAGCATCAGCTGATTGTACCGCACTGTCGGCGGATGACATTTGGCCATCAGGCTTTCTCTGTTGCAGGCCCGACGGTCTGAAATTCACTACTGACCGAGTTTCGCAGTCCGTCCGTCAGTTTTGGCGACTTTAGACGCACGCTAAGGACGATATTGTTCGCGCAGTATCAGTGCAGTCAGCGCAATAGAGATGCTTTGCATAATATTGCGCTATATAAATTTCCTATTCTATTGTACATGTATTCTATTAGTACTTTGAACTGGTTGGTTGGGAGACAAGAAGGGCATCTGACCTTTAAAAATCCTACAACAATTCCAATAAGTTCATGTTTGAGGCTAGTTAAAATGAACAAAAACAGAAAGTAGTGGCATTGGTGGGCGGTGGTGGTGACTGTCAGCGGAGGCAGTCACAGTTGGAGTCACAGTAGCAAACTGAATACTGTTCTTACAGCTTAATATTTGGTGAAAATGCAGGGCGCTGAGAGTGGAGGAGAGGATGCATCTGGCCATGCAGATGATCCTGGACTGCATGTGGAATCTATGCCTACCAGGTATATTTATGGACTTGACCCATATACAACACTGCGTGATGGCAAAATGTTTTGTGTACAGACATTTCATTAGTTGTTTCGTCTAATCTTAACCTGCTGGTTCTCACTATCGTTTATTCTGTAATAAGTTTAAAAGCATGTGGCAGCAGTGATTTTTTTTTTGCTATTTGTAGATTCATCTGTTTTGTTTTGTGGTTGGCACATATTGAACGTGAAGACAGTGTTGATTGGGTCATGTGTTGTATGATTATTTAGGGTGATGATTGCCTGAAGTCTGTTAAATGCAGTAATTAATTAATTATGTTAAATGAAATGTCTGTGTACAATCAGAGGGGACCCTGAGGAAGACTTTAGTGGCATTGTTTCATGGAGGGTACAAAAAGTTGTGGCCTGGCCTGAGATGTGGCATATGTTAGGACCAGTGGACAATGAGAATCAAGGGGCAACCAGCTAACCCAGGTTTTCCTGGAAAATGACGATTACAACCAATAAATTGCTGTGTGTGTGCGACGTGCGTGTGTGTTTGTTTTTGTGAAATGCTATGTATAATGCATACTTGCTACTTGCTAACGAACAGGTGATACTTTCAGTCTATGTTGCTATCCATTTAGCTAATTAATTATGCAGTGTGGGTTATTTATGACTTTTTACATTTGTGCCATGCCATTTTTAATTGGACAGTGGTACCATATGCATTTTCACAATTATGTGTCCAATGTTGGTAACTAATTAATGATATAAATGCTATTTCTTTACATACTGATGTATAAATTGGTGAGTTTGCCGTAAGTTAACTTGTGCTTGATATTGTCATACAGAAATTGTTATTTATTGTTGACAGGCCATCATCAATAAGTGTCCGAGTTGAAGAGGAAGCGTAAGATTTCTGCTTTTATATTTACATTTTGTTTTAGGTTTTCATGTCTTAGATCTGGCAACATGTTCAATAATGTTAATTGCCATGGCTGTGCTGAAGGTATGATTAACTTGTAAAATAGACGTAGATCAGTGTAAGGTGATTGTACTGAAGAAAGATACTTTTTTGATGTTCTGCTTTGCTCTGCGTGATTGGATGTGGCAACCTGTAAGATGTTGATTTTTCATTGAGCATTAAAGCACTGTATGATAATGACAATTGATAGAACTAGACAGAAGACTTATGGGGCTGGCGTCACTGTTAATCTGAAAAATTTGGCCTGTATCTGGAGGATGTACAGGTTATGGATAAATCACTCAGTCACTGCTGTGCCACGTTAACTGTCAAGGGTCCTAGCAATCTCCACAATGCCCAATCACATGCTGACGGCCTACTCTTCATATGTACAGTTCCAGTATGTCAAAACTTACTGTAGCCAGAATTTACATGGATGTCCTGGTGGCGGCTTCCAGGTAGGTTTGTGAATAAATTGAGTAGGAAAATCATAGGCAGATGGATAACCCAGGTTTGTGTGGAAAACATTGGTTGAAATGCTGTTTGTGTTGAAGCTGCCTTTCCTTTCCTAAGGCCACCAGTATCTTGTGTGAGTCAGTTGTTGAGGGACTGAAAAACTACTAAACATAGCACCGGCTGCCTCGTTGTGTATCAAAGGCAAATGGCGTTGTAGACATCATGATGAAGTGGACACTGATGCCAACCAGCAACAGTTTGAGCGTGAAATGCCTCTTCCGTTACGAGTTATCAAGGCAACAGTTGACGTCCTACTGTCTCACTCGGAAGTACTCTGTTACTTTGCAATGGTACTGAATGCCATGGTCACTGGCAGCCTGCTGTCTGTTGTTTATCCCGTTCTTGCATTTCTATGGGCCATGTTGAGTTCGCCTCGACCAAGTAAATCTTTCTGGGTCTTCGTCATCACTTACACCGAGGTATAATTTATTCACTGTGGCATCTGTGTTTTACGACCAACAGTTGCACTTTATTTTATGTTCCGGTTTCATTAACTTTCTATTGTATCCATTGGGTATCATTTTGTTATTTTGGATCACTTTCTAAATATCCAAGTTTTACCGATGGCTTAGTAACTGTACCACTGAGCATATACTGTATTATAAGTAGGTTTTAGCATGTTTGTTAACTGTCTTATGTATTGTTGCGTTCGGCAACTTCTATTAAACCAACATGATGATGATGATGTGCACAGTAGTAGCTTTGTGGCGATGATACATTATAGTTTTACATATTTATTTACATGTACTTATTCTAAACACAAACAGAGTACAGTGATACCTTACCTTACCTACAGGGTGGATGCCTGCAAGCAGACACCCGGCGCTGAGGCCACAGCATGGGCCCAGTGTGCAAACGTACAGTGATCAGTATTTATGTTGTGGCTTTAAATGACAGTATCATGCAATATCTACCGGTACTATGTATAGTATAAAGTAATGCATTTCTAGATTCAGGCATTTGTATATGTTTGTGCTGTTTGAATGAACAGGTGTTAATTATCGTGAAGTACATATTCCAGTTTAACTTCTATCCATGGAACCAGCAGGGTCACGAGTTGTCCAAGCAGTACACTGTCAATACAATCAACCCATTGTACATATTGGGCATTGAGAAGAAGAATGACTATGCCGTGTTTGACTTGTTTCTTCTGTTCTCGCTCTTCATTCACCGTTCCATTTTGAAAGTAAGCATTTTCCCTGCTATGAATAGAATTTGTTGTGTGATTCTTTTAGTCATTTTTGAAGATCTAATATTTATTTAATTTTTTTACAGAAAAAATATTTGTGTTGTACAGAACTGTGATGTATGCCCTGATGTATAGCATGATGTTAGTGAAGTTATTGGCAACTGACGCTGATGTGTTCATCATTTACTGTCTTTGTAACAAAAGTATTTCACATACAAGACTGTTAGATATTGTGACAATGATAGGTAAGCAGCGTGATGATTATGATGATGTGAGTTATGACGTCATGTGTGTCTCAGTCTGTTAAGCATTTGTAATCTGTGTGAATCTTACAGCGATACGGACTGTGGAAAGATGCTGTTGCTACTTCTGATGACCTCCGAGA
>Ga0056131_1000368_pt1 | contig 10831 bp, 10 predicted proteins | sample WorMetLIZISLAND1_2_FD_67480 | JGI IMG/M metagenome (GOLD analysis project Ga0056131, IMG submission 67480) | Marine gutless worms symbiont microbial communities from Max Planck institute for Marine Microbiology, Germany - Olavius clavatus LIZARD... ...
GTGCAATATATTCTATATATGTCCATTTGAAGTTATTCCAGGTCATTGATGTAGATGCCAATTGAATACGATTTTCTGTTAGTGATTAAATGGTAACTATCTTTCTCTGTGTTGTGTCATTTTTGACAAATATGGCATAAATTCTAAAAATCAACTTGTCCCATCCCACTCCCATTTAATGTGTTTAGTAATATGCTGCCATTATAAATTCTGGATGACATTTCTCATAAATCTTGGGGATAACAGTGGCTACTTTATTTTTTATTGCGTACAGTCAAGTATAGATATGGTGGACATTTACAGTAGTTATTGCTCTATTGTGCCATAACTGAGGTTGTGCTCATGCTGTCATACAGTTCACAGGTGTCTGGTTTCCGGCACATTTTGTACAAATTTAGTAATAGGTCATGTTTAACCTATGTTAATAGAAGGTCGTGATTAACCTATTCAGCCTACGGTAGTGTAGTGGTGTCACGGCATTATTTATTCAGCCTGTGGTTTATGCATATTTCGTTTGTGGTTCTAAACGCAGACATTCGCAGTTGTTTCTTGTGAAATTAACCGATTGTTATGTTATGATTTTGCTGTTGTGAGTCACTGTGTACATGTGTTGTGTTTAGTACTTCTGCTGATACTGGTGAGGGTTCGTCAGCGGGTGCTGCGGCATCTGGTCAGCAGCCGGTGATGTTTGGAGGTATGTCTGTATATTTAGCTTTTATCATGCTTCAGTGCAGTTTGTGCTTGTAACACGGTTAAGATGTCACATTGGAATTTTATATAACAGTGAGGCAATCCGTTGAAAGATATGTTGTTCAGCATGGTTGTAAAATATCCCATATTGCCTTACTGCATTGTCCTATGACACGCCAATGTCTTATCTACTGTGGCCAGCAGTTGTGGCATCTACTGTGCCCCAGAAGTTTTTTCACTGCTGTTCTGCATCTGTACACTCCCCTTAGGTGTTGATTAGAAAATAATATCTATGTGTGCATATGCTTCATGTTTTTAACAAGTGCAGCAGAGCTGAACTTCTTTTATTGGAATGATTATAGGAGATGCACAAAGCATCACAAAGGGACTGAAAATTCTTTGCAGTGGGCATGTATAAAGTTCGTCACAAATTAAACGGTTAAGAAACTACTCCATCACTTACGTGTACTGATGGATTGTGCAGATGTTGTACTCCCCGAAGGAGTGGATCCATCGTTCCTGGCTGCATTGCCGGAAAATATCCGACAGGAAGTGATAATGGAACAGTTGAGGTTGCAGCGGATTCAGCAGCGAGCACAGCAAGTTCAACAGGAAGCACAGTCACTTGGCGTCACTGAAGTCAACCCCGAGTTTCTTGCTGCCCTGCCTCCACACATACAGGAAGAGGTGTGCTTCAGATATGTTTTTCCTACATTTGTTGCTTTTGTCCATTGTGTAGTAGTTCTTGCTTAGAATCATGTTACTGCAGTTGCACCAGCAGACTATTTAGCGAGTTAAATCATATGCCAAATTGCAGAAAGCATCTGCTGTACCCCTATGTGGTGTTGGGAATACACCCTTAACTTATCAGTAGCTGTCAATCAAAATGGGCGTGGCTTTCTGGGAAACAGCTAGCTAGAAGTCACGTGACATCACCCGACGAGCAGTTCAGTTGTACACATGCTTGAGATAGAGAATGTATGCAACAACAAGCAGTGAATCGCTTGTAATGGCGATTATAATTTGTCAGTAATAAATGCGGAATTTGCTTGAAAGGAAATAATCGTTATCTGTCGACCTTGTCGTTCTTCCTACGTCTTTAGTTATGGTCACAATTCGTTTAGTTATGGTCACAAGCAGTCGATGCAATGCTCGGAGCTTCTCGCAAGCTGAGAATCAAGCAATATGGAAGGGGAGTGGAGGCTGAGTGAGGCCGAACTCATCCCCAACATATGCAGCAATGTGTGCTAGTTCCTGATCTATAGTACATTCATAGTTGTTACACTAGAGTCTAGCGGTAGTTAATTTAGAGTCGTCGTTTTGTTCTGATGTTGTCAGGTCCTAGCACAGCAGAGAGCGGAGCAGTCAAGATTGGCTGCTGATCAGAACCGTGAAAGTAATGATGCGCCACTTGACCCAGCCAGCTTTATCCAGTCTCTGCCTGCATCACTGCGTCAGCAGGTGCTTGCCGATATGGATGACAGCATGGTTGCTGTGCTGCCGTCTGATCTTGCAGCTGAAGCTAACGTACTACGACGTGAGGTGGAAGAACGTCATCGACGACTCGTGCAAGAACGATTATTTGCTCAGGGTGCTGGTCTGCTGTCAGGCATTCTCCGACATTCGGGTAATTATAGATGTATTATTGATCAATCACCAAATTGATCCAGTCTAATTACCACTGAGAAAGCTGTAATATCACAAAATTGGCTTGCAGATATTGGTGTAAATACAGTGGTTATAAAAGTTGGGAAACTGTGCAGTCAAGATAGATAGAAATAGAAATTCTCTGTCTTATCTAAAGAATGTATTTATGTCTGCTGTACTGTCGATTGCAGTTTTGTTCATGTACATATTGTGGTAGTATGTTTTGCCAATAAACCAGATTTATGCAATAAGCTACTCGTGTTAAGATAGACATTATTGCATAATCACTGCATAGTGCAAATCTCAGTTAATTGTTGATGTTTACAAGTTTGCATCTGTTAATTTGTAAGCAAAGTTTAATGTAAAACATGTGAATATGTGTATAAGGTTTACAAAGTCGGACATCAGCTACACGATTTACAGCAATGCGTCCTTTGTCGATGCGAGCCTCTGGGTCACACTGGGGTTGGAGTACAAACCGGTCGAGTCAAACAGCGTCGTGGACGCCGTCTGCAGCCAGCGTGCGTGGTCGCCATCTGCTGGACCATGAAGCACTGACCTGCCTGCTGGTGTTGTTGTTCATTGATGAGTCCCGGCTGAATACAAGCCGTCTACACCGTGTTCTCCGCAACCTCTGCTATCATCCGCAGACCCGGTCGTGGATTATTGGCACACTGCTGTCCATATTACAGCATCTCAGTGATGGCATGCAGTCTGAGTCACAGACCACCTCATCACTCTCTGCTCGCATGAAGAAGAAATCTACAATTTCAGTTGAACCTGCAGTCCCATGTACTGCCGACTCTGAGTTTACACCCAGCGATGATCTTCCATCATGGCTTAATATCTATCTGTGTGCAGCTCTCGGATCTCAGGCCAGCGTTTTCCACCTGCAACGCAGTTCCAAACGTGCAGCCAGTCATTCTTCATCTCGTGGCTTTCCTTCGTCTTCCGGCTCATCAAACATATCAGTTCATCCCCAGGCATCGCCGCTGATCTGTCGACATGTGCTCGACACGTTAATTTCTCTTGCCAAAAGCTTTCCAAATGCATTTCTGCCGAATGCACAGTCAACTGATACAGACTTGGCCGCCTCGGACAAAGTCAAGACAACACCAAAATCATCTTCATTGCAACTTAGCCCTGGAGCTTCATCGTCACCAGTTTCAGGCGGATCGTCGACGTCCGGCTCAACTGATTTCTGGAACCTGCTAATAAAGCTGGACAACGCCGTCGGAGGAAAGCGTGGAAAGAGTTTGCAGAGGCTGCCGAGTGGAAGCAGTAGCAATGGTGCTGTTAGTGAAACTACTAGTGCTCCGGGCTCCTGTTTTGAGTCGTCACCTCTTGGCCAGTTGATGATGATGGTGGCACACCCGGTAGTACGACGAAGTCAGCTGTTGACTGATCGACTTCTTCGTCTTCTAAGTCTTGTTTCCGTTGGCCTTGGTGATACTCCGCCTGCAGCTGTACCTGCTAATAATTCAGGTTTGACGCAGAATTTATTGCTACATTTTTTGATCAGGAACTGGTCTCATAGCACAGCTCTTTTTTGTTGGTTCTTCTTTGTTGGGTGACCTCTTTAAAAGCCTAAGGCTTTATCGTTTCAAATCGGATTGGGGTGAAATTTGGCAGGAATGTTCTTCATGTAAACATGCATCGATTAGTGTAATCGGATTTTTTCAATTTGATGTCATAATTTGAATATGGCGGCCATGACGTCATTTCACACAGAAAATTGCTGCAGTATGGTAAGTGACTTGTGGCATCTGCCCAGTGCCAACAGCCTGCGCCAATTTCTGATCTATAGTAGATTAGTACTTGTAATCTTAAGGCACAAATTCTGCTTCTTGTTGATTGATAACTCAGTTACATAAATGATGTTATTTTCAGCAAATGACTAAAGACAGTTTTTTGGTGGCGAAACGTTTTCAGGCCAAGCACATTTAGATGACTTCTGCTTATTTTGTGTTGCAAAAGTGAACATATTTTATTCACCAACTGTTTGCATGTGGTAATTTGTCATTTCAAAATGAAGTCTACTATGTGATTGATGTGTGGGACTGTCTAAAATAAAAAAAAATTACATGTTCTTAATTTATAGTACAGTTTTGTTTTATAAACCTGTGGTTGCAGCCTCTGTTATACCTGTAAGTTCTGAAGTACCTGCTGCTGACAGTGTTGCTACATCTGGTGCTACACCTTCTAGCGGCTCTCAACCTCCAGCCACGAACACAGGTCGGTTGTTAATTTAGATCTTTGATACATTCATGTTACATTCCTCAAACATAATATACCTTTATGCAAAGTGAAGACCATACTGGTGACTTTAGTCATCCTCTTCAAGTAGTGTAGTTGTCTGTCCATAAGTTGTTGCAGTTCTGGCAATTTGTTTCCTGATCTTTGTGCCAGCGGTAGAGGGTATTTCATTGCCGTTTTCTCTCTGTGTTGAAGTTTGTCACTCTTTACCTCTGTGCTGTTAGTTAGGCAGCAGGAGTGGCATCAGGCCTGTATGAAGTTATGCTCTGGCATTCCCAATATTTCTACTCTATGGGATCCAACAATCTGGAGTAACGGAGTAATGGCGGAAAAATTGGCCAGAAATCAAAAGTAGTAGCAGTAGTTCGTGATAGACTGACCATCCAGCTTCTGTCCTATGTGCATTGTGTCATCTGTTTTGACTGAAGGTGGCGAGTCATCCCAGCCGGCAGAGAAGTCATCTGATACTGTGCCTACCACTGTGACTAACAGCTACCAGGTGGAAGCCCAGCTGCGACTAGTCGTGGAGGTTGTATAGCTGCCATTATATTGACATTATGTATAATATACGGGGTGCGGCTGAAAATGTTCAGCACCTAAAATGTGACAGTGTTGTAATGATTGTATATTTTGATCTATAAGGCTGATATTTCTCCACAGTTCTTGATCTTGCATGTTATTTTTCTCTATTTTTCCATTTCCTCTGCATAGTTGTGTACATTAGAGGTTTTTCTTAAACGATATGCACTATATAAATCCACGTTTTACTTGCTTACTTACTTACTTACTAGTTGTTTTTACTTAAAACGTTTCTGGCTTTTATGTGCTGATGTTAAGAAACTACTCACTCACTTCACAGTTCTACAGGTTTTTGCTACAATTTAAATGGTTGTGTTATGAATGATATTATTTGTAGTTGCAGTAAATTGTTCTAAAGTGAATGTGAGCTATGTTTGATCTGCAACAACAATTTGTCAGTCTAGAGATGCTGTGAATCTTGCTGTGATAAAGTTGGTCTGTGAATTAGTTGTCGTATGTTGTTATTTGTAGGTGTTGACGTCAAAATGGTGCAGTGAGGAAGGTCTAGAAGATGCGACCAACTTGCTGCTGCAGCTGTCAAAGGCAAACAGTGAACTGCAGGAGTTGGTGTTGAAGCTTCTGCTTGTTGGAGCCAGGGAACTTGGCATGACAGTCTGTGAACATATCAGGTGAGGTTCAATGAAGTTAACCTAGTGCAGAAGTAATGTTATATGGTCTTAATCATGCCGACAGTATATTGACACTATTCTTCCTTAACTAGTGCTTTGTGTTAGCATATGCTCTTATGTCTACTAAACTGTTCTAACAGTCTTTTTGGTACTGCTATCTTTAACTTGAGATAGATTGTGTCAGTAAATTTAACTTTGTACAATGTCATTGATTTCATTAACTATACTCTTTTTTACATTTATTTATAGTGTTTGTTATTACTGTTTTATTTTAGCTGAATAGCCTTAATTTAAATCTTTTTTATCCATTCATTGTGCTGAAGTGCCACACATATATCACGAGTTTGTAACCATGTTTATACCAGCATAGTGTGACTTATTGTTATTGTTTATTTTTATTAACTATTGTATGCTTATCTGCTTGTATGTATACTGCAGTTTATGTAGGTATGTTGCATCAGTATTCTCTTGTTGGGTCACAGTGTAATACTGTGTTATGTAGAATGCTGCTGAGTGAGTTGACGGACATGGCAAGCAAAGAACCATCGTCATCGAAAGATGAAGAATCTGCTGAAGATAGCCTGGCTTCTTCTACATCTGTACATAAAGGAACATTATTAGATAGGTGAGATTGAAGTCCGTTAACTCCTTTTTGGGTGCAAGTTTACAACACTGATAATATTTTTGATTTTTATTTTAACTAGATAGTTTTGATAGAGTTACTGCAGGTTGGGCTGCTAGGTAGGTTACTGCTGATTGACTTGACTTCCTGTTCTTCCTATATAACCCAGTCAACAATGTGAAGTCAGTGAAGGGTTTTTAGTAAATATCTTGAGTAATACATTCAGCTGCGCATTAATTATTAGTTTATATATTTAAGCAGTGATAATAATAATAACGATAATGATTATTGGTAGCTTGACAATGCCAGAGCTCTGGGTTCATTAGGTGCATAATGGCCACCAGCCCTCATATCAAACTGACTTGTGCTGTACTGTAGGCTACTGTTGTCTCCAACCATCATCTCTGTTCGTACTGCATGCATTATGATTGGCTATTGGTATCATAAATGACATCTGTCTGTCTGTAATGCTGTTTATTGTGGCTAAACAAACAACATACTGCTGCAAAACTCTCTTGATCCTCAGCCCTCAAACTCCACACCCCCATAATTTTCAAATTTAAAATTTTCACGTCTGGAATAGCCATGGTCAGCATGCTAACCTGAAAGCCGACTCATTTTACCTTCCTGTGAAACATATGAGTGCTTTGAGTGATGTTTATACAAGTAGTTTGGTGACATTGTATTTGCTGACACTGGCGTGGACTAGGTTTGGAGGTGGCTTGGTGGTGGTGCATGCCGGGTCAAAGGTGAAAGGTCGAGGTCGTGAGCTGCAGCTGCCATCAATTCAGCAGTTGACGAGCAAGTCATCCAGCCAGCAGTTCTTGCTGCGTATACTGAAGGTGATTATACAGCTGCGGCAGGCTGCCAAGTCAGCTGCAAAGAAAGCAGCCTCGGCATCTGGTGAGAGTTGGGTTGAGTTGCCTTTCCACTGTTTGCATTTTATGTTCTTTATTTACCATATTTATGTCTGTCTGTCTGTCTCTCTCTGTCTGTCTAACAAGTCGAAATTTAGGTGACATAAGTGATAAAAACACAACAAGGTCTCCTAGCAAATCTACAGAATGACTAAATGATTATTATTTATTACTAAAAGTTGAATGCAACATTGAATAAAAAAGGTTCAAGTTTTTTTCTTGAAACAGTTCACAGAAGCAATCACGCAAAGGTCAGGAGGCAGGGTGTTCCACACGGAAGACTTAAATAACTGGAGCTGAATTTGGGAGAGTTGTTGAAGCACAACTTTGTACAGATTGGATGATCTTAGTGTGCAGCCACCAGCATCGAAACACTGAAAGCACAGTAAGAAGCAGTTCAGTTAATAAATGTGAATTTGTGTGTTGATGTGCTGTTAAGAAACTGGTCGCTAACTCTGGTGTTTGTGGCTAGTATCATCAGTTAGTATAATTATTGCAGGAGTTGGTCCAAATGTGGTGCCTCGGGTTCCAGAGGAAACACCAGCAGAGAGTCAGCCTCCAGAGACTCAGCCTCCCGCATCTGAACCTAGCAGTTCTCCGATGGATGTTGACTCCCCAACACCAGGTTTTGCACATCTTTAGTAATTGAATTTGCATTGGTAACTGAATTAATCAATCAGTACCTGTACTGTGGATTCTGATGGTTGAATTGGTGTGGGAAAGTATCTGACATTGTCATTAGTGCTGCATTAGCAAAGATGTGTGTTTTGATGAATTTATTGCCTACAAAGTAATAGCAGTAAGTAATTGCTGCACACTAAAACCAAAACTGTCATAACATTGCCCCAACGGTTTTTAGAAGTTTTATGTTTGGGACCTGTGTAATCTGAAGTAACTCTAGAAAAGAATGTCCAGTTGGACAAAACAGAGTGCATTTTTCTTCTGTGTTGCAGGCCACTAGACAGCTCATTATAGGCAGTTGTTTTGACTGCTAAATGTATTTTTGACTATCATGTGAAGAAGGATCATTGATTGCTGCGTAGGTGCAAAACCGACGGAGACGTCTGAACCGAGGTTGAGCCAACAGTTACTGCTTGATGAACTATGGGATGCTCTGAGCATTTGTCTGACATCGTTGGCAAAAATGCCGGACAGTCACGCAGTGCTGGTTCTTCAGCCAACCGTCGAGGCATTCTTCCTCGTACATGCTGGTTAGAAGCCTTTGATTTCATTTGGAAACTGTTTCTTGATTGCATTTTATTGGTCATGTTATTCATCGTCAGCATCATCATCGTCGTCGTTGGGATTATTTCTGTGGCCTAAATAACGAGAATTATCACAAATTACAGCGTTGATTAAAATGTCGCACATGGACATGAAGGATTCTTTGCTGCATATATGACCAAACTGTCTACAGCTATCACAAAACAAATTTTGTGTCCAGTCTATTTTGTGCAGTAAAACTTAAAAACCTAAAAATCCTAAAAAAAATTATTCCTAACTCCACAGTAGAATGTGAAGCAGGGATCAAGTCAGATGACTAAATCCAGGTATAAAAAGCAAGAGAGAAATGTCATAAGATGCTGTCTGAATATCGTGAGCGACAGTGCAGATGTCACGTGTGTTCTGTATTTCTGTAATTTGATCACATTTCTCAACGTGAAATACATTTCTGCTGAAGGTGAAAAGAGTGACACGAAAAAGAATACGACCAACAGGACTCGACAAGATGACCTGCTGCAAGCAGCTGATGTTCTCGGTCCTAGCTCACCTGCTGGTGCCGGTACAGACCAGCAAGCATCGTCAGCCAGCCAGCAAGACATTGCTGCAATTGCTGCAGCTCCTGAGATGTCGGAGGATATGCAGAAATTCATCACCTTTGCCGGTAGACACTGTACCTACTTTGTGTAGCAAGTCTCTGAATGTTCCCAATATACTGCTGATAGTGGTGTAGGCCAAAACAGTGTGCACATTTGCTTTACAACAATTTGCTTTGATTATTAAATTGCAGTGTTATAGATAAATAGATTACTACAACCACTTTTGGTGTTTGTTAAGGAGCCTATTTTTCCATTTAAGGCTGTGTCCAAACAGAGAACTTTGATATTGCAGCAGCTTTTTTTACAGGCCAGGGCCCTTCCCCTAGCCCAACTAACATCGTCAGAACACTGACTGAAAATTAAATACCGTAATTAAAAGTAAATAAATACCTTGGTGTAAATACATTATCACAATTAAAATCCCAGTGGGCCATTATTAGAACTCATGGAATGGTATGGAGACTGTGGCATTTCTCAACTTGAAATAATAGTGGACCACTTAGGAGTGAATTGTATTCAATTTTTATTTATTCCAACTTTCTTCAAAGATCTTTTCGTGCTATTTCTGATGGAATGTGAATATAGGGTTTACTGACAGAATAACTGAGCCACACCTCTCTTATTGTTGCTACAACAGTACGTAACAATACATGTTTTTATTCTGTTAAATGTCAGAAATGCACCGCGTAGTGTTGAACCAAATCCTGCGACAGTCGACGACGCCGTTGTCCGAGGGTCCGTTCTCCGTGCTGGTAGACTACACGAGAGTTCTTGACTTTGACGTGAAGCGGCGTTATTTCCGCCAGGAACTGGAGCGAATGGATGACGGTGTCCGACGTGAGGATTTGGCCGTGCACGTTCGTCGTGACAACATCTTTGAGGATTCATTCCGTGAACTCCATCGCCGCACTCCAGACGAATGGAAGCATCGCTTTTATATCGTCTTTGAAGGTCTCTGTAGAATTTGTTTGCATAGTAGTTTATATTAGAAACTATATGTAAGTAATGGGAATGCTCTACCATAGCCCTGCGTGGAAACTGGAAGAATTGTATTGCATTGTATTACGTACAATCTGACTTGCTGTTTCTAGTTTATTTCTTCTGCAGTTCTGATGCAAATGCAGTATTTTGTTGTTGTTGACTTGTATCAGTGATTGCTGTTCGTTCATGGAAATGAAAATAAAAATAGTTTTTGTTGGCTAATTTTTCTAGTTTTCTAATTCATGGAAAATAATATTTAATGTTTTACAGGAGAGGAAGGCCAGGATGCTGGTGGTTTGTTGCGCGAGTGGTACATAATAATATCACGCGAGATCTTCAACCCAATGTATGCTTTATTCTGCACGTCGCCCGGTGATCGTGTGACATACACCATCAACCCAGCGTCACACTGCAACTCAAACCATCTCAGCTACTTCAAGTTTGTAGGCCGAATCATTGCCAAGGCTGTCTTCGACAACAAGCTGCTTGAATGCTACTTCACGCGATCGTTCTACAAACACATTCTTGGCGTCCCAGTCAAGTGAGTTTGTTGTGTTAATTTACAGTGAGTATTTAAGTTCCCCAACTTAACGGCCTTGATCTTACAAGTTTATTTTTTTCATTTTATGTTTTTTCTCTACATAATATCTTTTACTTACAACCCTTTGTGGCACTGAATGGCCTTTTATG
>Ga0056131_1000369_pt1 | contig 10817 bp, 5 predicted proteins | sample WorMetLIZISLAND1_2_FD_67480 | JGI IMG/M metagenome (GOLD analysis project Ga0056131, IMG submission 67480) | Marine gutless worms symbiont microbial communities from Max Planck institute for Marine Microbiology, Germany - Olavius clavatus LIZARD... ...
TGTTTTTATGTTGCTCGCGTTTTATATTGTGGCTTCTAGGTTTTATTTTTAACATGTATCGTATTATTGCTAGTATTATTGTTATTATATTTTATTGTAACTTTTAATTTTTTTTTTATATATACTCTGCTTCTTGCGAATAAACGTGCTCATAAGCAGGCTAGCTTTTTTTCTGGCCCACCCTGTAAGTCGATGATATAGGTCAATGTTGTCGGCTTGGCGTGGATAAATCTGTTGCTCGGTATTGTATATACATGTACAATACAATCGCCTGCGACTCATTGGATCGTTCCATCAACCGATACCGATAAATAACCGATATTATCCCATATTCTATACGGTGCTATATATTAATTTAATATATTTGGTATCTAGCAGTAAAACAATTACGACTGTACCATTTATCCGGAGCTGGCAGACAGTGTATTGTCCGATTTTTATGGATCACGCTTTAGGCCTATATGACAACGATATTTCAACCGTTAACGTTACAGACGGGCAGAATAGTAACATTAGCGTAGCAATATTACGTGAATAGCAATATCTGGTAATACTCGCTACTATGTCGTTGTCGGAGAACATTGCAGGGTGAAGGCTATAGTGCCTGGGGCATAGGTGCACGGATCTGTCGAACTACAGACTGCCGGTCCAAAGCCTGATCGTTCGGGCAATGGGCTGCCACTATTTGCGCCGCGCCGCCTACTGCTAGTGCTCGTCAGTACGCCACTTGTAAACCGCTGCTGTCCGGGTTTCCTTGTAAGCGGCGGAATATAAATGTCGCGATCTCAAACTTTATAGCGCGGTCAAATGTCCTAGGAGATCACGAGGAGAATTTCTTGGGTACTGGGTAGCAAAATACGCTGTGACGTCACACATAGGTCACCGGCAGGATTGCTTTACATCGGTCGTAACTTCGTCTCACGGCGGAAGGCGAGACCAATACTTCTCGTACGTTGTGTGAGGTCGGCGAAGTCGGTCACGTGACCCGAGGACGACCTCTGGCGAACACCGTCCGAAGCTGATCGATTTCCGTTCAGAAAACAATACGCCACCTCCCATGAGAAGTCTCTCCACATACTCGATGAGCTCGAGTACACGGCCGATTATGAGGCCCGGAGACGCCTAATTCGATCTGCTTCTTCACTGTCGCCGAATGTCCGTCGTACACGGCTGAATGCCGTTGGTAATCGGGCCTTCCCTGTTGCTGGTGCCCGTACTTGGAACTACCGCTTCAGAAAAATATTTAATGCATGTTTCGTGTAATGACGTCGTCGTCGGTGCGTTTCCATATCTAAGCACTAAGCAAGACACCTAAAACAGATCTGATGACTTCCTGTGGAATGGCGCATTAAATTCAAGATCGCCACACTAACGTTTAAAGCCTTAGAAACTGCACAACCGCCTTACCATGCCCAGCAGTTATGTCCATATGCTCCCACCAGACTTTTACGCTCTTCAACATCCAAAGTTCTTCAAGTTCCACGTACCAACCTCCGGTTTGGCTCACGCTCTTTCTGTGTATCTGCTCCCACTCTCTGGAACTCACTTCCCCACAGCGTTCAGTTCGTTTCTGTGAATCTCAACAACTTTCCGGAAACACCTTAAAACTTTTTATTTTCAATCTGCACTACCTCACCGCCTCAGATTCAATTTTTGATTTCTGGCGATTTATAAATTCATTTTACTTACTTACTTACTTACTTACGATTTCCCCCGGACTGTGATCCGGGACGCGTCTTGTAACAGAGACCCTGCTTCTATCGGAAGTTTTACATCTGTATTTACGATTATTGTATGTTGTTATTGCACGCTTTCTTTATTGCACTTTTATTTATTCAGCTATCCGGCTATCCAGCTGCAAGTGTGTTATAAACTCAGTGTTCAGTACGTGTTCAGTGTAAACTAAACTGAACCGTTCTGTCTGTTGGGTGTGTGTATGTCAGAATGCTGGTGCTGACGTCGTGAACATGGTGGACGGCCAAGAGAAACATGGCGGAATGGACGGACAGAAACGAACAGCTGCCGCCGGCAAGAAGGGCAAGAAGGATGATCTGGACAACCTTAAGAAGGAAGTCGAAATGGTTAGCTCCACAAACTATATTGTCTATATTTTACTGTGACTTTCTGGGCTGATGGAAATGATGGGTCATGGGTCAACATGACCCACGTGACCCGCCCAAAATATGACCAATTTGTCCCGACCTATGACCCATCGGTCTGAGGCGCTTGGCGGGAAGAGAGATACGGCGCTTTTAAGTGTTAAGTGCTTCCTAAAAGAACCCGAACTGTTCGCATTAACATCATCCAGCAGAATGTGTTCCACTTAGCCAAAATCTGAGTGCTTTGAGAAATTCAATGTGCCAAGAGAGTACGTGAATAAAATGTAAAATAATTTAATAATGTAAAGTATAATAAAGTAGCATATTATTTCACGTAAATTTTTATTTGACCTTAATTCACTTTAGTCCTAAACAGAACGTGATCTATTTCTTGCATAATACATATAATGGATTGCATTGTATAACGTTTTGTCTGTAGGATGAACACAAAATTCCACTGACAGAACTAGCTGCTCGACTTAAAACCAACGTCGACACGGTCAGTTTCACGGCATCTACGGCATACACGATGATTGTAAATTTAAATTTAACGTTACAATTTGCGATACATCCTACAGCAGTAGAGTTACTGCTTATACAGCAGTCCGGTTAACTGTATGCACTGGTCATTAAAACAAAGTCAAAATCAATATCAGCACGGCATACATTATGACACGATAATTACGCATTTAAATTTAAAAGTACAATGTTGGACTTTTTAGCCGATCGCACTGTATGTAATACGCAGTGTGATCGGCTATTGGCATGATGATGTCGTCTCTCCGTCTGTCTCTGAGACTGTGACACTGTGTATTGTGGCTAGACGACACATCCTACAGTCAAAGTGTCTGAACAAATGATTAGTCGTCCCCCTGCATGGAACAATATTTACAACTTTCAACCCCCATTGTAATGTCATGTCAGAGTTTTTTTCTGTCAATGAGTGGAGGCTCTGATAGCAGGAAAGTGATCCATTCGTACAAGGTGGGTCAAAATGTAACCCTGAAAATCAGTGCGCTATCTTTACTGCCAACCGACTTTTATATTTTTGGCACATATAGGCCTACACTTACACTGTGTACTTTCCGGGTAGTGCAGGCACTATCCGCTATATAAACTGCTATTTTATACCTTACTTACTTACTTGTTTATGAGTTAACAAATATACCGATGTTAAGTATACCGCAGGTATTTTGCTGGTATACAGGGATTAACAGCACAGCGTGCCCGTGAGGTACTTGAACGCGATGGACCAAATCAGCTGAGTCCTCCAAAGACGATTCCCGAGTGGGTAAAGTTCTGTAAACAACTGTTTGGAGGGTTCTCTATTCTACTGTGGATTGGAGCAATTCTCTGCTTTGTCGCTTACTCCATACAGGCAACCACGTCCGAAGATCCGCCTGGAGATAATGTATGTATACGGATTATTTGTTACACTTAAATTTAATAAAATAGACCTATATAAAAAAAACTTTGTCTATCAGTTTACAGTACGGTGTAAGGGCGACTAAATCACACATCCAAAACAGCACAAATCATTTTACTAGGAGAAGCAGATACATCCATTTGTCGAGGTGTGCGGGGACCGACTTTTACCATTTTTTTGGCGTGTGAGGTCATACCGGCGACGTAATCAACCACACCGTACGTCCGTACCCAATTTTAAGAGGTTCCCAGATTGGTTCTTTTTGCCTCCCTCCCAATCTAACAAACTACAAACACCGTTTTTTATACATCTTCATTCACCGAAAACGGTAGCAAATACCGGTAACGAAAAAGAAAAAAAATACACAAAAAGAGACTATTTACTTTTACAAAATATCCAGATCAGACATCACATGCAGTGGAGACTACGGATAAAATCGTCTTTTCGTTGTGCAAGCTGATCACTTGGTATTGTGAAGTTGAACATTAACTGACATTCGTAAACAATAACAGCTACTGTTTTAAGCCCTCTCCACACTGGTGACTATAGTCGCCCCGTGGCCGAAAACGGCGACTGTAGCCGAATTCAGCGACTGTCGCCAAATCTGCAACTGTTGCCGATTTCTGCGACTGTCGCCGAATTCGGCGACAGTCGCCTTTTCGGCGTCTGTAGTCGCCAGTGTCGACAGGGCTTTAGGATATGCATAGTAACGTAAGCAGTTGCTCCCATGTCTGCTTATAACCCTAGCTACGTCGGTGGCTTTCGTCTAATTTCTTGTTATAGTGGTCAGTTACTAATATACATGTACGTATTGTTTGTGCGTTGATAGTTGTATCTGGGTATCGTACTGACGGCAGTCGTGGTCGTCACTGGTTGTTTCTCATACTACCAGGAGGCAAAGAGTTCACGAATCATGGAATCATTCAAAAACCTCATACCGCAGGTTAGACATATAATGATATACGATACTCATGGTCACTTGAATGAAGCCGCAGTTCTCTGAATTAGACCAACTGGAGCTAAAATGGCTACCGGAAGTACGGCCCGGTTTACTCTATGCCAGGGCTCTCCTATCAAATGTGCCCGGTGAGCACGGCCCAGCCCCCCGAGCTTCAGGGGACCCCAAGCGACTAACGTGTAATTTTGCACTGCAGCATCGTAAACAAAGCAGTGCAAATTCAAAGGATGGGATTGAATATCGAACCAATAGCAAGTTTTTACTTTTTTCCACATAGGCCTTATACATTCCAAACCGGGGACGGGAGTGATAGGGGCATATACTGTAGTACAGAGACAATATTATCTGTGATCCCATACCCCAAACGATTTGTTGCCATTATATGTGTTCTTTCAAGCTAAAAATGTACCAAAACCGTTTTCGTTTTTACAGCGCTCCCCAGACCCCCTAATCGGTAGGAGAGGGACCTCTCTCCATTTCCCCCCCTTCAATGCATTTGGTGTCTCAAGAGGAGCCCTGTCAGTGGGCGGTGGGCCCAGGGCCCCAAATGGTATTAAGACGTCTCTGCTCTCTGTACGATGTTGTTGTCTGTGTTGTTTAGTTTGCGATCGTGATACGTAACGGTGAGAAGTTGAACGTGAACGCTGAACAACTGGTAGCCGGCGATGTAGTCGAGGTCAAGTTCGGTGATCGTGTTCCCGCTGATATACGCATTCTAGCCGCTCACGGCTTCAAGGTACTAGACACTTCCTGTGTGTTCCCGTCTAGGGGACTAATTGGTTCTTACACTTACTGATAGGGCTTATCAACAGCCCCTGATAAAGAACTGTTCTATTTCCACAACACTCATTTATCTCTATGTGAATTGGAAATTTAGTAAATAATAAAATAAATAAATAAATTTATTTATGAATTTAATACATTATAATTTTAATACAAAAAGTTATTATAAGACGTAGTAAATAATGGATATTAAGAGTAATAATTATCATAAATTATAAATTATAATGTTAATAAATTTTCAATACCTGCAATACCTTAATCAATAAAGTATTGCATGTCTTAGAAGTTTTAAAGAATTTTTTGGCAGAATTTTTACATTCCTTTTTGCCTGTGACAGTAATTATTGACCGTTATTTTGTTTTTTCTTTCTTTTAAGTATGATAATTTCGTGTCATTGAATTAGCCGTGAAGATGCTGAAAAGTCGCTGACGTTGTTGTATTTGTCATCTGTAAGGTCTGGGCCGTATCAGCTGAATAACTTTTCTGTCATTGATGTAACCGTATTGATTGACAGTTTATACTAGCGGTCTATTGTTAGTGTTATTATTTTTATTATATTATTATTCATTTCTTTATTTTTATTACAATTCTTTTTTTAACTTTTCGTGCATCGTGTACGACTTCATAATATATTACGCATATTCAGGTAGATAATTCGTCGTTGACTGGTGAGTCGGAGCCTCAGAGCAGATCGACTGATTTCACAAATGATAATCCACTCGAGACACGAAATCTCGCTTTCTTCTCGACAAACGCCGTCGAAGGTAGCCTATCTCAGTTCAGTACAGTTCAGTTCAGTTACAGAATTTCTGTTTCACGCAGTCTTGTAATAGAAAGTGTGACGGCTGCGCTGACGCGTAGTAGCTACGTAGAAGCCAGTGGCGGTTCTAGGAAAAATATGGGGGACTGGCCCGTCATCATTATTATAGAACCAATTAAAAATTGAGGGGCTGGGCAAGATATGGGGGCCTGTGCCCCCTGGCCCCAACATAGAACCGCCACTGGTAGAAACAGTTCAGTTTTCAGCCGGTCCGCAGTTCAAGGTCATTTAAGGTCATCGACCTTCCTGCCAGTCGAAAGCGTATAGGCGGCTTCCTATAAGTCCGTCATAGTAACCTTGGTCATATCTTGCACCGTTTCTGAGATACGGCGACTTGTTAGCTGAAAATTGCGTATTTTTCCTACCGCTCTCATTCGGCGTCCCAAATCCCTATGTTGCCTTTGGAATTTCGCGGTGAAGTTATCCACGAGGAAACTAGAGTCATGGGGCTACTTGAGGTGAAAGTTGCCCGATCCACGTCGTCTTAATTCCCGGCGGCAGACTGTTCTACGCTAACGGACCAGCTACTGAAAAATTTTCGTGGACCGAAACCAGCTGTTCTTGTCCGCAGCACATCCAGGTCACCGTGACCTGCCGAGCGCAGTTGTCGACGAGTTGTATGAGTTTCTGACAGTCTGCAGACACTAGACAGAGACCAACAAGTAAGCCATGCTGTGGCAGGAGAGCCACACGATGCCGTTGTAAAATTCTATACGTATCGACATTTTCCGCGTCATCGCGTGGTTCTCCCTACGATAGCACGGTTTTTATGCTTAAGATAGCGGTTGCCAGTTAAATGAAGATAGACCCATACTGTCAGCGGCAAAAATGTAGCCAAATGACTATTTCCGAAAATAGGGCGTATGAGGATATTCGTGGGAGTGATTACTTGGCATTTTCTTCAGACATTTAAATTTTCAAAAATAACTGATCCCATTGACGGTTGACGCGGTCGCTGATTGGTTGACAGGTACCTGCCGGGGCGTGGTGATATTTACCGGTGATCGGACTGTGATGGGACGTATTGCAAACCTGGCTTCCGGGCTGGAGGTTGGACAGACGCCGATATCACGAGAGATAGAACATTTCATTCATCTGATCACCGGTGTAGCTGTCTTCCTTGGGGTCACCTTCTTCGTCATTGCCTTTATTCTCGGCTATGATTGGCTGGACGCCGTCATCTTCCTCATTGGAATTATTGTCGCTAACGTACCGGAAGGATTGCTGGCTACAGTGACGGTCTGTGTATGCATATGCATATTGATTTAATTAACATTACGTGAATATTAAACGTGTGTCTTGGACAGCAAATTTTGCCCAGCTGCTGTTGAGAAGGAGCCGATCGTACCGCGTTGTGTGTAGATTCGGAGGAGCACCCATGCAGCATGCTGACGATGGCTATTCGAGACCAAGCGTGGAACTTTTGGCGGTGCTCGTTAACAGCACGTTTTTTAATGTATTCGCCAGATAGCACCAATGTATGCGGTTCAAGAGGTGGGACGTTTGCCAGGATAGAATCGGTGTAGGAGGACGAAAGCAGTAAAATCGTGTTACTAGGGGGCACTTCCTATTCACTTGTTCAGACACTTTTGCTTGTTTTCACACTGTGCCACTGGCAGCGCAATATGCCGCTTTCGTTTTCGACTCATGTAGCCGTATTCCACACTGTAAATTAATTTCGGCAGTTCGTTTTTGTCGCTGCATTTTGTGGCTAAACGATACATCCTAAGGAAAAGTGTCTTAAGAAGTTAATAGGAAGTTGCCTGCTAGGAACACAACGGTACAACTTTTAGCCTTCTACAGTGTACATCGACCCTGAGCGCCACAATACACAGTGTTACAGACAGACAGACAGACGACATGATGATGCCAATGGCATAATGTGTAGCAGTACGATCGGCTAAAAGGGTAATGTCTCTACTGTTACAGGTCTGCCTGAGTCTGTCAGCTAAGAGTATGTTATGACCAGTAAGATCTGTTTGGATGTGTCTCCCTTAAATGCCTGTCATTCAGAACCGGACAAACTCTGACATTCGACTCCATCCGGTTTCCTATGCAGTAAAACATACACAGGCCTATAGCTTTCTCACTGTTTATTGTATGAATTTCATAATATTTCTGTGTGTCACCCTAGAATTATTTTCCCTTAGTTTCGTGCCTTCCCCGTACCAAACCCTGGTGACGCCACTGCGTCTCTGCGATGTTTTCACTGTTCATCGTGTTTTGTGTTGTTTATTGTCTCATTTATTTGTTTCTGTTATTAAATCTATTTGGTTACTATTAAATGAGCGTACATACTGATGCAGGTCTGTCTGACTCTGACGGCAAAGCGAATGGCGAGTAAGAATTGTCTGGTGAAAAACCTCGAGGCGGTAGAGACTCTGGGTTCAACGTCGACGATCTGCTCTGATAAAACCGGCACACTGACACAGAACCGCATGACCGTCGCACACATGTGGGTTGACAACCAGATCATGGAGGCCGACACCAGCGAGGATCAATCCAGTCAGTCTGTTTGTATACTTCTGTTAGGCTCTATTTTGACTTTATTAAAAGGTCAAACTCCCGTTTGTTTTGTTTTTACATTACATTTAAGGGCCTATTTCCATTGCGTGGCGAGCGATAGTCCGCGATACAGTTAGGTCAGAAATGACAGACTGAGGAAGACTGTTCCACACTGTAGGTGAGGCGTGACAAAAGGAACGCTTGGAAAAGTCAAGAGCTGTTGCATTGGTCTGTAGAATGTTTACGCCGCAAGATCGTAGTTGTGAAATTTATAAATGAAAATGATAATATTGATACCAACGAGGATGACGCATATCAAGGTGGTTTCAGTTGTTGTTGTTGTTGTTGTATGTAGATGCGATGTACAACAAAAACTCTCCAACGTGGATGGCGCTCGCTCGTATCGCAATGCTGTGTAACCGTGCCGAGTTCAAGGCTGGTCAGGAAGGCGTTCCTGTACTTAAACGGTCCGACTTTACTTACTTTACTCGTACTGTTATACTAATCGTACTGCTGATACACAGCGTAAATGTACTCTGAAGAAATACAAACTAAACGACCTTGTTGCAGTGCAAGGAATAACTATAATAATATGTCTTATTTCTTAGGGTGTATATAGTGTACAGTCATTTTGCTGGTTTATATGGTGTATAATACTTTTTATTTGGTTGGTTTGTATTCTTTTTGTCCTCGTCCGCATATATTTTACACATCTTTATTTCACCATAAATGGTAGCAAGATATTTAAACATATATTGCGTATATGTCTTTCTTACGAATGAACGTACGTATAAGCCAACCATCCCTCATTTCCGATTTTATCAGTATCGTGCCCGTGTCCAATCGTTTCTGCTGATATTTTGCTGGCTGTAGTCTCCTCCACACTAGCGTCGAAGTCGAAGTGGACAAAAAGTCGCTTGTTGTTTTCGCCGTCGCGTCAAAGTCGAATTCGACTTTGTGCACGGCGACAACAACAAGCGACTTTTTGTCCACTTCGATTAAAAGACGCCAGAGTGGACGATCTATAAGACACCACCACTCGATCGTTGGTATTTAATAATTTACGGCATGTACCGTAAAACTTCTATTAAATGCCGGGTCCCACATAAACGCCGGGATCTTCTAGCAATACAGAGCTGTCAAGAGTATTAGCCATGCACCAGTTACGTTATAGCTATCCCAACACTTAGTGGTGACACGATAATTCCTTGTTTTTTTAGCTAAACAAGTAAATATAAACGCTGAGAACTAACACGAAGAGTAAAATTCATATAAACAGGGAATACTTTGAACTAAAGACATTTATAAACGCAGGGGGCTCAAGTCAGTGTTCTAATAGACGCCGGGTCTCCAATAAACACCGGGTCTCTTTTAAACACCGAGGTTTCGAGGCCCGTTTTCTAATAAACGCCGGGGGCTTTTATTAGAAGTTTCACAGTATGTATGTTGATTATGCAGCGAATGTAACGGCGACGCGTCGGAGTCAGCACTTCTAAAATGTGTCGAGCTGTCGATCGGCAAAGTCGGCGAGTTCCGCGCCACCAACAGAAAGTGCTGTGAAGTTCCGTTCAATTCCACCAACAAATATCAAGTACTCATTTACCGACGTTACTTTGCGATGCTATTTATAATGGCGACCGTTGCACAACCTGGTTCACTCTATGCACCTTATGCTGCACTGAGTTGTAATCTGTTTTGTAGTTAAAGGTTAAAAACGGTTAAATGTACCGTATAGCAGTTAATGGACCTCCATTTCACCGCTACGGGGTGTCGCTTGCCACAGTGTTACCTGCCACCCGACTCAAGCGAACACACCCCGCCTTGACCCCATCCATACAGGCCGGTACTCGATTTACCGACGCCGAAAGGATGGACGGTTGAGTAAACCCAGGCCCAGGGTGCAAAGAGCAACGGTACTGGCCCACGGTTGCTACGCGATCGCCTGCGGCCAGCGGGACTCGAACCCCGACCTCGCGATCGTTAGTCGAGCACGCTAACCACTAGGCTATCGCGTATTTTCGTCAACGATTAGTGAACATACTTCAATTTAAGATTTCTATTTAGTTTTTATGCACGGAGTTATTAGAATTTAGAAATATATTATAACGATGTAACCAGAGATGATACAGAGGGTCATCTTTCGTGACCTCTGACCCATATCATCCATCCACGAGGGCCTGCTGGCCAGTTGCTGTTGCCCCAAAATTTGTCCCCCCCCAAAAAAAA
>Ga0056131_1000370_pt1 | contig 10804 bp, 12 predicted proteins | sample WorMetLIZISLAND1_2_FD_67480 | JGI IMG/M metagenome (GOLD analysis project Ga0056131, IMG submission 67480) | Marine gutless worms symbiont microbial communities from Max Planck institute for Marine Microbiology, Germany - Olavius clavatus LIZARD... ...
GCTGATACCTAAACGTCACAGACGGACGGACAGACAGACAGACGGACGACTTACTGTCGCATTACCGCGCTCTGCGCTAGCATCGCGCGGTAAAAACTGTGATAAATCAATGTCAACTAAAAAGACCATTTATTTCAGGACAAAACATATGTAGCATAACAGCATAGGCAGCAGGGCTGGAAAATGGCTTCGAAAAAAACATAGGTTTTTAGGTTTTTTTATTTTACGGTCAAGTTTTATGCAGATTATATTTAATTTCATATTTTAATCATGATCTGTCAGTTTTGTTATAATTTACAGAAAATGATGCGACATTGAGAATGGTGTATGACATGTTCTTCTTGGGTCAAAATTTTGTGTCCGGTCATATTTGTACACTGAAATATAAAAAAACCCAAAAACCTAAAAACTTTTTCTAAAAAATCTACCTTTTTTCCAGCCCTGATAGGCAGTGTCTCTTTATTCTTGGACATATCTTCGGTCGTCATGGCGTTCTACAAATCATATTATTATTATTATTATTATAATTACTCATTCTGTGTATACAGAGAAGGAATCCCTATGATCTATGCATGCCTATCCCGAGTCAACTTGTCTCGGATGTCTTCAGACATTCCCAAATCTTTGTCAGATTGATGTAGCTTTACTGGCAATGAAAGCTTATTGCAGGTGATCAGAGGTCTTTATGGGGAGCAAATTCAAGACAGTGAGACAAATATGAGTAAGGCTGACCCATCTTGGTACAGTAATGAATAATTTCACTTTTTTTTACAAAATTTTGACAATGTCAAACAAGGACAGGCAACCCCAAACTGGTCACTGTTATGCTTCTAGTAATCTAATATGCAGTTTTAAGGAAAAATTCAAGAAATTTAACAGATATTGCTGTGTCTCAGACAAATGGAAATCGGCTGTGAACAGTTTAAGCAGTTGCTAAAGACTTATTTTGTTTCCTCATTCAGATCATGGCGCATTGTGACTATTTGCTTAAACTGCACCTATCCAAATGTTAGTTCTTTCTTACTTACCTATGAACAGAATCATCGAGCAACATACAAAATACAAAGACTATGTACACTGAACTAACTACTATAACACTTAACTAATACACGAACACTTCACTCGACAAATTACTGCAGAACAACGTTATCGAATGCCGGTCCACGGGTTATGGAGATCTTGGCAAAGCAGCTCTGTTGGTCGACATCAATAGCACAGAGTTTCTTCAGCACAAGTAGTGTGTGGAATTTGGCGGCGACCTGTTTGCGGTGATTACGTGTTACGAGGTCGCTGAATGCTACGTCGTTCCGTTTACTCAGAGCTTTCTGGATTGCGCGCAGTAGCTGGCCAGACCGTCTGTTCAGGATCTGAGTATCTTCTTCATTCTCTCCTTCCTATAACACAAGTACAAGAAATTAACATCACTGACAGATCAATAATAGCAGGGGTGACACTTGCTCAAGAATCTGGTACTAGCGCTCCGATCAATCGGCTAATCTCGCGAGAATCGTCGGCAAGTCCTAATCTCATAGGTGATCGAGCAGCGCATCCAGTGTGTGATCACTATATCTCATATCGGCGCCATGCAGCTGCGGTCTGGATTCAATTAGCACTTCACCTCAGTGACAGTCAACTTGCTGCAGTTGAGTAGCTTAGCGCGTCCCTTGTTGACTCAGTGGCCCTCCACCTCCTCCCCCTTGCTCAAGGCAGCTATGCAGCGGCGATGGCGTGGAGCAAAGATGATACACAATGACTGGCAGGCACTGGAGGTAGGGTCATTGGACACATGAGAAATTGCGAGAATCGTCGCCAGCAACATCGCAAGAATCGATCTGCCCATGTGGCTACGATCGGAGTCCTATCTGGTACCAGAAATTTGCACCGATGCAAGTGACTAAAATTGTGCGGTTTGATTGGTTGGTGGTATTTTGAAAGTTATGGTACTAGAAACATGCACCGAATAGAGCTGCATTCTATTTTGTGCAAGATTTTGGTACCAGAAACATGAGCATGTGTCACCCTATAATACTAGTTAACTTGATTTACACGAAGTGGTTTAATGGTAGGGTATCAGACTCCAGATCGAATGATCATCAGTTTGATTCCCATCCGTGTTGCTATCAGGTAAGTAACTAGTCTAGGCAAGTTGTCCACATCAATATGCCTCTGTCACCAGGCAGTATAAACTGGTGCTGACAAAAGCTGAGAAGTAAACAGACAACTAAGCGACACACCAGCGCCATGTCTGTGGCCTTGCAGCTTTATCTGGTGTCTGGACTCTGGGTAGTAAAAAGGTAAAGAGGACCATACTCCATATACAGCGCTGGTGGGGTGCTCATCTCCCTTTCTATGGCCGTGAGCCCGTAGGTGGATAAACCACTAAAGTCTGTGACGCATGACCAGTGCGACGCCAGACCTACGGTTACCTTCCCGGCTGCAGAGCATCACCACCCTTTGGCCGGCACCAAATTGTACTGCTTGGTGACAGAGGCACATGGGTGTTAACAACTTTCCCAGAGTTGTTGCCTGGCGATGCACTGGCCTGGAGTTGAACCCGGGACCTCTCTGTCTCGAGTCCAACATGCTACCACTACACCACCAAGCCAAGTGTCTGGGTAAGGGCCTTAAATTGGAGATCTGGCTAATGGACGACTTTACTTATTTAACATTTTTCATCTCTGTTGGTTCAGTAACACAAATGGCATCTTGGCTGCAAAAAGTCTGCTACAGTAACAACAAAAGGTTCTAGTTTTGAGAACCGGCTTAACTTCAATTTACTACAGAAAAGTAAAATGACTAAGCAAACACTGAATGCGGATGTCTTGTTACTATTAACAGAACCTCCCTGACACAGAAAAAAATGAGCACAATGCTTAATTGTGCTAATTAATATGCCTACATTAAGTTAAGTACTATTATGCACTGTTTTCATGAACTAACAAGACACTCACACACTGCTTCATGGCCACACTCCAGGAAAACCTGGGTTAGCTGGTGACGTCTTGATTTGCAATTGCCAATCATTCCTATCCCGAGTATCTTTACACGACGGGAAGAAACTCTTCTGATAGCTTGAGCTGTACATTAAGGGTTTTTGAAACAGAAGTTTTTCTTACACGTTTGATGTCCTTACTCCTTCCTGTTGCCAAACCAACAGCATGAAAGCAATAAAGCCTGAAGGCTATAAAAACTGAGGACAAGGATTGAATTAAAATATATTGTATAATGAAGTGACATCTAACTTACAGCAAACAGTGTAATGTCAGCTGCAGCCGACTGCAGTGTTTCGTTGAATGCAGTATCATCACCAAAGTCCTCAACCGTAGCTACGGACATTGGTTCCACAATGGAAGTCCCGGCATGGAAAGATAAGTCATCAATTGGAGCAGGCATAGCAACATCTGGCATTGGAGGCAGCAGAACGTCAGCGACGGTGGTAACATTGACGGCATCAGACGTGCGACTGGCATCAGCTGGCAACGTCAGATGAATGCCACTCGCGTTGTCTACTGCAACCGGAGCCGTCGACATGCGAGACAAATGTGCACCAGCATCTGCTTCTACCGCACAGCACATCATACTGTCATTACACACACTGGTCATTTACAAGGTAAACCTGGGTTGACCCACTGCCACATTGATTCTCAGTCCCAGTCAGTCTTATCCTGAGTGTCCTGACAGGTCAGGCCAAAAACTCAGCATACTACTTTTGAAGTACTCAGGTGGGATTGCCTGGGCTATACCATACCCATTTACATCAGCCACCATCCAAAAGGATTTAGAAGCAGAAGATTTATGAGGTCGGATGCTCTTCCTATCACCCAACCAACAGCATCAAAGCACTGAAGGTACATCAAACTATCATTAATATAGTAATTACAACCAGAACAATTCTAACAGATGTTTTCACATTAACCAGACTCTGACTCTGCTAGCCCAGCTAATACTCAGTGCTTAGACGTTGCTGGTCAACGTCAAAGCAAGATCATTTGGGCCTAAAATGTCACGCTTCGACTATTCAGAAAAAAATGCTCTTTGATGACCTGGTCGAACTTGGAGTAACTGTGCAAAAATTGGCCATTAAAAAATTGAAAGTCATCTTTAGTTTGCCACACACCCAATCATAAACAAAACATAAAATAAATGAATGTCAATGAACTGATAGTGATGCAGAAGTGAGAAAAAGCTCAACCAAGATAAGAAAATTGTCAGCATAACACCTGGTAAGCTGGTACCACGTCGTAACTCGCTGTGTTCCCGTTCCAGTGCTGTGCCACTTTCTGTCTCCACATCACGCTCTCTGTTCTTGCGACGATGCTCTGCAGCGTCCTCATCACTGACTGAACGAGTGACAAGACCACAACTAAACAGCTGTGGAAACATAAAATCAAACTGAAATACACATACCCAAACCAGCCATGAAATAATGTGCAGATTTTGAAATCTGCAAAATAATGTAAAGCTAACAAAGTACGTTAAGAGGACAAAATTATGGTGGTACAGAGGGAATTTTATATCCAAAGCGAGTCACAACACAATGGAAATGAAGTTCACCACAGCATCACAGAAGAGAAGACTATGTAAGACCTTACTTCCATTGTATTGTGTGTCATTTAAAGGTTGTGCACACGGAAAGTAGCTTTCCATCACTTTCTATGACCATTATGAGTGTTTCCAAGACATTTCAGCTCCACATATGTCTATTAGGGTCGCACATTAAAATCACTTGAATGGGTCACATAGCTATTGGTAACTTTTATCAACAATCTCAACATAACTGTACTTTGACTGTATTTGATGACAACACAGTTGACCCATGCCGACCCAAGTATGACACTTAGACAATGATAATGTATATAAAAGCCGGATTGCTGGAAACATGAAAATGGGTCAACAATGTGAAAACCATTTGGTAGATTTTCCGCGACTTCTCTTCACAATGCCCATTGCTCAATCAACAGAAACACAGCACAAAATAGTTAGAAAGGTGACCTTATAATGAATAATGATGGCAGACGCATTAGTACTACACACTTGAAGAGATAAATATATCACACAAGTGGAGATCAATAAGCAGAAGCATTTAAAACAAATAAATCAGTTCTAACGAGCACCTAAACAAACAGCAGAAATATATTTTTCTAACAACCTGTCTCAATCTTGTAGGCACAATGTGCTTTCCCGGCATGACGAGCAGCTTATCAATGCCACCCACATCTTTCCATTCCATCAGTCTCTTGGTGGGCGGAGCTAACTCCAGCGGAACGACGAGGTCGGCGGCACGACGCAGCTGAGCTCGCATCGTGTCACTGGGAATCAGCTTCTGCTCGTCAATGACCAACTTGCGCTTTTTCTTCATCTTACGTCCTGTACCTGAGTTTCCATTACAAGTCCGTTTAGACAGTACACTCCATATCTCGTCATTAAATGTCCAATTCTTATCGAGTAAAGCCAGCAGAAAATTTATTTTAACACATTTTTGCTGTATAAACTGAATTCAACTCACGCAAGTCACATTTGTAAGTGCAAGAATAACAAAACTAGCACAAGTAATAAACAAGTATTACACAGTACTGTTCAAGGCCAATTTATGCCGGTGATAACAACTGCAGGCGTTGCAACTTGCAATATTGTGATAGATTGTATTCAACTATTGTGACTGCAAAAGCTAATGTCATTGGGAAACAAGTCACCAACTGCAGTGGTCAGTCAATTAATTATCTATGCCCTTCAATATGTAATTAAGACACAGATGACTAGTCGATGAAATAGCTGTAATTAATCCTAACACTTCGCCTTAAATTCATCTTCTTCAGTTAACTTCTCAATGCAAGAGTTACTATTAAATGCTAACAGGCATAAAAATAACAACAAACCATTTTGCAAATACGATCAGTTGGCAGAATCGTGCTTTATTTATTCTAGTTTTTAATTTGCAAGCAATCATTTTAGTTATCATTCAGTTTTCACTGTCATAAAAATGCTCAGCACACTTTTTATTCAGTTTCATTCTGAATATTCTGATTTTCTTCACTCAGTTTTTTTGGTAATTGCCAATGGATAACTGCCGATGGACTATTTTTTACCCATGCACGATGCCTTTACTTATACCCTAATGACAACATATCAAAAACAATGAAGATTTACTGACTGTAATGATATGTTCAAAAATTTCATTTTCTGTTATTTGATCTTTATTGTGTTTTATTTACACTAGATTTTACTTAATAAGTGATCATATCAGTTTCATTAAGTTTACTCAGAAACAGAAATTTATGTAAAACCCGAGACACACAGACTACTAACCAATGGTAGTGCCATCAATCGGTTCAAGAGCAAACGCCTCTGCATCATTGTTGATGATTGTAGTCTGGTCTCGTGCCACGGTCTGATCCTCAGCTGACGCAGCTGCTGCTGCTGCTGTAACTGTCACAGAATATCATCATCATCATCAATATTGTCAATCACAATACATGTACATTTCAGCAGAAAACCCACAAGAACATACACATTGTTGTCTTTTAAGTTTTAACATATATAGTGCCAGACTGAAAGTAACATATGGGCCAGTAAGTCGACGCAGCTGTATGTAGACTAGTCCTTGGTCCACAAATGAACTATCTTTGGGACGAGACATCTCATCCCTGGCTCTGAATGTGTTAACAGTGCACATCATTTGTGGCCTTGAAGCTGCTGTACTCCAGATATCCAAGCTTGCAATTAAGAGAGGCCACATGATGCAAAATACACCTATCATATTTTTATTGTTTTTTCTTCTTTTCACAGGCAGCATGAGAACTCACCTCGAGCTGAATGCGGCACATGGCACAGAGATTGTGCATGATGATTGCTTTAAAGTATAGGTACAAAAATGTCACTTAATACTTAGGCCAAATTAACAATAGTAATAATTTCTAGTTATTAAGCTAGTTAAACTTTCACGAGCAAACAGTTAGTTAATCTTGATATTTAAATGGAATATGTAGGGACAGTAAATAATCACGGAAACACGGAAACTGTGATTTTTGTCAAATGCCGTGAATGCCGCGATTCTGCCACAATGCCATGTTTTTGCCGTTTTTTGCCACCATGCCGCAGTTTTACGTTTTCACACAACATTTTGTTTTTAATCAGCATAAAGTTTATTGTGTGAATTTAACACAAAAATATTTACCTTTCCTTTGTTTCTGCTACCAAAGTCCGTGTGCTTTGTTACTTACTGGCGAAATATGTGACCGTAATGTCATCGTAGTATTTGCTGGGATTTTGCGCTGCTTTTTGCGATTTTCACAAAAGTGTACCGTGTTTTTTACCATCTTTTGCTGTGATTTTCTACTGTTCCTAGGAATATGGAACGGAATGCATTAAGAAGATAACACACACCAGTAGCATCTTCCTGAGCAGGTGGTGGTGCAGGTGTAACTGGCTCAGCAAACAACTCATTATCAACTATCTCACCTGTACATAACACTCACAATTAGACACGCAAAAAATAAACAAATTTATATTGTGAAAATCAGATTTGCAGGCACATCAATTTTCAGCGATGAGCCACTAGAAGTTGTCTTAACTGCACATCATTCACTGCATTAAATTATTAAAAGCACATAGTTTATATGTTAATCAGGAATGACAAAATGATTCGAAAAATCCGAGCCATAGATGATAGAGCCAATATAAGATCATGACTACGTGAGATGTTAAAAGTTTATATCGTTGATAAAAGCAATAACATTTCCAGAGTCAACGGTTTCAAACATCTTCGGCATGCTGCAATGATGATTAGTGCAGTCTATCAATATGTGCTTAACAGTCAAAGGACCAATGTGGCAATGCAGTTCACTTACCAAACAGCTGCGGATCCATTCGACCACCAAACTCATTTGTAATATCAGCACTTTCATCGGCTCCAAAACCACCTACAGCAAACAGTTCATACTGTGATGATGATTATTTATCTTCAGTTGTTTATTTTCTTTGATTTATATTGCGTTTATGTGTGTATTTTTGTGATTTATATTGAGTATTTTCCTTATTGTTTGTTTGTCAGTAACAGTCAAGTGATTGGCTGTGAACACCGCCTCTGAAATGACCTATACTGTGTCGGGTGGGGCGTTAAATTCTGCTCAATCCAATCAAAGCTTTGCAGTTGAATCCGTTATGATGATAAAGTTGCCATTAAGAGTCAGTGCATGACTCATTACGCATAATCCGTTAAGTCTCTTGCATTTATACAACGTGACTGCTGCTCTCCTTCATCTGTCTGCTTATTGCATAAGTGGCGATGGAAGTACGCTAATTATTTGCTGACGTGAACAGGGCCAGACTGGCCCTGTTCACGTCAGCAAATCTGTTCACTGTAGCAAATCTGAAAACTGTAACTGGCCAGGGCCAGTTACAGATTTCAGCCTGCTATAATGCACGTGCACTTTAGTCTACAACTGGAGAAAATTGGGATCAGTATCGGCATTTCATTCAATTCAACGGCCGGGCGGCCATCAGGCTGGGCTTTTCCATGCATTCTAGTTATACTTAAAATATTGACTAAATGACAGATCATCGATCTGCTTCTGCGACTGGATAAGCGAGTAGTTTTATGTCCCGCTCAACACACAACAGGTCATTTCAGAGAAGAGTCACTTGCACTGGTACTGACAACTCAAACCAAAGGACAGAAAATACACTAAAAACAAAACATAAACAAACTGTAAGAAAAACGCACAAAAAATCCTAAACTAAATGTCTAAACCTAAACCAGCAGTCATTAGTAAAAACTGCTCATATGTGTCTACTATTGAGTGTGTGTGGCAAAGCTATCATCAGTTACATATGGCATGATTATTGCATAACTTCAAACTTTTTAATGTCTGCGATATTTCTTCCTTACTAATGACTAGGGCTCCAATCGATCAGCCAATTTCGTCGGAAAGTCCTGATCTCGTAGGTGATCGAGCACGGCATCCACTGTATCACTAATGTTCATAGCAGCGCCACGAAGCCACGGTCTGGATTCAATTATCACCTCACCTCAGGGACAGTCAACTTGCTGCAATTGAGCGGCTTAGTGCGGTCCTTCTTGACTCAGTGTCCCTCTGCCCCTCCCCCTTGCTCAAGGCAGCTAGGCAGCAGCGTACGGCGCGGAGCAAAGATGATAAACAATCACTGGCAGGCACTGGAGCTAGGGTTACTGGACATGCGAGAAATCGCGAGAATCGTCGCCAGCAACATCACGAGAATCGATCTGCCCATGTGGCTGTGATCGGAGCCCTACTACTGACACTGTCACACTTTGCCCATTGAAACAAATATCACAACTATCACAAGCAGTAACTGACTTCAGCTGAACACAGAAAACAGCACACCATAATCATAGACATCATCTGCAGCAGCATCCATCACAGTCGTACTCAGCAGCAACCTGCTCCGCTCCGGTGACTTCACTGTTTCTATCACATCAACGTCCATTGGCAATTCTCCCTCCTTCGCCTCAGCATTTCCACTGCTGCTGCTCTCACTCGGTGACAGCGACAAATTACTTACATCAACCGGGTTCGGTTCACGCACAGAACCGGCATATAGTCGCAGTTCGTTCTGTGCCTCAGGCAGAACAATGCCGTCAAAGCCAATATCTCCTGAAATGCAAGTAAAAATTAGCATAAAACTTACGTAACAGAGCAACACAACTGTAACATTTTAAAGCAGGCTAAAACACTCAAAAAACTGACAAGCTTGGTTTACCTCACGGAACCTAACAGAAAATAAATAAGTAAAACAAACAAACAAACAAACAAAATTCAATAATAGCAGAGTGTTTCATTGTGCAAGGTAAAGTAGCAGCATTAATTAGTTGATGTGGGTTTTCGTTGTACTATTAGTTTTTCCTTATGATGTTGCTTGGCAAAAATTATGACAATGCGTTTTGGTTTTTTAAAGTTATTAGACAGCATCATTGTTGTATCTTTTTTTCTGGAGGCAGTATCTGATTACATTGTTTCTAATGAAGTTACAGTTACATCACAACTACATAGTGCTGTGATAATATTTGGAATAATTTTTTATATATTCTTAGTAATAGGAGTCCTCAGGATGGTTCGTGTCAAAAATTACGAAACTGAGTCTAAATTTGCTAAAGTTATGCAGAGAAAACTGAAGACTCTTGTTTTCCGGACAAGGTGCATATACAGTATATCCGCAAAAACTTATTGGACCACAGTGGAAGAACGTTCTGCCTAAGTTCAGCATCATCCAAACTTCTGTCAATCTCTAGTGTGCAAACAGCTACATATCCCATCAAAATATACGTCTTGTACTAAGTACATCCACATAAACTATACACAATTCACTCACCGAATCCATCATCTAGAACAAACGGGACGCTACGACAATCCTCCCTCAGTGTGATCTCCTCCGGTTGGCTCTGATGTACCGAGAAACGACTCTGTAGGTCAAAGTTGCTGAAAAACACAATATTTTGAAGAATAAGTGTCGTGCAAATGTTTTATACCAAAATGCACAAAAAACCTTTAGGATCACTTGAGTAGATTTTGTTCAACTGACAGTGTCTGTCAAGGAAATGAATGCATATCAAAATAAAACAAGAAGCTCAGCTACCGCAGAGAAACAGCGCGTCAGCTGCCCACATGGAGGGAGGGTGGGGTTAGACCCTCCAGCCCCTCCCCTATACCCCCTCTGGCTATACCTATGCGTATGGCTGAATCCGAAAGCCACAACGTACGTACGTCAAGCGTGCCGTCCGTAAAGCGCACTTTAAGATGAATCGGGCATTCAAGGTCATCCTCATTGG
>Ga0056131_1000371_pt1 | contig 10802 bp, 5 predicted proteins | sample WorMetLIZISLAND1_2_FD_67480 | JGI IMG/M metagenome (GOLD analysis project Ga0056131, IMG submission 67480) | Marine gutless worms symbiont microbial communities from Max Planck institute for Marine Microbiology, Germany - Olavius clavatus LIZARD... ...
GCACTATTGTTATTGTATGTTGTTATTGCACGCTTTCTTTCCTTTACTGTACTTTTATAATGTATCCAGCTATTCGGCTATCCAGCCGCAAGTGTGCAATAAACTCAGTGTTCAGCAAAATCGGAAGAGAACTTACTTGATCTATATTTTCTTGAGACCTATTTTGAAACCTTGATATCACTTATTATCGGACACCGACTGTTAGTCTTATAATGTCAACCCAGCTAATAAAATGTTGTTAAATATACACAAGCTGTCTACACTCTACAGTAAGACACGTACAATGAATGTGTGATATACATGGCAGCAGATATTCTACACTGTATCACAACAAGGCAATGATATGAAACCCAACAAGTATATGTATTAACAAGCAATGAATGACGTCAGATGTCACATTTTAACAGTCTTCAATAGAGTAAGACAAGAACAATGATATAATGACAGCAGACTATAAAATACAAGGCAGAGGACCACTACACTGTAACATTACAAGGCAGTGATATGACACCCAACAAGTACATGTCCTAGTAACAAGTGACGAATCACAGCATATGAAATGTGCTAATAAAGACTGAAGCAATCAGAACTGTTCTATGTATTCATGTCATAACAAGGCTTCAATGAAAATGTTATTGCATAAAGTTGGACGGTCACAGATCAATATGAAAATACTGCAATATATGTAAACATATTCAATCATCAGTGATAGACTAGTTGTGATGAGTCACCAGGGTTGACGGTGGGATGGAATTCCCACACTGCTATGATGTCAGATCGGTATTTCCCACATCTGGTGACGATGACACCAATGACGATGTCGGGACATTGTTATGACAACATGTGTCAACAAAGCAACACGACATCACAGTAGGCAGTGGCCTGCAGAAACAATACACATACACCGTTTTAACGGCCATTTTCCAGGTAAAGCTGTGTTAGCCGGTTCCCCCTTGATTTTCTGTCTCCAATGATCACTATCCTGAGTGATTATGTTACAGTATATACTATGTATACCTTTGCTGTGTTGTAACATTATACGCGTCTTTGTAGCCCGTGGTGGGTGTGGTGGGAGAAGCATACACGCAGTTGATTGGGGACGACCTGTGATTGGTTAACAAATCAAGTGCTACAGAACCAATGATGTGAAGCATGCAAACAGTGTCCACAAAGCCCCTGAATACAATATATAATTGACAAAATAGCTAATATAAGTATCACAGAATGGCCACAATACTGCACAGTAATTGCATAAAAGAAGTTACTATACCTAAAAATGTGAAGTCAGACAACCAGGTGCACCTAAACCGGGGGATGATCTATTTTGCATCACATAGGAAATGTTGAGGAAGTGAAAATTTGGGGTCCACTTTTTTCTGGCACTCAAACATAGTGCATGAGTTAATTTGATTTTGTTGAGTTCTCGAATTAAACTTTGGTAACCTCGACATTCAGCAGCAACAAAATGCAAGTCATTTCAAACAAATTTAGCTTAGGCCTAACATCTTGTATTTAGTGCTTTTAGAATACCAATATGTCATCTTGTGTCTGCGCTGATGCACTTCACACCATCCACACGTGGCTCCGCCAATGCGTGTGCCACCCAAATCTCTCAAACACTGTAATGGGTGTATCGTAACAACACAGGGAGGGATCAAAGGAAACGTGTATACTGCAACAACACCTCCTGAGCATCCTCATGGGACAAGCCGAACTCTCCATATCCCCCTTGACATAATCCCACCAAGTCTTCCGGGTTCCCTCGATCTCCATCTTCATACGTCACTTGAACCAGTCTGCATCTTCTTTACGTTCAACATGTTCAAACCACCACAATCTGCTCCTCTTAGCTGACAAGCTGCCTGGTTCCAGTTCCAATAATTGCCAAACGTCCATATTTTTCTTGTTGTCCTTCAAAGTAAAACCCCATATCCCTCTAAGCACTCATCTCATTCCTGTCCAACTTTGCTTCATGCTCAACCTTCGTTGGCCAAGTCTTGATAACATAAACCAAAAAAACTTCTTTTCACAACTTGTATGTAACATACCTTCAATTCTAACAAGAATCCCTTCCAAGTTAAAATAGGAAAATATTCTGGAAATTTCTTCAAGCTCAGTGAATGTACTAAACATGTTACACAATGTCAAATGACTCAGAGATATATAGAGAACCAATTAATAAGTTACTGTGTCAAAACAAATAGACAGACAGACAGACAGACAGACAACAAGATGAGAACTCACACTGATGTGTCAAAGTGTCTCTGATTGGCTGTCCTGCCACATGACAGTGACCGTGAACTTGAACTTGACTGCTGCAAGTCACTATCTCCGTTACTTACTAATTGCTCAATCAGCTGACTGTCAGTCACTGAATCCTGAGTGTCTTGAATCAATCCTGCAACACAGAATGACAATAACAATCATCATTGTCATCATGAGTCCGGGCTGTAGTGTCAATCCATGTCCATGCCTGACTGCCCAATGCCATAAATCCACCGGAGAAAAGACAGGCATTAGCATTAAATGCTAATCACAGACAGTGACGGGAAATAAACGGACATGGGGAATAATGTGAGCATTTGACTGGAGGATCTCAGATTACGAGCTGGTTGATGATAGTGAAGCAAGTCACATAGATAAACCGGTTTTGGCAAACTGAATTAATTCAGAGAACTAACTACTGTTATGCACACCCATGTCAACGGTAATTTTCCAGATGAACCTTAATTAGTCAGTTGCCTCCTTAATTCTCAGTCTCCAGTCACCAGTATCATGAGCATTCTCACAGGACAGGTCAAAACTCTTCATATGCAAATAGTACTTTGGGCTGTACCCTGCCTGCTTATGGTGACACTTAACAATGCATCAGACTAATGGGCCACTGGACTATCTGGTAACGGACTACCGGACTAACGAGTTGATGGACTAATGGACTGAGGTTAAGGTTAGATTAGTAGTCCATTAGCCCAATAGTCCAGTGCATTGTTAAGTGTGACCCTCCAGCTTACATTAACTGCCATAGCTAGCGGGGCTGAAGTAGAAGTTCTTACAGGCCAGATGCCCTTCCTGTTACTCAACCAACAGCAATAATTGTGCATTTACAGTTAACAAACTGTAAATGCACAATTGCTGCTCCAGCCACTGCAACTAACCACCTCATATGTGGGTGGTGGGTGACTTCCAGTAGTTAAACATCTGAGACATCAAGTCACAGCTCTTACACTACAGACCAGTAAGAACACAAATATGATAGCATGCTGACTCACTGGCATCTTTTAAATCTAAACTAAAGACTCACCTCTTTAATCAGACATTTAGGCCTACCTGTCCACCATGCCCCCAGTGCCTCTGAAGTTATGACCACATGGCACTTTATAAATTAGATTATTACTATTACTATTAGAAATGAGAGAGTGAGTCTTACGTCTAGAGGCAGCCGAGAGTGTGACGGCAGAGCGTGGTCGATGATTGTGACTGAATGAAGACCGACATGACATCACAGCCTCGTTACATCTGTCCATCTCCACTGCTATCCGCTGCAACACAAAACTCACCAGTAAACCATCGTTCCATACATGGACAGCAAGTGGACATTCTGAAATATATCTCATGTACCACATGGGACTGTTATAGTTAGAAGGATGCCATGACAAACATCAGTTATTTACTGGCATACGTGAAAGGCAAAGAAACTTCCAATCTCTAGAGAAAACCTCCATTGCTCTACATGCAAGCTCTCAAATGGAACAGAAGGCTGTTACAATGGATCAAAGTAAATGAAATATAGTAAGTACGTATTGCTACAGAGAGATTTTACTCAAATTGTGAACAATTCTATACTAAACCACTGTGATTAACTCATGACACTAGAGACCTGTTTGTTGAGTTGGCACTCCAGATCAGCAAGCTGACGTTTTCTCTCCTCAAACTCGACCATCTCCTCATAAAACAATCTTCGGTCATTGTTCAGCTGCTGAGTCTGCTGTAGCAGCTCAGACGCTGTCATCACTGTCATCTTCTTTAACCAACACACAGCAAAGATCCCGTTCACTCTCAATAATACAAGAAAGCCTAGATAATGCAAAGGTAAGCGCGCGACAGCCGTTTTATATACAGTGAGTCAAAAAAATACCCCATGAGGTTTTCTGGCATTTTTTCCCAAAAGGTTGGGAATTTTTTTATCAATTTTTTACACACCTATTATACGTTCCTATCTACACTAGATTGCAAATTTTTATTCAATTATCTCTAACTGTGACGAAGTTATGCCATATTAAGTGTGACCACCCGCCAATTTTTTACATTTCACTAGAACTTTTAACTTCTAAATTTATTTTTATTGAGCAAATGACGTCACTATTGACGTCATGTTATACCACTATGACGTCATCAGTAAGGTGACCCTTCAAATCCCCTTGCGCAGTTTCCTATAGGCTCTCAATAGGAAACAACCTGCTATCTCCCTTAGTTTCCGAGGTATTTACATACACACATAGCCACATACAGACATCCATGTCGACTGACAATAAGGAATGCTTAAAGCTTGCAACATGCATATCAATACAGGAGATGAGTGAGTGCATGCATGAGTGCGTGCGGGTTAGAGTTTTGCATTCTGCTCAACACATTATAGGTCATTTCAGGGAAGAATCTTTCCAGGCAATCACTTGCACTGGTATTGACAACTCAAAATAAACAACAGAAAACACACTAATAAATCACAAAAGCTAATAACAAAATAAACAGACTGGCCCTAGGTAAGAAAAACAAGGGTCAAGGTAGGGTTACAAGTAGTGGGATAAATTGTATGTGTTCATAAGATGATGTATTTTGACTACAGCTATAAGAACTGCACTAGCCTCACTGCAGCCATGCAGACACACACTCACAGAGTACATACATCATCAGCATCAGCCGATGTCAGTTTCACTGATGTGTTTAGCTCTTTGTTCTCATTCAGCCACTGATGATCTTCTAACCTCCGTACCTCAACCGCATCCTGCCTGGTGTTATCACTCCGGCCAGCACAGCTACCGGCTACAGTACAACAACACAGACTGCCAGGACACTAACGCGCTCAGCTCTGCCAATACAAATCACTGATAATACACAATGGAAAAGTATTATACCTAGTACCTACGTGTAATACTTTCCCACAATGTAATATCCACTCCATTGCGTAATTTGTCTCACCACATTACCAACAAAATGCCAACATTACACAACAGGCAGAGAAATATTTTAAGATATTACAAGAGTAGTGAGTGAAGAAATTCATGAAATATAAGTGGAAAATGTAAACCTCAGACAGGTGAGAGATAACACAGAAGAAGCACTTAAAGAAGGACAGAGAATTATGCATTTAAACAAGTAAGATGCAGTGTTCACAGCAAAGACAGGGCATTAAAAAGAGTTAAACTATTGAGGATGGTGAAAATAAACGATTTATTTAATGAATCTAGCATTATGTCAACAAGGTTGTGTGGAAATGTGGCGGGACCAGTAAAAGGGTCGCACATGCACATATGGGCAGAGATGGAGTCCTCGAGGCCATGGCCTTGGCCTCGAGGTGCCTCGAGGACAACTGGTCATGTCCTTGGCCTTGGCCTTGGGGGCCAAGTCCTTGGCCTTGGCCTCAGACATCGTGTCCTTGGCATTGGCCTTGGACTCGGAAAACATGTACTTGGTCTGAAATATTTCAGTGTTCTTTGACTAAAAGTAACTGTTAATTTTATCACTAATTTTGAAAATCTAGCTATTAAAATGAAATTAGTCATTACTAGCCCTGCAATAAACGTCTGTGTTTTGAAGCTTTGACTGAACAGCGAACCATTGGCCTTGACACCTGCCTTGGCCTTGGCCTTGGAGGCCAAGTCCTTTTCCTTGGAGGCCAAGTCCTTGGCCTTGAGGGTTGTGGTCTTGACTCCAAGTCTGCATATGGGTTGCAGCAATATCACAACTTTTACCACAGTGCTCACAGTCAGTAAAACAAACACTGACATAATGATTTGTCGTGCCAACACTAGTCAAGACCATTCTTGAGCTCCTCAAGACTGCATTTGGCGTCCTCACAAAGACTGGCAATGCAGAAGTGGAAGACTGAGGCAAACCTGGCTGAGAATGGTCGAGGATGACCTGAATCCGCTGAATTTTGACCTGGAGACAGCAAGATGGCACGCTTGGGACAGGTTGGCATGGTGACTACTCATGCAGGCAGCTACGTCTAGTTGACATGCTCCGGACAGAAAGCGGATACCTGTTCTGTTGCCAAACCAACAGTGTTAAAGTACAGAAGAGACAAGGGGAAAAGAAAAGTAAAAAACGGAACAGCAGTTGCTTACTTGAAGATGTTTCCAATGTGTGTATGTAGCTCCTGAGCTGTGTGATTTTCTGCCTCAGTTCCTTCTTGATATCAGTTTCTATCATTGTGAGCGGCAGACTCATCTGACCTAAAATCACACTGCAATGATAACAATACTGACCCATAGCAATGCTGGTAGAGCTATCAATGGAAGACAATGCTACGAACAAACAGCAATGACAACAGCATTTCTATTAACAACACTGATCAGATCCATGTCACCGGTTTTTTGTTCCATAAATTTGGCACCAAAAATAAGCATGGCTAAAAGCGACATAGGTAATGAATAATAATAAATAAGTAAAATACAAGACTATTTGCAACTTACAGGAAATGAGAAAGTCAATTATAAATCATCATTTCAGTCACATGCAATGTCATGCATGCTACTTCCTCATTGGAATAGTGCAGTGTTCTAATCGATGCCGGAATCTGGTATAAGAAAAAAAACCAGTACCAGATTTGCATGACAGATCAGCCAGAAATTAGAGTTAATTTACGGTGCCGGTTTCTGGCACATGTGTCATGGACCTTACACATGACATGGCGTGAATCACATTGTCAGTTGTTAATTAACCAACCTATTTTCTCCGAGTACACTGTGGGTGTTTGCAAGCCAGATGTTATTGCCAATGCCCGAGCAACAGTGTGAAAGAACCAGCAAGAAACATAAATAAATGTAAATAAAACTTAAATTTAAATTAAACTAACATACCAGCAGTTAGACGTGTCGTGCTGTCACAAGACACATCATCAGCGCCATTGACAATGAATGTACCGTTAGTGTTGACTTCACTGCTCAACGATTTTACTTTATCCAACTACAGACACACATACACAGAGGTATACAGACAGATACTTCTACTGACACACACATACATATCTACAGATAGACTCCCCTCCCTTTCAAGTGACATTATATGAGCTGTGGTGATGGTCTGGAGGATAAGAGAGAAGATTATCAGAACTGTTCAGTGCTGTAGTGTGTACCACCATTATACACATTAATTGTATGCAAAAATGAGCAGTTCTTTCAGGTGTATTAGTTCGATTTGGTTTAGGTTTAATAGTTTGTTGCATATTTTGCATATTTTTCATACCTAGGGTCAATTTGTTTGTTTTCTCATTAGTTTTTGGCTCACTAACAAATGAAAGTGACTATTGTATCACAGACTCAAAGAGCTGTAATAATCCAATATATGTCCAACATCCATAAAACGGTTTTAGTACCCAGCCTACACAGACTGGACCAGCAGGGCATTACACAAGTCATGAAAATAAAGGGGCCAAGAAAGACTACAAAGCAGTGTAGTTACACAAACCGTGTTATGTAGACTAATTATATGTTCCAGTTGCTAACTTCCTATTGTGTTCACATGCCAAAAATTATGAAAGTTGGTTGGCAGTAGACAAAGTAATTGCAAAAAATAAACAGGTTTACTTTTTTGGCCCTCTCTGTATATGTTAAAATAGAAATCACTAGTTAAAAGTGAGTCTTACATTCATGACAGCATCTGTACGCATTCAACAGTATGTCAGCATAACTACGAATGCTAAACGGCTGGAGGAAGATAGGGGTGCAAATGACAATAAAAGTGATATAAAACCTCATCATCATCATCATCATGATCAACTGCCTGTGACTGACAGCAGCCGTGTGTCAGCATCGTCAGCTCTGTCAGTAAGTAAGTAAGAATCTCGCGCAGCTCGTGGTTCTCAACAACAAGTTGTTTGTGTTTCTCTTCATGACCGGAGATGACGCTACGATACATCAGCTCCTCCACACTAGAACACCAGCCAACCAACCAAACTCGCTCTAAGCATATCTCCATATAAACACTCAGCATGACCCAATTCTGGAAAATCCTACTGCAGCAAATTTTTTCTCCAGATTTCCTGATATAGTAGAAATTCAGAGCAGCTGCAGTACATACAATCTGTTTATGGCTAAAAGTAAGAAAACTAGCTTTCTTCAAGTGATTTAATGCTTTAACAAACTCCCAAAGTTAAAATTATATTTCTTCCCAATTCCAGATCCAAAAGATTTTGAAAACTGAAATCTGCACAACCCTAAAACAGACGAAGTGTTAAATAAGCAAATATCAGTTACGATCATGCAGAATAAACTGACTTGTTGCTCGACATTTTCCAACGGCCCCGTTTTCCATCTGTTCTCATCAGCAAGTCAGACATCTCTAAACTTCCTGTCAATCATTTACAGGCTTAGATGAAAATCTAATTTAACTATCAGACACTCACTGGCTTATTTGATAATCCAATAAGTCAATTTAACTGACAAATTATAGAGTGTGCGGCCAGAACAAAATTGACTTATTCATGCACAAAAGCTGATTCTTTTGCTTGAAATAAACTACGTGCAAAAGTACACTTGCATTGGTAACTGAATCAATGTCATGGTACATAAAGCCTATAAATAGCATATCATGCATGACACATATCTTTGCAGTTATTGGCTTGCTGCTGCTATCCAGTGATGGGCATAACTATCTTAAAAAGTAGTTTAACTACTGTAGTTAACTACTAAGAACAAAGTAGTTAGTAACTACTTTTTAACTACTTTTTAAAAAAGTAGTTACTAACTACTTCTTAACTACTGCCAAGTAGTTAACTACTTTTTAACTACCTACTTTTTTACAACAGTAATATTCAAGTCACTGGCACAGCTTTCTTCAATATTCAAGTTCTCAAACTAGACAATGAAATGAGATACATTTGTAAACTTTATGATTTGTTGAGAAAGCTATGGAAACGCCCACGTCAACTTGTTCAAAAGGTAGCTACGCCGTCTGTGGACGATGATTCACAGTTCAGTTTTTACTAGAAACTTTTTCAGAAACACAAACATTATGACAAACATTATGAAACATATCAGACAGCTTACATTTTAGGAACCCCTTAAAACAAACGTCAGACTGTTTTTTTGTCATGGCTGATGCACATTCACGATTTCTTCAGATAGTCCGTCATGAACGCAAACAGATCCAAATGTTTGTCGGACAGTTTGCATCGCCTGCTGCATAGGATTTGTCCAGCTGCACCGAACAGACGTTCCACTGCTGCCAAACTTGGCAGCATTGAATTAGCTTTGATGAAGGTATTTATCACGTGTGGATACGGCGCCAGTAAAGTAAACAATTACAGTAACAGGGCAGACCTCGGTACAGGTTAAACAGGACCATATTTTCAAAAAGTAGTTACTAAAAGTAGTTACCTACTTGTAGTTAATAACTACTTCGAAAAGTAGTTAAACTACTAGTTAGTAACTACTTTTTGAAAAGTAGTTAGTAACTACTGCTTAACTACTTTGAAGTAGTTAAACTACTTGTAGTGTAAACTACTTGTAGTTAACTACTAGTAGTTAACTACTGCCCATCACTGCTGCTATCCATTATCACACTCAATACTGTCTCATCTCTAAAATCTAAAAAAAATGTAATTTAAAAAACTTTTGTCTTCATCTCAAAAAAGTCTAAAAAATCTCTCGTACTATCAAAAAAATTGAAAAAATGTCTCTCAAAAATATTTTGTCTTAAAAAAGTCTCAAAAGATCGCCCGTCGTGTCTCAAGTCTTATAAAAAATCTCTCATCTCATCTCAAAAGAGTCTGACTAAATGTCTGTCATTTACGCATACCCGTTATATCAATGTTCTGTGTCTTAGTAAGTTACACATGAAACATACATCAGTAGCACAACACTTACCACTGTAAAGCTTTGTCTCAGCTTTGCTATTGATGAGCAGATCGTGAAGCCGCTCCTTCAACTTGGCGAGCTCTGATTCTTTCTTACGTACGGCATGTTTGTACTGAGCATCTCGGTTCTGTATCACGACCAGCAACCTCCGGACCTAGCTCAAACATCACACATTGAAACCATGAATACTGGTACACATCAAACAAACACTCCAGTGAATCTGAAAAGATGAGCAACAAACATCTCACCAGTAGAAGTCAACCAAAAAATGTTCACTACAGAATACACTTTAAAATGGAAAAATAAAAAGTGTGCAAGATAAGACTCATTATTTTCGATTTTCACTCTTACTGCAGTCGAGTGGCTTCTCCTAATAAATTAACCATCATATTATTCTGTACGACTGATTACCTAAATTATTTAATTAATCAATTACTGTAATGTAATTAATGTAGTCATATACAATGTTAATCAACTGAATCAACTACTACAACTTAAATTTGCCTGCCTGTTACAGATTAGGTACAGAGACATAATGTTCAATCATCATCATCAACATCTCATTTTTATTACCAAGCAGAAATGGCTACATCTAATAAATGAATTAGGGTTAGAACGATACCAAGAAAGCCACTCAATACCCAATATCCAATAGTATTAGCCACTGCCGATACCAATACCCAATACCAATACCGATACTAGTGTGTAACATGCAGTGTATTTACG
>Ga0056131_1000374_pt1 | contig 10780 bp, 8 predicted proteins | sample WorMetLIZISLAND1_2_FD_67480 | JGI IMG/M metagenome (GOLD analysis project Ga0056131, IMG submission 67480) | Marine gutless worms symbiont microbial communities from Max Planck institute for Marine Microbiology, Germany - Olavius clavatus LIZARD... ...
GGTTTAATTCGAACTGGCATAGAGACTGGCAATGACACTAGGCCGTGCAGCGCAGTCAGTGGCAGCACAGTGCCGAATGAACGGACTTGCTACAGTAGATTCTTTCCGTCTACCTGTCTGCCCGTACGCGCATGATCAGTTATAGGCTATAGCCAGCCTAGACAGACATGCGCAGTGACGCGCTCTTTCTTGGCGGCAGCTGAGCTTCTTGTACTTGCCATCATCAATGAGGAGACTAAAGTCCAAACTCCATTATTTTGATTTGTTGTTGTGGATTTGCTGCACAGCGAGTTGTACAACAAATCCACAACAGGTTGACACTCGAACATTCACGACGTCGACTCGAGTCGACTTGCCATTGAATCACGTGATAATTACGTCGTAATGTTACGCTATAAGTCGTTTATTTAACAATGGCGTCCGAAACGCCGAATTAAGTCGTAGGATTGAGAACGGGAATATTTATAGACGCCTACTTCGAAATGCCGAGTCTGTGGGACACAAAATACGCAAATTCACCCGCATTGTGAGTTTTTGTTTCGTCCTGCATTGGCATAGTTCAGCATGCAAATTCAGCAAATTTGTCAGTAAAATCGGCCACGTTGTAATATAGGCGTATTATTATTACAGGTCACTGGCAAGGTCAAATGTCGGTAAATGTCGCTTTGAGCTGTCCATTTGTTGTACAACGCACAACGCCGTCGGACTTGTGATCAACACAAGCGTGTGGACGCGCCTGTGTTGATCACAAGTCCGACGCCGTCGACGGCGCCAGATTTGTATACAACAGATCCACAACAAGTGGGGCGACGCGTCGGCCGCTTGTTGTGGATTAGTTGTACAATAAATCCACAACAAATCAAAGTAGTGGAGTTTTCGCTTAAGAGGACATACCAGCAAATTATGCAACTGCTGTAACCCAGAAGGACAGAGACAAGAGTAACAGACAGAAGCAACTACGATGCACATTTATTGACAATACACCAAACATGCAACACGAACAATCTGCCGCAACCACTTTCTCAACCTACACTCACCATACAGTCAGTGTAATACAAATATACTACAGAATATAGAGCAGATTCCATTAGCTAAGAAAGACATTCTGTAAGTTGTGTCCAAGAAACCTGCAGTGTATAAAGAGTAATGGCTGTGCAATAATAGGAACATAATCCACCGCAGCTATCAAACGGTCCTTTCAGTCACAGGTAAATTTGAGAAGCCACTCAAGATTCAAAAATATTAGTCGATTAAAATACTCCGGTATTCCAACGCCAAAGAATTGGCAACACAGAAAAAATACAAAATACAAAATCTGCAAGATCCGTAAAAAGCGGCTTCGGACAACCGAACTTTTGCATGGGCCTAAGCATGTGGCCAAAGTGTTATGATTGTAAACAATTAACGATCATCCATCTAACCTTCTTTCGCATTATTATTTCTTGCAAGGTAACAGAATGTTTCTTTCCCAAATGCACTACTGGATTTACCGTTAAGCAAACAAGGCAAGTCCTTAGGGCCAGCCAAAAAACCTGGCCAATTTTGGAATACAACTCCACAGTTCGTTGCTTACTTAACTATTTCTCTCGACTGTAAAAACAGTGACAAAGGCATTACAAGCAGGAACAAGGTCTTCTAGGCTAAAAGACTGACATGGCATCAAAGATAGGATTAATTTTTTCTGGCCATTTTAGCAAAAAATCAATATGTGCTTTAAGGCCTCAAGAAGCTCAATACGACACTGCCAAATGGAGAGAGGAGATGGGGTATTGCATTCTATTGTAACGCTTACTGGTTTCACACAACACAGACAAAGTTCTCAGACAAAAATGCACATGTAACGTCAATAGCTCAGAACAAAGCACACAAAGAAGCAGATCACTGACGGCCATTCTAGAGCTGTCACATTAGCAGCGGATACACTTAATAATGCATTAGACTATCGGACTAACGCGACACTGGACTATCAGGTAATTGAACAGACGAGGGTTAGCATTCCAAAGATATTTCTGAGCAAATACAGACAGATGGATGGATGGATAGCCTGTTTGTCCAGTGCACTATTAAGTGTAATCCTACAACCATATCATATCATATGCAGAACGTGGACACATGAAACAGCGAACAATAAACACAGCGATTTTGTTCAGCACAAACGACTTCACAGAACTAACGGTGATCACAAAGTAAAGTCAAAACACTAAAGCAGTGATGTGGTCTAAAGAGCATGATACTGGTTTCAAGATCGGTCTCGAGTGCAAACAAGTACGAATTACATTACATTACAAATTTTTAATGTGGCCTAAGTAAAAACCGCAAGGTCCACAGAGAAAAACTAAAGCAAAATAGAGGGATAGGACTGCCTAAAAACAAATGTTTTAAGTTCTCGACAAATGCACGTACGGATCAGTAACCGAAGACAGAATTACTAGCAGGCAGATGGCATACGCATATACAGCAGCAGCACCAGGCGGACGCTGGGTGTGCACTCACCAGATAGCAGCACTTTTTCTGCATAAAATGACATCATGGCCATCGTCTTAAAAGTATTCCATCATCACATCAAAAATCCCAATGCGTCAATCAATGCATATTTACTTCAAAATCTATGGCCTTGGCCTCAAGCTCTGCAGCCATTTCTAGATCTGTTGGTAAACCTAATATGGTAAATTTTAAACTCATTTGTTAAAGCATATAAGGAAGGACTTGATTACTTTTTACGTACAGCTTAATAAACAGTAATGCACTATTTATTATTCTTATTAAGTAGTTATTTTTAGCCATTATCAGCCGGTATTGTTAGACTCAAGTCTTATGTTCACACCACTGCAATAACTGCACACACATTAAGACACAATCTGGCGTCATTCACTTATTTGTACTGGAATCCATTTCTGCGGACATGGCCAGCGTCACATGACCCCAAATTTTTGGGGTGTTAAATGCTGACAGCTCCAAAACAGCCAGAATTACAAACATCAAATTCGATGTAACGGTGGCGTCCAATGTTGACTTAGCCACAGTCGTGCAAAATGGAATTCTCTTCTACCCGAGTCGTGCCGCATCAGCGCAGGATTCCTTCCACAAATGAAGCTCGACCAGATGACGACAAACTAAAACATAGAATTGAACCTTTAAAACATAAACTTGAACCTCGGCAAACTCTATGTACAGACAAAACGTCAATCGACTGTATCTACGTGCAAACGAAAAATCGACTAACCTAACTCTACGTGCAAACAAACCAACAATAATACTTTCTGTTATGACTTTCAGGACAACAATGGCACATCGAACAGTTAATAGCAAAAATACGAGTTTATGGCAGTAATCCATTCCAATACAACTGGCCTGTGCAATAACAGGAAGAAATCCTGCAGTGTACTTCAGCAAAAAACCCTAACCCTTAATCCAAACACATACCCTAAAATTTATCAGGCTAAACTTGAATAGTGAGTGAGCAGTTTCTTAATGGCACATCAGCACAATATAGGCCATTAAAATTGCACAGAAATCAAGCATATACAATAGGTTTAAGAACAATAGCAGTATTGAAATCGATTAGACGAATAAAAGTTAAGTTACAAGAGACGATAAAGCCCAATATCTCTAATAAATCCAAGAATATTTTGGGCGTTGGCCGTGTCGAACAATTCATGCAAAGAAGAAACGTTGAAGTATCTCTGTCTTACCACGTTATAGTGGTTACACTCGAGGAGCACATGAGCCACTGTTAAGTTAACGCACAGTCACAGTGAGAACATTCTGGTTGAACTTGAAAATTATGGTGTACGTGTTAAGCCTGATAGGAATAGTTCCCATAGACTACATACTCTAGCCAAAAATATAAACATGTTACATATTTGGTTAAATAATCTACGGAGTGGGGGGAAGGACGGGGGATGGGGAGTACAGCAAGAGGGGGAACTGCTAACGGTGTTGCGGCAACTCGGCCTACACTATTACAACAATGAAAAAGTAATATCCACTATACATGATGACTTGGTTATACAATCACAATAACCACGATACTGTGACTGTAGGTACCTAGTCTTCTACTAGAAACAGTCAATAAGCAATAAAGTGAGTCAGCAAGTAGTGTTTTACATCCGGCTCAACAAAATACGCCACTTTGTAGACAAGACAATCACTTGCACTGGTAATGACAACTAAACAATCAATCAATCAATCAATCAACAAACTACAATTCACATAATAGCAATAATAATAATAGTAACCTTTATTACCGAGGGCATAAAAATAATAATAATAATGAATCTCTAACAACTTTCTGGAAACACCTTAAAACTTTTTATTTTCAAGTGGCATTCTGTGATGCCCCCTAGCAACCCAGCGCCTTAGATTCAATTATTTATTTTTGGCGGTTTATAAATTCATCTACTTACTTAATAACAACACTTTCTCTACAAAGTGTCAACATGCTGCTACAATCAATGTTTACTATTACGATAAAGAACCAGCTTTGGCATTCAGGCCTTGGCGTAACAAAACATAACACGGACATAAACCGAGCCAAAGTTACGCTGTCTGCGAATCACTGACACAGCATAACAGTTGCACAAAATACCACGACAATTAACTTCTACCGCAGGCACAAACAAATTTAAGTCCGGTACAATAACTGTGAACAAACTTTACTCTGTAGCATAGCATAAGATGATGAACTTTCTTAACTCGTGAAACTCTAACCTTCTGAGATCAAAAATGATAAAATGATTTCTAAAACCTAAAAGTCGGCTCTAGAGCTATGCTGGCAATATTCCATACTGCGCTAAGAGAATTAACAATGCAATAACAGCATAATTAAAACAATAATAATATAAAATGATAAGTTCAGACAAAAAATATGAAAAATTTACGACCAGCACCAACTTCAAGACAACTTCATACAAATTCCGAGCCATTTAACAATATTTTGACGACAAATTGACACTTTTTCCATGCTACAATGAAATCTGAAAGCCATGGAATACACCAAGCCATACAACTACTGCTATATCAATGGAAATAGATTCATTTTGAGACCAGACATAGACGAGAATGACACAGATTGAAGATGGATACGCACACACATATGCTACGACGACAAAGAAAAATTGTCACACTAAGCAGTAAAATAACAAGAAAAACTGACCATCATATAGACGTGCAACATGAACTGCAAGCAATTAGAAATCGCCGTGTCTCCCGGTATACCAGTCTGAAGGACACACAAACCTTAACCCTATCCCTAACACTAACCCTAATAATAATAATAATAATAATAATAATAATAATAATAATAATAATAATAATAATACGACAACTTGTAAGGTGCCGTAACATGTCGGTGGACATTACAAGGGCGCCTAACCGACATAACCCTATCCCGAACCTTAACCTCACCCAATTAAGCTGCAATTCTACGAACGGGCCAAACCGATCGCACATCGCCGCCATTTTCTATTACGCGGCAGCCAATCAGCTTCACCGTATAGTGCCATGTGACTGTTGGACGGCGAACAGAAGTCCTACTGTCAGACCTCGCGATACTCTAAAACACTGTTCCGATCGCAAACAGGCACAAATGCAACACAAACCTACTACGTTTGATACTGTATAAATGAACCAGATCTGTGTAACACTGATTTAACGTGCAACACATATACTTCACATATAGATTACAGTGCTCCGTCACCGTCAGATGGGTGTCATTAAAGGCACTCAGCCTTTTCAATACCCGCCCAGCGACATCTAAAGATTCTGAGTCAGTTATCTGGGGAATTGGGGGCTCCATAGTGGCCACAGAAAACCCTCCGGCAAAACAAAACTGAGAGCATACAATTTATGCACATATGACAAAAATAGCTTCCTGCAACCAAATCTGTACGAAGTCACTGACAGAAATATCGGTTGATGATTAATAGGCCGACGGGTGGAAATTCCGACGTGTGGAAATTCAGATGTGTGGAAATTCCAACGAGTGGAAATTCCGATGTCATCAGTCGGAATGATTGGCAGCCGTACGTTTAGTCACATGATCACCGGCTCCGAGCCCATTGGGCGCCGAGAGTTCCGAGTCCGACTCGAGATCTTCAGGCTCCTCCTCTGTGTCACTGCGAGCGTCTTTCTCCACCTAACAATGGACAATTACACTTAACTATGCATCGGAGTACTGAACTAACGGCCTATATAGGACTGTCTGATAGCGCAATATAGGCTTACACTTAATAATGCAATGAGACTATGTGTAAAGGTTAAAGGTCTGGACATTTATATACCGCCACTTACAGCGAAACCTGAACAGCAGTGGTTCAAAATGCCAAGTGGCGTACTGACCAGCATTAGCGGTAGGCAGCGCGACATAATTTGCGGCTGCCCATTGCCCAAATAAACGGACTTTGGACCTGCAGTCTGCAGCTTGACACCTATGCCCCAGCCAGCCACACTATGGCCTTCACCCCGCAATGTTCTCCGGCAACAACTAGGGTTATATGAATGAATGAATTATGGTTAGGGTGCGATACAGTCCGTTAGTTATTAAGTGTAACCCAACAATGGATAAGGAAATGTGGTGTTACCTTAGTCAATCAATCAACCAATTTACATAGTGCTGAAATTCTAAAAGTTTAATATTACACTCTGAAGGAAGACACTCCATTTTCAGACCTCACCTGCTAGAGGTTGAGGACCTAAAAAGGTAAAACTGCTGACTCTTCTACAGTTTGCTAGACCCTGAAAAGGGTTTCTGTAACCAATGGGTACATCAGGGTTGCCCATCCTTCTCACATTTTGCAGTCTCAAACACTCTCTTCATTTAGATGTCATTTAAAGATCCACTACTTTCAGTCAGCCTACTAGTGCTGTTACGATCATCGAGATCGATATCGAGATCGCGATCTTCCACGGCGATCGAACGGGATCGAAATCGCGATCTTTCCTGTTCGATCTTTGCCGATTTTCGCTGGGCGATGGCCAGCGCGTGTGATCACCAAGGTCATTACGGGCATGCACTAGACTTCGTCCGGACTGAAGCGCTACGCAATGGAATGACGTCGGCAGACGTTCTATTTACACTAACTTCCCCCCACTGCCTCACGCATGCCAAACCGCAGGGACCGCATGCCTTTGAAACTTCGCCGCCGGCACCGCCCGTGGTAAGTTGTAACGAAGCAAACGCCTAATTAGTATCGATCGCCGGTGACACTAAAAGACGACGGGACGGACGACGGGTGTGAACGTGCCCCCCCTAACCCCAGCCATGCAGGCTGGTACTCGATTTACCTACCCCAATAAATGTGAATTGGGCCAGCGTCCAACGTCCCGTCGTTTCCTAGCGACCGGCGGACAACGATGGGCCGAGTAATTGGGCCATGGAACAAGACGGATCGTGGCCTGACCTGCAGTGGATGGATATTAAACTCAAAATTTCACAGCTCTGTTTATTTAAAATCTAAGATATTTATGCCCAAAATGATTATATTTGGATCAAAATTCATCAAAATGAGCTTTATCTAAGGCAGTCTTTTTTATACTTTTTTTCTCATATAAGCTAAACGTGCCAGCCTGCCAGCTGAGTGACTGCAACTGCAACACCACTCAGCCGTCGACATCATGTAAGATCTGATTAACCACTATGCTGTCTGCGTAAAATGACACCACTAGGAGGCATACGTATGTCATCAAACGCCGTCGCCAGACGTGCCTGGGAGGATGGGAGGGACGGCAAATAGGGGAGTCGACTTACTTATGCAGATCGACTATGCACTTTGTAGGTCTTGAAACGACCATGAAATACATGTTACACAGCGTCCACCTTCTACACAAAGCGCCACATCGGGGTCAGAATTTATTTCACTTATTTATTTTAGAGTTTCTACTAGACACATAATTCGTTCTTTCCTTAGCGGCAGCTATGGTAATGTCTGCCGCGTGTTGGCAGTTTAAGTCTGATGGGATGACGGCGGACGGACGTGGACAGCGACCGGCGACCGCCTCCCCTCTCCCCTCCTTCCACCATACCCAGTTGTCCGCATCTTCTAGTGGCCCAGTAGCGCGTGTACTGGCATGTGCTGAGACTGCAGATGCTCCACATGCTAGTGGCTGGATCCAGAGGGTGCCATGCAAAGACCTATTAATAGTGCCATGCCCCCTGACTCGTGAGCTGATCTGGACGTGGATGCATAGGGGCCAACTGGCCTAGACTTCAGGAGAGGCGGCCGACGTGAGGAGGCAGCAGCAACTCTGCAACTGCCACGATAACTGCGATAACTGCGTTACCCGGCGATCGAGCGTCGTGCCCGGCCCGCCTGAAGTATTTAGCACGACCGACTGACCGGCCCTGTATGAAAATCGAAACCGATCGAGATCGCGATCTTTTTTCAAAAATCGGATCGAGATCGATCGACGTTGGAAAAAGTGAGATCGGAGATCGTAACAGGACTAGTCACCCATTGTCATCACTCATCCTGTCAAGAACGCACTACGGCAACACAACCCTAGCTGGCATTCTGCCGTACCTTCTCCAGCAGCTCCAATCGGTCATGAACTTGGCCGCGCGGCTCATGTTCTCTTCATCAAGGTATGACCGCATCACTTCGCTCTTCCACCAACTGCACTGGCTGAGAGTACCAGAGAGGATACAGTTCAAGCTTGCTGTTCTTGTGTACAAGTGTCTGAACAAGACAGCAGATGAACTCAGACACACCGCGGATTTCAGGGGCCTGAGATGCCTTCGATCTGCTTCGTCACTGTCACTGAATGTCCGTCGTACACGGCTGTCCACCATCGGGAAGCTGTTGCTGCTGCCTGTACTTGGAACAGTCCGCCCCAACACATCACGTCCACAACCTCTTTAGTTTTCCGAGGTCGCCTCAGGCTTTCCTCTTCAGACGTTCCTTCCAATGACTTTTACCCCACCCTTCGTAGTGTCCACGCAGTAACAGTTGTCATTTTCTGACATACTTTTTACTTACTTACTTTCTTACCTATATGACCAGTCTATTAGCCTGGAGTTGCATCAAACCAAGACGGGAACAGCTCGAGTCTAAAATTTATCCACGTTACGCATGCTGTTACAAACAAGGAAGCTGATGTGAGCAACTTACCATGTAATGACGGAAACACTATGGACCGGAACAGCTTTGTGGTTCACGAATGCACAGGACGTCTGCCCGACAAACAATCAAATCCGGCTGAACGCCTTCAGAAATCTGCGTATAAACGTAATGACATTACGCGTAGTAACAGCGTCGCAGCTCAGAATCAGGATCTTCTTGGAATATCAGCATCATTTATAAACTACGAAACCCCCACACCAAAACACGTACTCCAGTACCAAAGAGTATTTATAACTTTATACAGTACACAGCGACACGAAAAATTGTATACCGTAGCGACCGCAGCCGCCCGGTGGCCAGGCCATTCGCCAACGCCAACATCGTGATTGTCACACTCTGGTACAGGCTAAGGTTGAAGGCAGGAAAAGATATAAAATGATTTATTTATCAAGAGTGGAAGAGATGGACATAGAGGGCTTAGCCTGCACTCGCATTTCATCATCATCATCATCATCATCATCGGATAGCAGTCGTATGTAGGCCGAGGGTCTGTTGACTGATCTCAGTTCAGAATTCGTGGACATCAGTACTAAATCGCAGGGATGAACAAAACTTGTCGAAACGTCTCTTGAAGCTGTTGACCGAGTCTGCTGTAACAACATGTTCGGGTAAAGAATTCCAGAAATTGACAATCCGGTAACTCAGAAAGTTATAGCTCTTACACCAGTTTTACAATCTGTCTGTCCTTTTGCTTATTATTTTTTGTGAATCATTATTGTTCATAATTATCATAGGTGGTCCACTGGCCAGCTATGATGATTTGTCCTCTTTGGCAGCTTGCCATTACTTTGAACTATGGGTGTATTTATCTGTTGCTTCACTGACATGGCAAATAAACTTTCTGTTCTGTTCTGTTCTGTTCTGAAGTCACACAGTGACATTACGTCATACCCTTACCACGTAGAATATCTAATTAGTAGAAAAAATCTGTAGAATTTTTAATACCAACAGCAGGACCTACCGTTACCATTTGGGATTCAGAGCAAAATGTTAACCTCGATGACAGCTCATAAATCATAATATGATTAAGTTTTAACAAGGTAGAGTAGTTGCACAAACCATGTTAAGTGGGCTGAGTATGCATCCTGAAGTTGGCAAATTTCATGTAGTGTACGTGTGCCAAGAATTATGATGGTTGGCAGTAAACAAAGTTATTGCAATACCGGTAATAACTTTTTTGACCCATCCTGTAGTTCGGAACAGAAGACTAAAAATTTACTTATTTTATGTTCAATGTTGTGACTTTGGGGGAGGGAGGCCGGTTGTTTATGTTTACGAATTGCAAAGTACAAACTTCAAACTGTATGTGGCGTAAGTATTGTGGCGTATATTTATGAATATTTGTGCCCCATTATACTACCATGCTGAATTATTTTGTGGTGTTAGTTAAATATTGATGCAATACATAGTACCGTACAGTGTTGAATGGCAGTTGGTGAGTGGGCGTGGCAGTCTCCTAGAGGTAACAGAAGGAGCAGACGTCCTGAAATCAGACAAGGCGTATAAGCTTGTCTTAAATGGAATCTCAGTAAGCTGTTTGTAACGCATGTTGCCAATTAATATACTTGTATTATATAATGTTGCAAACATTTAGGTTTTATTTTGTCACTGTTGGTAAGAATTTTTGGCTTTATAGAGAATTCAAAATGCAGTTCTTGTTA
>Ga0056131_1000375_pt1 | contig 10778 bp, 10 predicted proteins | sample WorMetLIZISLAND1_2_FD_67480 | JGI IMG/M metagenome (GOLD analysis project Ga0056131, IMG submission 67480) | Marine gutless worms symbiont microbial communities from Max Planck institute for Marine Microbiology, Germany - Olavius clavatus LIZARD... ...
GAAGTTCGCAACGCAGATACCATGAAGGATCAATTTTATAAAAAATTGGGTTGCAACCTTGAAACATACCAATCAAGTATTATATTTGAATAAAGGCTATTCAGGATCACTCCTTCTTACTTGGTAATTGTTGTACTCAATTGTATATTTCTTTTTGTTGTTTTTGATATATGAGTTCGCCTATACCTCAACCAATGGTATCATCCTCCAAAGCCTTAATTATATGTGGACCCCGAAAACCGGGTAATGTGTTACGCTAAAATATAACCGTCCGGAAAGGGGAAGATTTTAAAAAGGAAAAAAGCACCGTAAAGAATTAAAAAGCAAGGTCACGTTGGCGGCGATAAAAGGAAATCAAACCGCCAATGAAATAGCCGCTCAATTTTGGTATCCATGTGAGCCTTGTAAACCGCTGGAAAAAAGAAGCCATAGCGGCTCTTCCATCAACATTTGGCAATAGCAGGGCAAAACAGACAAAAGCAACCGGACTTGAACGAGACCGTCTTTATCAAAAAGTTGGCAAACTCCGGCAGAATATATTGTGGTGAAAACCGGTTGAGATTGGCAGGATGACAAAAATGATGTTCCCCAAACCCGCTCCAGCGGAAGCCGACCCTTCCGACGGGCAGATATTGGAGTGCCTATTCTCAAGGCTTGGCTCCCACTTCCGCTGGTTGCCTAGGCAAATCTGAAAGCAACGCCATGGTACCTGGTTTTGAATATGACCAAAATATAATGACGCTTAAAATAAGTGAAAAACTGTCTTGACGGTGGGGTCCACTTTAATTTCTGGAGTGTAAATCATGGAAATATTGGGTTTAAGCAAAAAGTCTTTCTCTCTGCTTCTGACATTTTTTGGAGCTATATTGATGGCTATACCCTCTCTGATTTATAATAAAATCGGCGCATTATACCCAGTAGCGTTCTTTCTGCCTGGGTCTATTATTTTTTCACTCGGAATAACAGTCCTTATGAAAGGACTATTGAATATTAATATTAGCGGCAAGATACCAATACGAGTATTTGGGAAAGAATGGTCTTTAAATGCTGTAGGTGATATTTTAGTAGTTTTCGGGTTGCTTGCTTTTTTAACCGTAATATCAATAAAAACCGATACGTATAAACGCTACAACAAGTTTAGTGAGTTACAAAAGAAATACGATGAACAAGAAAAAGAGCATAAAAAATTGGAAATAGACCATGAAAAAGGAATGGATTACATTGATATTATTCGCGCAATACATACTGGCAAATTTAGAGATGATAAACCCAAACTTGATATACTTAAGCTTAAGCTTAAATGCTCAGAATCATTAGATCTACAGAAGCCATACTCAATCTGGTTCTCGGATGAGAAAGATAGTGGTAGTGGAGATGGGCCAAAAATTGATACAAAGAATAAAGGCTTGCCAATTAGTACGGAAGAGCGTCGATTTAGCTTACTACAAAAAGAGGGAGTAATAATAGCTAAAGTTAAGTTTGCCGATAACGGTGAAATAGACAGTACTATTTATGTCAATCCAAGACTTATTGCAGAACTATGTGTTAATAATGAAAAGATCAATGAATCGCTTAACCTACCTGATGGATATAGGATTAGCAATAGGGACAGATAGGAACAATTAATCATGATATTCAGAGTACTTGCATTCTACATATTGCTAGGTTTCTTGTCATCACAGTCAGCATATCCATCTGAAATTGACATTGGTAAATTGGTCGGTAATCCTGATCATAAAGATAAGGTCATCGGCCACCTTGATTCTCTTCCTGATGATGAAAATTTAAACGGGTCTCGTTCACAAACGGTTAAAAACTTCATTAGCAAGATTATCCCGATCGGAGTGTCTCCAGATCAGTTGAATAAAGAGCGTCTATATGCCGGATTAGATGTGCTATGTGAGATCAAACCTTGGACGACTGGTAGTGATGAGGAAGATATAAAGATTCAAAATAACATATGGTTTTATGCAAAACGCTTGGGCCTAAGTCCATGGGATGAATTGTTTGCAGTGATCGACTGCGCAGCCGCTAATAAGGTCAATTTTTATTTTGACGACATCCTCCAAACAATACGCTCAATACGCGACACACATTGCATCGATGCAAGACCTATTCCTATAAGTAAAAAAAATATAGAGTTAATATTAAACCATATAAATAAGGTCAGCGATCAAATTTCAAACGGCTTAGAGGGGTCCAAGTCCAGAAGTGTATATCCACTAAGGAACTCTCTCCGGATTGCACTGCTTAACGCATATCTAGGAGTATTGTCATTTAAACAGCGAGATAATGACAAAGATATAGGGCGTGGTTATTTTAAAAAGGCCGCAAAGGCACTTGATGATTGGAACAACATATCTAAACTAAATGATACTAGAAGCGGATGGAGATTGCATTCTGATCTGGAGCTTTTGTCAACAATTTACCATACTATTAGTAGCGATGATGCAGGTGAAAAAACGGAATATTTAAATTGGCTTAGAAACTATGCAGAGAATTGGCCGGAGGTTCAGAATAAAACCGAACCTCGCTACAACATTAACCCAGAGCTTGATATACCTGATTCATATATTGACCCGATCTATATAAACCGTTTACTGCCCGGCGCTGCTGAGACAATCAATGAGGAATGTAACAGATGGCGATTCCGTTCTTATGATACAAGAAAATATGGTGATCATGCATATGACTGCCTCAAAAAAATTACTATCGATGATATTGATGACATACGGGCGCTTGATGACTGTATGAGTAAGTTTATTGCCATGGATTGGGGAATTGCATTTTCCTCAATACCCAGAGACAAAGGGGAAGGAGAAGCGAAGAATGAATTGAAAAGAATAAAAAGACTGCTCGAAAAACTGCGTAATAACGATATTTACAGTTCTAATCATGAAAATATTGAACGTGCCATTGATAACTTAGTAATTATACCCTTAGAAAATCACTATCAGATCGTTGTTACTCAGGGTACCTTCAATACAAATGAATGCGCCCAGCTAGAGCCAGTCTTGAAGGACAAATTCTCTAAAGAAGAATCATATTGTAAACAACCAAAGCAGTACTAATGAGTGAATAGTGTGAGCAGTGATGGTATTCACCTGACATATACTCGCCCTTGGCGAGTCAAGCACTGTACCGAATGTCCGGTGTTGATTTGACGACGATTGACGGAATTGGTGTGGAGACGGCCGCTATCGTGATGAGTGAGTTGGGGACCGATGGATGGCGTTTGGTTCGTTATGGACAACCGTATATGGATGCGGGTGTGGATGCTTATGAAAAGCGTTTTGGTCACCGCCGGTTACTATCGTATACACGGCGCCTAAAAGAAATGGGCTATGAAATCGTACCGTTAGCCGTTTCTAAGGCCAGTAAATGACTTTTTAGTTTCATAAGAGGCTGCTAGCGTTTGCCCAACTGATGGTTTACACCCTTGGCGTAAGATCCCACCAGCGCCGTCAAAAACTCCCAAATCCGGCCCACCGACGAGATGCGCATCTTTTCCGAGGGTGAATGGGGGTTGCGGATATCCGGGCCGAAAGAGATCATCTCCATGTCGTCGTATTGATCGCCGATGACGGCGCATTCGAGCCCCGCATGAATGATGGAGATTTCCGGCGCTTTAGCAAAAAGATTCTCGTAGATCGTTTGGCAACGTGACAAGAGCTCGGCATCGGCGTCGGGCAGCCAGGGCGGGTAATCACCGCCAAAAGTGATATTCCCCCCGGCCAGAGCAACCACCGAGGCGATCCGGGCGCTGAGCAGATCAAGCCTGGAAGCCCGCAAACTGCGCATGCTGTTGAGCGCCGCAAAATGCCGGTGGTCCAGACTCACCCGGGCCACATTGCAGGAGGTCTCCACCACCTCAGGGGCCGGGGGCAACTGCCACATCTTCTGCACGCCGTCCGGCAGCGCCTGCAGCAATTGCACCACCCGCAATGTGTCCGCCGCGTTCAGCATTTCTTTAAAAGAAGATCCGTCCGCCATTTTGTCCCAGGTTAACTGGAAATCGGGATCGGTGTGGGTATGCTCGGTGGCGATATGAGTTCTCAACCGGTTTACCACCTTCTGGAGCTGCTCAGGCTTTCCACCGCTCACCGCCACCACTGCCCCGGCTTCGCGGGGGATGGCGTTTTTAACGGTGCCGCCTTTGATGGTCACCAGCCGTAAATCAGTCTTGGACAACAACGCCGCCAACACGCGAGCCAAGGTTTTGATAGCGTTGGCCCGTTGACGATGAATGTCGATTCCGGAGTGACCGCCGCTCATGCCGCCGACGGCCAAATGAAAAAGGGTCATCTCCTTTTTGAGTGACTCGGGCGTAATTTTCAAACTGATATCAGCATCCCGCCCACTGGCGCAGCCCACGATGAAAACACCCTCCTCTTCCGAATCAATGTTGAGCAGTCGGCGTCCTTGTAAAAATCCGGGTTCAAGGGCCAGGGCGCCGTTCAAACCGGTCTCTTCCTCCACGGTGAAGAGCAGCTCCAGCGGCGGCCGCGGCAGGTTATCCTGTTCGGCCAACACCATCGCCAGGGCCAGGGCGATGCCGTTATCCGCACCCAGGGTGGTATCCTTGGCACGCACCCAATCCCCGTCGAATATCAACTCAATGGGATCAGCGGTAAAATCGTGTCTGGATGCGGGCGTTTTTTCGCAGACCATATCCATGTGCCCCTGAATCACCAGTATCGGGGCGTTGGGAAGAGCGTCGTTGGCGGGTACACGCACAAGCAGGTTTCCCGCCGCGTCTTGGATATGGTCAAAGCCGCCGGCGTCGGCCCACCGGCAAATGGCGCTACGGAGTGCGTTTTCGTTTTTAGGACAGCGGGGAAATTGGTTGATCCAGGCGAAACGGTCTAAAATCGTTCGGGTATCCATTCAACATCCTTATGGCGGAAGTGATATTTACAATCAATGCTTGATTTTCCTTGATATTTATAGCACATTTGTCACGTATGTTGCGTGTGCATTTTTTTGTCATTTTCAAAACAGCCTTTTTTCTCACATTCGGCAGCGCAAATCCAACCCAACCAGAGAGCGCTTGTTATGAAGATTGATTTTTGCGGCGTGGGCGAAGCCTTTGACGAACATCATACCAACACCTCTATTTTGGCAACGTTGCCGGGGCGACCGTTACACCAGGTCCTTCTTGATTGCGGGTTCTCGGCGCCTTCGCCGTTTTGGCGCATATCACCGGATCCTTTGGCGCTGGATGCGGTCTGGATATCCCATTTTCACGGCGACCACTTTTTGGGGCTTCCCCAACTGTTGCTGCGCATGTTTGAAAGCAACCGCCAAAAACCGTTTACGGTGATCGGTCAAAAAGGGGTCCGGGAACTGGTTGTAAACGCCCTGGAACTGGCCTATCCCGGAATTTTACAGAAAATGGCTTTTACCATTGAAGCGGTCGAGGTGAACGCGGGCCAAACCTTTGAAGCAAGCGGTTTTAAAGGCGCCGTGGCTCCCAGCATTCATTCCATACCCTGCCTGGCCCTTCGGTTGGAGAGCGAAAGCGGTTCCGTTTTTTACAGTGGGGACGGACGGCCGTCTGAAGATTCCCGCCGGCTGGCCAAAGGCTGTGATCTGATCATTCAAGAGACCTTTACGATTGATGAACCACTACCCGGCCATGCCGCCATTACCGAGGCCATCGCTTTTGCCAAAAAGGCCGACGCCCGCTATCTGGCTCTGATCCATCTCAATCGAAAGATTCGTTGTGAAAAAACAGATCAGGTCAAGGCGCTTTTAGGCCGCTCCGACGGGTTGGCAACAGTGCTGCCCGAATCGGGCGATACCCTCGATCTGGCTCAAACATAGAATCCTCTCATTGGCTCGAAACGCCTGAAATCGCCTTCCCCATTTTCAATTTTATCAAAACAGGTTACGTTCACGGCGTTTATTTTTGACTGACCATCGAGGGGACCCGATGAAACAAGATTGGATTACCATCGAAAAGGGTTTTTACAAGGCGCATCGCGGCTATCTGGCCACCGGCGACGACATCCATGGGGCGGCGCTGTCCGATGCCGCCATCGAGATCGCCACCGGCCAAAGCGGACAAAAAGAGCTGCGGGGCTTCGGCAAACTGCAAAATCGGCTGATGATCGATCTTTTGGAACTCACCGATGATATTGACATCGTCATCGATTTGGGCGGTGTGTATAAATACCGTTTTGAAGCACCGGATATCAAAGGCGGTAAACTCTTTACCCCCCATGTGGAGGCCACTATCCGTTTTACCCCCACCCGGCCGTGGCAAAAGGTTGAACCCGCTGATTTTGAAGCCGATCTAAAAAAGATTACCTTTTTGAATGACCCGCCGTGGAACCGACCCAAAACAGCATGAGTACCGGAACGAACAATAGCGGGATATCCGCATACGCAGTCTATCTGGTCAGTTTGGGTTGCGCCCGCAATCAGGTGGACAGTGAAGAGGTGCTGGGCCAATTTGTCGCAAGCGGATGGCGCATTGTTGATACGCCTGCCGAAGCGGACGCCATCGTGGTCAACACTTGCAGCTTTATCGAGTCGGCGGCTCAGGAATCCATTGACACCATATTGGTTCTGGCCAAATATAAAACCGAGGGCCACTGCCGCCGCCTGGTGGTAGCCGGCTGTCTACCGCAGCGCTACCAGGATGAATTGGCCGATCTTATGCCCGAAGTGGATGCCTTTATCGGCACCGGCGCTTATTTCCGGGTGATTGAAGCGGCCAACCCGGTTGATCCTAAACCCCTCTGCCTGTGGCCCGATCCCGACGGCCGCGTCATGACCACGCAGGTTCAACCCCGCCAAATCGACACGCCCCATTTGGCCTATCTGAAAATCGCCGAAGGGTGCGACCGCCATTGCACTTACTGTATTATTCCCAAATTGCGGGGCCGTCAAAAGAGCCGTCTAATGGAATCCATTGTGACCGAAGCTCGGCAATTGGCTAAAGCGGGTGCCGGCGAACTCATTTTAGTGGCCCAAGAGACCACCGCCTACGGCAGCGACCTGGGGAAAAAAGTCAACCTGGCCGCCCTTTTAACCCAATTGGCAGATACCCTTCCTGCCACATGGCTGCGGATGCTATACGGCCATCCCGATAGCATCACCGATGATGCGATCACCGTAATGGCTGAACGGTCCAACATCTGCACTTACTTTGATCTGCCCATCCAATACGCCGGTGACACGGTGTTAAAGCGTATGGGCCGTAAATCCACCATGGTGGCCCTGCGGACCCTTTTTGATCGCGTCCGCGCCAAAGCACCGGAAGCGGCTTTGCGCACCACGGTGATCACAGGTTTCCCCGGTGAGACCGATGCCGATTTTGACCAACTGAAACGATTTGTACGAGATGTTCAATTTCATCATTTGGGGGTCTTCACTTACTCCGATGCGGCGGATCTGCCCTCCCACAAACTGCCAAACCCCGTACCGTTTGAGGTGGCGGCCGAACGCCGCGATGAGCTGATGATGATTCAGCAATCCATCTCCCAAAAACAAAATGAAACTTATCTGGGTCAGATCCTGCCGGTCTTGATTGAAAGCGCGCCGGAAGATGGCATGGTCTCAGGACGGACGATGTTCCAGGCCCCTGAGGTGGACGGCGTCGTTGATGTAACGGTTGCTTCAAAAGCACCTTCCATCGGCGCCATTATTCCGGTACGCATCACCGACGCCATGGAGTACGACCTGGTCGGGGAGATGATATGACCGATTTAAAAGCACGCATTATTGCACGGGTAACACCGGATTTGCTGCATATCGAAAAAGCTTTGAACGATCATCTGGGTCCCAAAACCCAACTGGTGGAAAAGGTGGCCGGCCATCTTCTCTTTGCCGGCGGCAAACGGTTGCGGCCGTTATTGATGGTTTTGGGCGCGCGGCTTTGTGGCTACCATGATGACAATATCTTTAGCTATGCCGTTATGGGTGAATATCTCCACGCCGCCACCCTGCTCCACGATGACCTGATTGATGGTGGTGAACTGCGGCGGGGAAAACCCGCCGCCCATAAAGTGTTCGGCCCGGAAATCGCCGTTTTAACCGGTGATTTTCTACTGGCCCGGGCTATCCGAATGGCCGTCCGAACAGCAAAGATCGAAGTGGTTAGAACGATCACCGGCATCACCGAAGCGATGTCCATCGGTGAAATCGACCAGCTGGATCGAATTGGTGACGCCGACCTGACGGAAGATGCTTATATGGAGATCATCCGCCGTAAAACCGCCATCCTTTTTGAGGGTACCTGCCGCTGCGGTGCGTTAATTGCCGAGGCGCCGGCCAACCAGATGGAAGCGTTGACCACCTACGGTTACCATCTCGGAATGGCTTTTCAGATCACCGATGACCTGTTGGATTACACCGCCGGCAGCGCCACCCTGGGAAAAAAGGCCGGAGCCGACCTGCGGGAAGGCAAATTGACATTGCCGCTCATTCGAGCCTTGAAACTGGCCGTCCCAAACGACCGGAAAACCATGTTGGCCGTTATCCACAACCCCGATTTCAGCCTTGCGGATCTGGAACGGCTGGTCAAGATCATGGAACGGCTCGGCACCCTGGAAAGCGCCGGACAAACAGCCCAAAACCACGTTCAGCAGGCGAACACCGCCTTGGCGGTTTTTCCATCCGGCACCCTTAAGGCGCTGCTGACAGATATTGCCGAATATGCATTGATCCGAAAGCTATAAGCACCCTCAATAGGCCCATAAGATCCGGACGTTACAACAAGATGCCTCATTTGATTTTCAAAAAATTGTTTTATATTATCGTCCCATGAACCCATTATTCGTCAAAAAAGAACACCCGTGCCTCCTATGGGCCTTGGCCGTGCTCTTCTTGGTGCTGCTTTCAAACGGTGTTGCCCATGCATATACAGAGACCTATAAAGCCACCGGATGGCAGTCGTTGGCGCAAAACGATTTTGAGGCGGCCCGTTTGGCCGCGCTGGATGATGCCCTTCAAAAAGCGGTGAGTTTGGCGGTGATGGCGCATCATCCGGAAGCATTGACCGGCCCCAAGGCCCAGGTGGTCATGGCCAATGCACTCTACCGCCGCAACGAATTGATTAAACGTTATCGGGTGATCTCCGAGGAAGCGGCCCGGAAGCGTTACCGGGTAACAGTGACGGCGGATATCAGGATTGATCAACTGACCGCCATGTTACAAGTCCCGGACACTTACAAACCATCGTCGACATCTATACGCAAAGAAAAAATCGTGGTCTTTATCCACGAACGCCGATCAGCCCGGTATATATCCGCCAAACCTTTCCTGAACGTTGGCGCTATTTTGGCCGATCAGCTAAAACAGGCGGGGTTCAGTGTTACCTTGCAGCAAACCTCGCCCACAACTTTTGCCATCACCGACGTGTTTATGCAGACGCCCCTTTTCGCCCGTCAGGCGTTGGCTCTGGGCCGTCAACAACAGGCCGATAAAGTGGTGATGGGCATTGCCGCTATGAACGTGACCCGTGGCCGTTTGTCCGCCGCACTGTTTGACGTTGCCAGTGGAGAAGCCGTCGTTGCGATAAAAGCGGACACCTCCGAGGCCGATACAACCACATTGCCGCTGGAATTAGGAACGGAAGCCGCCCGTCAGTTGCTGAAAACGCTCGAATCGGCTCCGCAACAAGGCCAACCAACCGTCGGTCAAGGTATTTTGGTGATGGTGACCACCCATGGAAACCTGCAAAAATCGGTTGCCCTCCGACGGGCTATGAAACAACTGATCGGTGTTGCACAGTTGCAACTGGTGGAGATGTCCGTCGAGGTGACCACGCTCTCTGTTTTGGGGTCGATCAGTGTGCAACGCCTCGTAGAAGAGATTGCCCGGCTGCCCATGACCGCTTCCGTCAAACGCGCACCACAGGGTCCTGGAGGGAATCAGGTCGAAGTGGTCTTATCCCGATATTAATGCCGCATAGGTTCGACGGTGATGTTAAAACGCCTCTCCATCAGCATCCCCAATATCATCACAGTGGCGCGTATCCTGCTGACACCGATCTTCGTGATTTTCCTGGAAAAAGGTCAGTTTGCCCATGCCCTGGCAATCTTTTTCATAGCAGCGGTTTCCGACGGTCTGGATGGTTTTTTGGCCCGGTACTTTAACCAGCGTACCGAGCTTGGGGCCTACTTGGATCCCATCGCCGACAAGCTGCTGTTGACAACGGCGTTTGTTGGCCTTGCATTGTGGGGGCATCTGCCGGTCTGGCTGGGGGTGATCGTCGTCTCCAGGGATGTTATGATCACCATGGGGATCGCCGTACTGACCATCTCCAATACCTCTTTTCGGGTACAGCCGTCGATGCTCAGCAAAATAACCACCTTTGTCCAGCTATTGACTGTTTGCCTGACCCTGCTGTCACCCGGCATGGATCTGCCGCCCAACATGTTAACCATTGCCTTTTGGGTCACCGCCGTCATCACCATTCTTTCGGGCGGGCACTATCTTGTTCAAGGATTGCTAAAGCTGCAAAAGGGGTTGGAACCCAAAAACAGCCGACGTTGATACAAACCCCGGTACGACCAATTTTGCTTGACAGTGATTTGGCACAATGGTAACCAGAATTTTCAATTCAGGAATGTTGAACAAGTCAGTTGTTGACCCAAATCAACACTGCGATCTGACGAAAAGGTTCTCTCCGGAGACCTTTGCAGGAGATCTATTTTTGTTCACGTTCAAGGACGGCGAAAAATGGAACCGGGGGGATATATTGAGCATTTCGAGGATACCATTTTGAGCCGGACGCCGGAATCGGGCCAAAAGGGGGTGGTATGCAA
>Ga0056131_1000376_pt1 | contig 10766 bp, 9 predicted proteins | sample WorMetLIZISLAND1_2_FD_67480 | JGI IMG/M metagenome (GOLD analysis project Ga0056131, IMG submission 67480) | Marine gutless worms symbiont microbial communities from Max Planck institute for Marine Microbiology, Germany - Olavius clavatus LIZARD... ...
TAAATGTATCGCCGATACTAGCGATAGCGATACTTGTATTGCGATATTAACAACCCTGGTAATACGTCCAGTACGCCTGCCCACTCTGACATTCCAGGCTGACTGTGGCTCAATCAAAGGCGCTGGAGTTCCTACAGAAGGGGACACTGAACATTATCTTCCCTGGTACTGGTAGTGAAACTATGGCCTATACGCGACAAATTTTAGCATTGCCTTCAAAATACTGAGTCACGACGACAGCAACTATCACGGTCATGAGTTTAGGGGAGGGGCATGGCCCCTTGGCCCTTGGACCCCCTCTGGATCCGCCACTGGACGTGACGTCAGTGATGACGTCACGTGACGTCACTGAGTTGACCTAGATCTCATCAGCCATAGTGTGGCTGACGTAATCCACCATCAAGCAGCTTGGCGCTATCGATCAGCCATCGTCATCCCACGTTTCACAGAAGACCGCTATAACGAACTCCATATTTTCCAAGCTTTCCATAAAAATGTGTTCTTTAGGCCTGATTGGGTGCCTATTAGCCAGTTTTAGCCTACGTTTGACTCTTCTCCGGTCATAGTTCACAAATACACCATTAAGAATCTTATTGACCCCTGCCTAAACATTGTATAAAGGAAGTGTTCTTTGACAGTTTGTGCATTCAGGTATTTTTTGATAGACAGTATCGGTTTTGGGAACGCGGCTGATTTTTTTGAGGGGACGGGGTGGGAGGGGGCAGATGTGGATTTTATTAGCCGATCGTACTGCTACACAGTATGATCAGCCATTAGCATGATCACTGATCATGTCGTCCGTCCGTCTGTCTGTCTGTCTGCAACGCTGTATACATTGTGGCTCTCATGGTCGGTGTACAGGGCTAAAAGTTGTACCAGCGTGTTCCTAACAGGCAAGTTCCTATTTGTCCGTTCAGACACTTTTGCTGTAGGATATATTGTTTAGCCACAAAACGCACCGAAAAAAGCAAGTCGAAGAAAAACGCGAATGGGTGTGTTTTGAGACACTGAAAACCACGGGTGTACTAGTTTATAGCGCATTACTTACTGTTGAGAATTTTGAGAATTCGACATCGCGAGCCTTGCTCGTCACGCTTGAGTGGATTGGATAGATTTTTGGGGGTGAATAACAAACCCGGGGCAGCTGCCCCCAGGCCCCTTGGCTACGTGTTTAGGGCTTCCGCGCTCGCCACGCGTCTCCAGTAGCCCCACTGTCATATTGCATCCGAGGCCCCACTGGAGAGGGGGCTAATTCTTTCCCTATAATTGAGTCGTTGTGTGGTGCAGCTTACAGACTGTTGGGTTGACAGGTGTCACAGGATGATGAAAAGAACGACTACCGGTACCGAACGTCTCACTGCTGCATGCGACATCAGCGCACGGACCCATAACGGTTGTCGGCCACACTGCCGGTTACGGAGACGGCGGCGGCAGCAGGGGCGCGGCCAGAGGGCCAAAGGCTGGAGGAAAGTGGGGCCGAGTGTTGTCATTGGTTTCGTTATCGGTATTATTTGGAATTAACAATCAAACCATACAAAGTAGTATTTTATTTCACTTAAAGTACGTACTTAAAATACACCGTCTGTAATTTGTATTTTGTGTTTTAACGACATCGTTTTAATTGACAGACAAGAACTTCGAGACACTTTATGCTATTAGCCTACTAAAAGCCAATATATGATTTTTGGATGGAACTTGCTTTGCAGTTCAATCCATTATGATGATAAAGTTTCCATTAAGAGTCAGTGCAGCGACGCACGTCGTTGCATCCTTACGCCCCGCCACACAGCCCCCGGACGCGCCCCTCCCGCTACCGCCGACTGAAACATGCGGCCGATGATTGATTGATTGCCGGGGTGACGAGGAAATCACTCGGGACCAGGACCACCCACGAAGCAAGTGAGTCGTGTTTGTCAACGTCTGTCTGTCGGCTTTGTCTGTCATCGTAACAACCAGCTCGACAACTCAATAACACTGTCTCTCTCGATCTCTCGCCGTACGTCTGTCTGCCTGTCAACCAAGTCCGCAGCGGTTCGTCGCACAACCCTACTTCAAATCCGCCCGAAATCCGCCGCATTGTTACACTCAGATTAACTGTCTCTTCAGCAGCTGCTGTGGTCAAGAGACTTCGCTCGTCTTCGGTGCAGTTATACAGGTGGCACTGCCATAAAAACCGGGTTTTCAGGCGGTTAACCGGAGCCCATACGAGTTCTCGAGGGCCCCGAGTGGGCGACACTAAAATAAGGCAAAATATCAAGCCTACAATGCCTCTCTCTCTCTCTCTCTCTCTCTCTCTCTCTCTAGAGCGTGTCACGAGGACGTAGCCGCATCCACGAGTAGACGCCATGCCGGTCTACCCATAGCGCGCCGTCTTGCCGTCGCCAGGCCGAAGTTGAGCGGGCACAGATCATCCGCAACCGTTCTCAGCCTACTTACTGAAAACTCAACAATAATCTGTTATCATTATTAGTTTCGCAAGTTCAAGATGCATCAAAACTCGTGGCTTACTGCCAGGCCCTCTAGATGCTGCGAAGGGGCTCGCTGCCGTTGCCCCAAAACCCCACTCCCCGGTCTCAGCCCTATAGGTTTTGAGCATCTACCCTTCGAGCTTCTTAGTGTTGAATAATGGCCCCTCAGAGCCTTGTTATGTCACTTACAGGTGGCTGCTGCACGTGACTGTAAATGGAACACGTGGACTGTCAGACGGCACAATCATTGCATATCACACTGTAATCCATGCAGTGCACGTGCAGTGTATAGTGCGGTTCTGGTTTCATTTTTCTTGCAAACAGTAATACATAGGCGCCGGAACCGGTGGAGCAGGGGGAGCAACTAGGGGGAGCAACCAGTTGGTCCCCCAACAAAATTATTGTGGGAGCAACTAGTACATCCTGCTGCCCCGATTTTTTTGTGTAACTTACAGTTAAAAGTAACCTTACAGACTGTAAGGTTACTTTTAACACAACAATATTCTCGAAAATTCCCAGCTTGTGCTGGGGCATTGCCCCAGATCCAATTGTACACTGAGTATACCTTTTTCGAAAAATATGTACTACATAAAGTTATACTTTGAATTTGACTCTTTTGATTATTTTTCACCAATTTTTACTTCCCCGACCGAAAAGTCGTTCAATTTTTGGTTGCTCCTCAAGCGAAAAATCGTTACCACGCATAGGCCTATGCATATGCTAATAGTTCAAGTTTCGATCCTTTCTTGTAGGCCTAATTTTTAAAATATCGTCTGGTCAGCCACGAAATTCCACAACTTTATAACTTACGTCAATTTTTGACCGATTTTGGAAAAAAATCTTTCACTGGCTTAAACCTCAGCAATAAATTAAATTTTGCATTGAAGTGATAATTCGGGATCGTATCACACTTTCAACGCTTCGTTGTGCTGCCATTAATAACTATTAGCAATTAATAAATATGAATATTCAAACCCGCATTAATTTAATATATTTAATAGACTAATGTGGTGACGCGCTTGAGGTCTGCCAACGAAATGATTTTGACAAGAAAGCTCAGCTAACGCAGAGAAAGAGCGTTGCAGCGATTAACAACTGTTGTTTTTGTACCAGTATAAAATTAAAGTCTTTGGTCTACAAAACTTAAGTTACAGCATAATCTACTGTGCACTGTATGCCAGTAATCTGCTCTAGTTTACTATCTATTTACTAACTGTTATGGCTGTGTTTATCTTTGTTTGTTTATTTTTTAATGATTGCTATCGAATTCTTCGATGAATAAAGTTGATTAATTTGCTACCATTGTGACATTTCATGGTATAATGGTGAGATCGCAGCAATGATGTTGTAAAAATGGGTCCAATGATATCTGCGAAGACAGAAAGGTTAACATGACAAAGAACTTTAGGAACGGTGACGTCTGTTAATTTAACAAGTTCAACGGGAACACGCTCGACACAACAGATCGGTCGGTGAAAGAACGTTATCTCGCAAGAAGAGTTTCTTCCGTAATTCTGCCAATCGATAACTTGTGCTGCAGATGTCTCACGTTCACGCCATTCGCGCTAGGCAGGTGCTTGTTTCGGCGAAAACAAGACACTGAACTGTGACATTTTGGATCAGGAACTGATCCCATATCGCTACTCATCTTGTTGTTGTTGTTGTTGTTGTTGGAACGAGGCTCTTATCAAAAAGCCTAAGGCTCTGTCGTTTCAAATGGGATTTCAAATCGGATCGGGACGAAATTTGGCAGAAAATAATGTTCTTCGGGTAAATACATAGGCCTGCGCGTCGACTAACGGAGTCGGATTTTCGATTTGACGTCATAGAGTCAAGACGCCGACCATGACGTCATTTTTCACAGAAAAGTGCTGCCATCTGGTGAGTGCAGCCGCACTACCACCACTGCCCGGTAGTAATTCTGTCTACAGTTCCTTGCCATTATAATTTGTCTTTAATAGAAACTATTTCAAGATGTGTACTGCCCGTGATTGCACTTCTAATCTTATAGTTCATTTTTATTTGTTTATTAGCTAGCGTAATGATACTGTATAAACTGTGGCTAACATTACGTGGCTGCGCGGTCTTTCTTGGAACGGGGTCCAGAACTACGTTTTCCAGTGGTTGTTAAACGTTTGATAAACTGATGGGGTGGTGCCCTCCCTAGTTGACACGTCCTTGAGCAAGTCGCAATATTGTTCCGTGACTTCGTGGGTGGGCTGCCGTCAACTCGGCGCACCGCTAGTCGCTACATGAGTCGTTGAAATCCTTGCACGCATCGATCACACTCCGCTTGTCGGACCTACCGCGCCGTCAATCATTGCTCTGTGTTGTTAATATCGCCCTTTTGGTCGAGACATGCGCCCTGCTTGTTACTGGGTCTCCCGTGTAATGAAAGTTCAGCCTGAATGCGTTTTTCTTCTGTATCTATGTTTATTGTTCTTTTTTCTTTATTTGTATTGTATGTCTGCAATTATTATTACACCGTGTCTCAAAAAAAACTGTGCCAGTGTTATTTTTTGAATAACTCCGTGAAACATTGGTCGACTTTAATAATTTTTGGCATGCAACATCACGAAGAAGCGCGACTTAAATGACTGCAGTTTTGTCCACCTCACCTTAATACTGTTGCTACACTACCTTGTGAAATGCAAAAGTCGTAGATTGGCCGTTGACAACAATGAATTCATACTGGGTAGAGCATGTTGTCTCAGGAAATCACTGTGAGACCACAAAATCATTGAAAATATGTTACTTATTAAAATAAATCAGGATCAAGTATATCATATCAAGATCTGGAAGGTCAACGAACTGAAACGACGCATTAACAGCGAGTGGACCGCTCTGAGTCACATGGTTATTGAATGTGCTGTTGGCGCTTGGCATCAAGGTCTACGCACTTGCGTTCATTCTGCAGGCGGACATTTTGAGCACACACTGTAATAAAGATGATGTGATGTGACACGTGTGACTTTTTGAGAGACAGTAAACGGTAACTGCCAGTCATGTTCGTCGGTATTCAGTTAATCGTTCAAATTTACACTTAATCATTGTGTTGACGGCTCAATCTGACACTTCAAATTTCCCAAGGTAGTGCAAGCACATACTTTAGGTGAAGTGGACGTTTTAGGCACAGTTTTGTTAAGGGTTTATTCCGGGACAGTGCTGCCAATTTTTATTGAAATCGGTTCGTAATTGACTGACAAGGAGCAAAAAATAAGTTGGCACAGTTTTTTTGAGACACGGTGTAATTAGCTAAAACAAAATCGTCAAAGGTTATGCACACTATAGGCTACTTTTAACTAAAAGAAGAAAACCTTAATTGTGTGAAAAGTCTCCGTATATTTCCGTGTCAGTCGTTGGATTTCATTTTGTTGTCTTCGTTGTAAATGCTAAGCCCATCTTTCTCTTCCTCGAATAACACTAGTACTCGTACATCGAGATGATTATTAGTTGCTATTAATGTTGCTGTTGTTGTTTCTGCAGCATCTTTGTCTGCGACGGCACAGTCAACATCCACGTCCTCGACGTCTACTTCTGTCAACGCTACAGCACGTTTGTTTAGCTTTATTATTATTATTATTATTATTATTATTATTATTATTATTATTATTATTGTATGGAATCTATTTGTAGGAATAGGGTTTAATCTTAAATTGCCTATAGCCTAGATCTTCGCCGGATGTTTTTACTTTTGCACTTAAATTGCGCATTATTACTTTAATAACAAGATGTAACGCCTGAGATTCCAATAACAATACTCTTAATACTGTCCGCTATAGAGTTTTTTTTAGCTTTTATTAGGAGAATAGTAACAGGGAAATTATGTATTTAACCATACTCGATGATGAACTCCATCATTCGCAGCTGTGTCATTCGTAGGTCTGTTTGTCATTATCACCATCAACATGATCATCATGATCATCATTGTCATTTTACGACGCATAAAGCAGCACAATACAGCAGACTCGCGAGCATCAGTTTCAGACGGCAGATGATTTATCTGATTGATTACCTGTACATATAATTCATGGACTGACACTTAATTGACGTGTCTGAATGCATTTGCGAACTGCAGTATGTGAGCCACAGTGGACTGAATTCACCGGTCAGTTCTCATTATACGGCGTTGGCTACAATGAATCCCAGACACTGGCGTCATGTCAGGACTACTGCATCACCCTATCGACGTGTGTAGCAATTGATTTCAGTTTGGTTCACAACAGATGCTGGATTCACGTCAATCCAGATCACTTAAACAGTGACACTACCTTCTCCCATAATGGAACGAACCAGTACCGATTGAGCAGGACCTGCCATACAACATCATCCGGTTAGTATTTACTTCAAGATTATGTGAAAAACTATACAGTTTGTAATAATGCACTAAACAGGGGGTTTTCAAGCCAAGCAATTAAACGGTGTCGTTAAAATACACCACATGCCTGCCACTGTTGCCATAGTAACGAAAATTCCGGGAATTTTAACGCAAAATTAGTTAAAACTCGGTAGTGACAAAAGATGGAGCCAAGAATGTTAATTGCACCAGACCGAGGGTTTTTGAGGTTGTGCAAAAGCAGTATTTCTCTCACTCGAATGATACACTAGTGCATCAAGATGATGATTATTATTGTTGTTTTTGCAGTGTCTTCGGGAGCCACGACACCGTCACCTTCTGAGAAGTCGACCTATGCTTTTGTCACCACTACAGCGAGTCAGTGTCTCTTTATTGTTATAATTATTATTATTATTATTATATTATTCCGATCCACATGTGCGTATTTCAGTGGCGCAGTCAACGTCACACCACACTACAATACAATACATTGAAAACATTTGTAACGCGCACAGTCGTCGACCGTTGAGTCGAATCTGAGACGCGGAGAGTTGCCGGGAAGACAGAGTTGGTTATATATATAGACGTATCTGTCGTCGTACTTCACCCGTTTTGCTGATGTGCCATCCCGGCAGAGACTCCGGTCGACTTCCACAAACCAACTTGCAGCACCGCCGTTCAACCTCTGCACCGTCGGCAAACGGGCTTTTCCAGTTTCGGACGCCACCTTCTGGAACAGTCTTCCATCACACGTGACATCTGCACCGTCGCTCGCGATATTCAGGCAGCGTCTTAAGACATTTCTCTTCCCTCTGTCATATCCGGTCCTAGTCATCTGACCTGCTTTACTGCTTTCAACTTTGGACCTTCCTATGACTTTTGCTATTTAGGCCATAATAAAAAATCCCGATGATGACGTTGATGATAATGATAATTATGTTGCAAGTGGTTAGGGAGCTAATGTGTGTAAACGTGTAAGGTGTGATTAAAGGCATAGCCCATGTGTTGGACTCCCTGATAGCGGCGGGTATTTCCTTCAAAAATAATAGCAGTGGAGCAAATGAAGGAACGTCTACTGAAATTAGTAGTGCAGAATGAAATACACAAAAGATTCTGGCTGGCTGATATTGTCGTGCCGAAATTTAAAGCATTATTATTGACCCTTTCTGCGGACCCCGTACGGTCGTCTTGAGGACCTCCAGGGGTCCCCGGACCACAGTTTGAGAATAGCTGGGCTACAGATACGAACTTTAAATTTGGTATGCATGCTCCCAGGCAAAGTATTTAGTTTTAAAAAACACCTCTAACGAGCGCTTTCTAGTTACAGTTGTTTTTTGCAGCGTCTTTGGCTTCAACGACACCATCAACATCAACGATGCCTACACCTGCTACCACTGCAGCGCGTCAGTGTCTCTATCATTATTAATGTTATCAATGTAATTATTATTATTATGGAATGTCTTCGCAGGAATAGTTTCGTCATGAATACAGCCTAACGATACGTTAATATAATCTTTTGCCAGTTTTTTTTACTTTTCTCTTAATTAGTTCACTTTGGCATGTTGTCAGTGGCTTTATTAACACGATATAGCGAGTGGGATTCTACTAAAAATACCGCCAGGTATTAAATTTTCATGCTTTCCTTCGGAGAACGGTGACAGGGGAAATAATATTTCCCCTGTAACCGTATGCATTTAACAATACTCGCTGCTGAATTACGATCGCATCAGCGGGTCTCTAGATTTATGTCACAGTTATCAGTTAATTACTGATAACTGTTAATTCGTTTGCTATGTTGTACTTTTCAACCGATAGTTGCATTAATAAATCACTTACTTACTTACTTACTTACTTACTTACAGCACAGTATACCAGGCTGATAAACATCAGTTTTAGTCGGCAAATAATTGATGTGATTGCTAATTGAAGGGCTGCTAGCCTGATACTTAACGCCTCTTTGATTGCATTGGCAAACTGCAAGCTATTGTCTTGTAGTATGTGCACCACAGTGGATGGAATTCATCGGTCAGTTCTCATTATATGGCATTGGCTACAAGGAATACAAGACGGTGGCGTCCTGTCAGGACCACTGCATTACCCTGTCGAAGTGTGTAGCCATTGATTTCAGTTTGGTTCACAACGTATGCTGGCTTCACTTCAATCCAGATCACTTCGCAAACGACACTACCTTTTCCCACAACGGAACGAACCAGTACCGACTGAACAGGACCTGTCATACAACAGCATCCGGTTAGTTAATCAGTTGTTCGATTACTTCGATTGCTTCATAGAAAGCAGTGTGGGAACTAAGGAACCCCTTGTCTTGGCCGATGACGTAGCAAAGTTATAACCAGTCTTGATACGTTTTGTATTGCAGCATTAAGTTGACAGCAGATGGTGAGCTATTAGCCTGAATGGATAATAAATAACATAATAACCAAGCTTGACGAACACTGTGGAGTTGCGTTAGGAGGATAACACAATAACAGGCTTCTTTGAGCGATAGCCTAGTGCATCTAGAATCAGCGATGTTCAACGAGGCCAAAATCTCGACGCCAAGGCCGAGGCCACAGATAAAGTTACATGTAAAAAGTATCAAATGATGGTTGACAACATACAGGCGAATTTATATCATTATGATCAAAACGACACAGTTTAATGTCTCACTTTCTCTCGCACAGTAAGTATCTTCCATCATAGTGTGATGTCCTGTAATCGGCAAAGTAAAGTGCAAACATTTTGGTCCGTCGATCTCTTCTTGGCTGCTGGTTCATTTGCTGCAGGCCGAGGCCAGGCCGAGGCCAAAGCTTTGAGGCCATGACCGATGCCAATGCCAAAATTTTGGCTTTGAGGCCACTTTGGCCTCGAGGACTTAACATCTCTGTCTAGAATTACAGTTGTTTTTTGCAGCGTCGTCGGCTGCAACAAGACCGTCAACATCTACGACGTCTACACCTGCCACCACGACAGCGGGTCAGTGTCTCCTAGACTTTATTAATGTTTTATTATTATTAATATTATTATTATCATTATGGAATCTCTTTGTAGGAATAGTTTCATCATGCTTACAGCTAAGGCTACGTTATAATCTTTCGCCGGTTTTTTACTGCTGCTCATAAATAGTGCTTTTTGGCACGTTTTCAGTGGCTTTATTGACATGATTTAATGAGTGCGATTGTACAAAAAATACTGACAGCAATTAAATTTTTATGGCTTCCTGGGGAGAACGGGGACAGGGGAAAATGCACTTAACAATACTCTATGCCGAATTACGATCGCAACTGCGGGTGAGTAGGTCTATTTGTCTTAATTATCTGTTTGTCACGTATAATGCGACACAGTGTACCAGGCTGACGAACATCAGTTTTAGTCGGCAGATGATTGACATGATTGATTAATTCTTGGGCTGAGACTGAGTGACTGTTTGGTTTGATTGCATTGACAAACTTCAAGTTATTGTCTTGCAGTATGTGAGCCACAGTGGATGGAATTCATCGGCCAGTTCTCATTATACGGCATCGGCTACAACGAATACAAGACAGTGGCGTCATGTCAGGACTACTGCATTACCCTGTCGAAGTGTGTAGCCATTGATTTCAGTTTGGTTCACAATGTATGCTGGCTTCACTTCAATCCAGATCACTTCGCAAACGACACTACCTTTTCCCACAACGGAACGAACCAGTACCGACTGAACAGGACCTGCCATACAACAGCATCCGGTTAGTTAATCAGTTGTTCGATTATTTCGATTGCTTCATAGAAAGAGAAGTGCAAGCAGTGTGGGAAATAAGGAACCCCTTGTTTTGGCCGATGACGTAGCAAAATCATAACCAGTCTTGATACGTTTTGTATTGCAGCATTAAGTTGACAGCAGATGTCGAGTTATTAGCTTAAATGGATAATAAATATCGTAATAACCAAGCTCCAGGAACATTGTAGAGTTGCGTTAGGAGGATAAC
>Ga0056131_1000378_pt1 | contig 10757 bp, 10 predicted proteins | sample WorMetLIZISLAND1_2_FD_67480 | JGI IMG/M metagenome (GOLD analysis project Ga0056131, IMG submission 67480) | Marine gutless worms symbiont microbial communities from Max Planck institute for Marine Microbiology, Germany - Olavius clavatus LIZARD... ...
GACCAACTCGATTCCAATGCCGCCAAACCGCTCCACATGTCGTCATAGTTGCCTATAATGAACTGCTGTGCACATATACGTAGAATTCGGGTTCTACGAAACCGGAAATAGTTTGTTTTTGGTCAGACGTGTAGGCCTATATACTGTCTATTGAAGTCGAATAGGAAGCGTTAGCAGCGAGCGAACCAGTCGACTACCGGCTTGTTTTAGTTGTAGTGTATATTTTGGCCTTTTTGGCCTTAAGTAAGTAAATAAGTAAGTAATTTATATAGCACATTAACTGTAAAATAACCATGAACATGCTCAACCTGCTTGTCGGCTTCATTACTGTTAGTTTTTTTGTAATATATAATGTAATAATAACTTGTAAGGTGCACCTCAGCTGAGTGGCATCTGAGAATATATGATATGATCAAATATATGATGATGCTGGCTACGATCGTAGTGCAGATAATGCTGATTAACTGTATAACAATTTCTGACTCTTGCAGTTAATTCTGTCACATTTCTGTGACAGTATATTTGATTGCTGGTTTATCAGATTCGTCTGGGGTTTACCGAGGCATCTAGCTACTGTTTCATTCAGATACTTCAGCATAACGGGTAAACTTTGTGCATCAAAGTGTTAAATGTACTAGTACCGGTAAGTGTCAGTGAAGCTGTTGTAATATCTGCAGCTATCACTCACTGAGCTTTGTGATGATGCTGTCGGACTTGCAGATTGATCAGCTGACTAAACACTGTGCCGAGAAAGCTTCGGAGCTGGAACGTCTGAAGGAAGAGCTGGAGACATGTGACAATCACAGACTGGACTTGAGTGAACAGCTCGGAATAATCACGGCTGATAAGAACATTGCTGACACTGACCTCAAGACAAGCCGCACAGAAGCCGCTCGTCAGAAGAAAGAACTGGAGGTACTTGTCCTTTTCTCATCACTTCTTTATCAGTTGTTCCATTCTCAACTCTTCAGTGCTTTGCTTTGGCACTATTGGCTCTCAGTATGAAGGGCATCTGGCCTGTAAAAATCCTGATCTGATAATTTCCAAACATTCACTTTCAATTACCCAACATAACCTGGTGTAACCCCGGAGAATAGGCTGGTTGAACATAGATAGATTTAAAGGGAACTTTAAAATGGTCTCTTTCTTTTTAAACTTTTTCTCATATTAGTTTCTGCTACTTTTGATCTGTTGTAAGTGCAAAGGTGCTAATTTGGAGCTTGTAGTTGTTGTATATTATAATTTAGAGTCAGTCAGTTCAGTTTTCAACACAATGTGTGTGTGTATTTTACTTCAGAAATGTCTGTGTTAATGTTTTTTGCAGAGTTTGACAGCTAAGCATCACGAATTGGAGGTCTCAAATACATCATTACGTGATGAAGTGAAGAAAGTGACAGCGAAAGGTTAAGTCACATTTATGTACACTGTTCACTGAATGTTGCAGTCATTGATTATTGCATTGTGAGCTGAGGGCCTGTGGCATACATTAATGTAGATCAATGATGTTGGTTGGATGACAGTTCAGTTCAGTTCAGATGAGAAGGACATAAAAACAACCTGCTGTAGCCATCCCAAAGATTCTCCCTTGAGATCCTGCCTAACTTGGATTAACTCTAAAAGGATATAGCTCATTAAACCAAAACCAATGGGAATAACAGTACTAGTACTGGTGATGTCAGTGGTGGTAGCAATAGCAGAATCAGTAATCTAAAAATACTTATCCAATGTTATTATTTAGAGTATTATTTATGTAGCATTTTTTCTCAAGATTTTTTGCACTGATTTTGGCCAGTTCATTGGATGAATTGAGCTGCTTTTGTTGTTTTATTAGTGGAAAAAGAGCAGGCTGAGAAGGTGAAAGTTCAGGAAGAGCTGCAGCAGCATTTAGCTGAAGCACAGACAGACGTAAGTTACTGCAGCTGCTTTCTGTGATATAGGTTGTATTATACGACAACAAATGCTGGCTAACTAGCCTCCACTTACTTACTTACTTAGTTACTTAGTAAATTGAAACTGTTGATTCACCCATTACATTGCATTGCAAAAGAAGTAAGTAAGCAGAGTGAGAACACTACACAACTTTCCAGGTTTATGTCTTCAGACACAGTTCAACCTGAGACAATATGGTATCAGTTTCAAAACAGGACTCCTCTTCAGTGCATACAGAATGCCGCTGTGTGATTCGTCTTGGGGCTGTCACCATGCGAACCCATTAGTTCTGCACTCATATCTGTTATCTGATCCGGTTCAAGATTGCACTGCTGATGTACACTGCATTCCCTGGCCAGTGCCCAGATTACATCAAAAACATTGTGGCATCCGTCACTGCGACCCCAATTGACAGCAACTACGATCTGCCAGACTGCCACCAGATCTGACTTCAGTCTTCATCGTTCCATGCTCCATGACAAAGTTTGTCAGTCAAGACTTCACAGTAGCTGGACCTGAAGTGTGGAACCATCTCCCTCAGTGTGTGCAATCACCACAACCGTCTGTCAGTTCAAGTGAAAATTGAAGTCTCACTACTTGCTAATATCTCCATACAGCTGTCATGAACATAAGAGTGACTTTTAACTACCGGTAGTTATTTTTATGACTTTTGTAATGCCTGGCTGGTCCTGTCTTTGTATGATGGGCATTAAGTAGTTTTTGGATATTCAGTATTGGACTGTAGCAGGTAAATCTAGTGAGTTCAGCTTATATAATCTTTTTCCTTGCTGCATGTGGAACTCAAATTGGTGCTAAAGGGGAGACCAGGACCCATGACCTTCATTTGCTACCACTTATCGGAATGAATAGTGGTCTGTAGATTGACTCTTGATGGGAAATTATTTTCCCTAAAATACTTCTCAGAAACTTGCATGCATGTGACCAAAATGGTGAGGTTTGATTGGTCAGCTGTGTTTTCGGCTGGTGTCATCTGTCATATTTATTGTCAGTCATGTTTGTTGCGCAGTTTTCTTGTACAGGTTTCTGGTACAAGATTCCTCAGCATGTGTCAGCCGGACCTATAAGTATTGTTACTGTGGCTGAGCATGCTCTCAGAAGTAATGTAATCTGGAGATGCTGATGTTGTTCAGATTCAGAGGTTGCTGCAAGATGTTGACAAGCGTGACTATCAGATTGAGGCACTGAAAGATCAACAGAATGAGGCGCAGAAGAGAGAAGAGAACCTCAAACGCCAGCTCGACAAGCTCACCTATGACAAAAGCTCACTACAGGCTGACTTATCATCTAGCAGAGACGATCTTGAAGAGGCCAGACAAAACATTAATGTAAGTCTCAATTTCAAGTTTTCAGGAAACTTGTTAAAATAACAAACCAGTGATTACCAGAATGATTTGCATGTGTTTGCTTCTGTTTACCTATATCTCGTTGATATGGTGGCTGCATAGTGCAGTGGTTAGTGTGTTGGCTTTGATCAACGTAGTTAATCAGCACTGGACCTGGTTAGTACTTGGATGGGTGACCATCTGCGGGTGGGTAAACCATCTCGGTATGTAACAAGTCACCTAGGTCAACTCAGCCTTTCATCCATCCAGGGTAGGTAAATCGAGTACCGGCCGGTATGGCTGGGGTTAAGGCATGGTGTTACTGTGGCTGAGCATGCTTACAGATGCTGACCCACCCACCTGACACAAGTGTTTACTTGTGTCAGGTGGCAGGTAATACTGTGTGATCCCATATGGCAAGTGACACTCCGCAGCTGTGAGTTGGAGTTCCATTAACAAAGCTATACACTACCTTACCTACACTACAAAGCTATACACTACCCTTAAATAATTTTTGGTACTCATTTTCTTCACAAAATACTTTTGTGATCAAAAGCTGGTATTGTTCAACAATTTGTGAAGTAATATGCCAGTTTGTGGCGTGTAGCTTTCCTGTTTATTCGTGTATTTTTTATTAGAAATCCCAATATTAATCAGTATTTAGATTATTCTTTGCCTACATGACTGTCTGTGGTGATGATCATTTGCAGCAGTATGACTGCGGTTGTTAGTTTAGTGCTATTTTGTGTTTTCAGGACTTGTCTGAGGAGCTGAAGAGTCTTGAAAGTTCCTCTTCTGAGCAAATTGCAGCGCTAACTGAAAATTGTAAGACATCAGTCATAACTTGCTGCTATTTCTAATACTGTAGTATGTAGAGTTACTGCCTTGTCTATTAGGGCATGAGACACCCAGCCTAACGTGTAGTGACTGTATTCTTAGGCTAAACGATTGATTGCAATGATGGCCATTAGCAGAAAAGAGAAATAGGATTTGATAAAGGTATTTAAAATGTATAAGATGGATTAATTTGAAAGAGGTGGGGAACTTGGGGGTCTGGTATAGTATTGTGAGTCTGTGAAACTGGTTACTGAATACTGAGAGGTGCCTAAGAGATGCTAGAAAGTACACTTTTCACACAGAATAGTAAAACAGTGGAATGAGCTTGACCAGCTGACAGTTGATGCACTCAGTGTCAGTGCCTTCAAGAGCACAGTTGACAAGTTAAGAAAGTAGACGACTGTACAAGACTGGCTTTTTATGGATCAAATATCTGCTAACCCCTAAGCCTCCTTTGGGGTGATCGGACCCCCGCAAAGACATTCAAGGTAAGAAACGAGATAGTAACATTAGGTTATCAGTTTTCAATTGTTTTAAATATTTGTGTGGTATAAAATGTTTTTTGGTGTGTTTCAGTGACTAATTGTTATGTGTGCATGAAAGCCTTATAACACTGTATGCTATGCTGATTGCTGTGGATGCAGTGAAGACAGAACAGACCGAGCGTCGTCAAATGGAAGAAAAGTACACATCTAAACTAGAACAGCACAAAGAGGAGGTCGCTTATTAACTCATTTTTCAATACAGTGAAATGGAAGAATTTGTGTTGTAGTTAAAATCATGACACTTGGCACATTTTAGGACCAAAAAATGCATAGCCTTGCTAGTCAGTCTAAGAGTGTTAGCATAGTTTAAAATAAGTTCATTAGTCAGTAAATGAGATTGACTGATGCATTTGAACAGTGGTGTTACAGACTATTTGAAAATCGTTTGTGAAGACTAGAGTATCAAATGAATGGGTGTTATAGAGAATTGAAGATGAGAACCTACATTTCAGGAAAAATGTTGTGAAACAAAAATTAGCATATGCAGGACATGTGATGATGAGGCTGTAGTGGTCTTAATGCCTCATTGGTTCTGGATAGGAGGTTTCATGGGAAGAAATCAAGCACAAGGACGAATGACTTTGTACAGCAGATGTACAAGACTTAAAAGTATAATGAAGTTAAGAGATTTCTTGAGGACAGGTGTATCCGCCAAATACAAATGCAACCACACTTCAAGAAACTTTTGAAAAAAACATTTTTATTTACAGAGTTTTTATGACTGTCATTTATGACTGACGTTGTTAATAGCTGCTGTTCTCAGTTTTTTAAGTGGGCAATAGTGATGATGATGATGATGATGATGATGATACTTCAGTTGGTTGAGCAACAGGAAAAACATCAACTCTGCAAAATATTGCAATCCCAGAGCTTTCATTCTGGCATCTGGTCCACAGCTGGAGAAAAATAGATCGGTCAGACAAAAACCGGAAAATACTAGATCTGTATTTGTGCATGATATGTGGTAAAAATGATGCATTGAAGGTGGAGAAGTTAAAGGAGAGCATCCAGCAGCTGAAGCAGGGCAAAGAGTCGGCTGAGAACCAGATCAAGACGATGAGCACCGGGATGATGAATTCACTGGAGAAGTATCGCCAGGGATTTGATGACATGCTGGAGCGTAACAAGGCCGAGGCCGAGGAGAGCAGAAAGAAGCTTGAAGATGAAATTGAGCAGTGGCGTAAACAGGTTTGTTAACGTGATGTATTAATTGTCAATATTATGACACACCATTATGTAAACAGACATGTGTAATAATCACACTTTGTACAGTCTCAATGTGCATGTTGTAAACAATTTTAATGGTATCTATGGCGCTGCCATGCCTCACAAACAGATGAAATGTGTCGTGTTGGTACAGTGTGTAACACTTGTTCTCATCAGTCAGTTTCGACTGACTGATTTTGGTGCTGGTATGTTAATGCGTGTTTGTCTGCGTGTAAGGGCATGTTTTTTTTAACTTTAATGTTCTTTTACTAGCTTTGTGGTTTGCATAAACGTGGTGATAAAATACCAGCACATAAACAACAATGGGATTTCGATGTTGTGTGTGATAATATGCATGGTTGGCCTACTATAGGGTGTACGTCAGTTACAGTAACAGTGGGTGTGTATTAATGTGACTCGTCTTTTTTCCTCTGACCTGTTTAGTTTGCTGTAGTCGTTGTATTTCTTGAACTACAACTGCTGTTTGTGATTTCTGCAGAACGGTGATCTGCAGAACCAGCTCGATGCCTCCAAGCGTGAGAAGGAAGCGGCCGAATTGAAGCTGATGTCACAGTCAATACAGATGAACTCGGTCATCGACAGCTCCAAGTGGGAGCTGGAGTCGGCGCTGGCTCGGAAGAACGGCGAGTTGGAAAAGATGCAACGAACGTCCAACTCTCTACAGGCCAATGTCAAGAAACTGGAAGCCGAGCTGAATCAGCTACAAGCCAACGCTCAGCTGCAGCTGAACAGCTGCAAACGAGCCTGTGATGACAAGGTCTCCAGTAAAGATGCTGAACTCAAAGATATCCAGATGAAGGTGGACAAACTGCAGGGCTTGCTGGACAAACAGGTCAGTACCAACGACAACAAACGACAACAACATTTATTTTGCCAATGCAAATGCATATTTGTAAGGCAACTATGTAAAGAATTCAAAGGCATATGCTCATCAATGCTGGCCACCCATTTTACTAACAAAACTAATTACCGTACTTGATACTGAAACAGTGCAAAGGGGACGTGCAATACAGGTGGCAGGGTGGTGTAGTGGTTAGGGCGTCGGACTTGTGATCAACAGGTCGCAAGTTTGACTCCCAGCCATGCAATGTCAGGTTAATACTTAAACGGGAAAACCATCAAACCATCGCGATATGTAACCAGTCACCTAGGTCAACTCAGCCTTCCATCCCTCAGCAGTAGGTAAATCGAGTACCGGCCTTTGGCTGGGGTTAAGGCAGGGTGTGTTCACTTCATATCTTGTGTCGTGTGGCATATCCCATATGGCAAGTGAAACCCTGTAGCTCTGAGATGGAGTTTCATTAACAGCTTTAGTGTTCTTAACTTAACGGTGCAAGGGGGACGTGCAATAATGACTATAAAGTTTTGAATGAACACAACTGTCTACAAAACATCTCTAGCTCTGATAGTCAGACACAGAGCTGCTTGTTTTATGTTATTTCTAGTACATGTATTCTATTCATCAGCGAATCAAGTGCTCCATGAATTACATAAGCCCGCTAATATATGCTACAGAATTTCTTGTGTTGTGTTAAAGTAGCCATTGTCTGTTAGTAAGAGTAGTATTTCATTTATTCATGCATTGTTAGTCATGTGCAGTAGTTTGTTTGCGATGCAGGAGTCGTCAGTGATGCAGACGCCTGCAAGACAAGTTGACAAACGTTCGTCTAATGTCAAGTGTATGTCATCTGTACTGTTTTTATTGTACTTCTTCTCGCAAAACCTCTGCAGTGAATTTAGGCTTTATCATAGTTCGTTCCGGTTTGATCTGCACAAAACAGCTTTACTGGCAAACATGACTAGGTGTGTTGCTTAAAGTTTGAGATTGGAAGAGTGACATGATGGACTGTGCTAGTAACCGAGTAGTTCTGCAGTCTGTAGTGTCACAGTGCAGTATGTGGCACAAAGCAAGTAACCATCCATCCATTCATCCATAGATTCATTATTTTATTTCAGGCAGAAAAGCCCGTAAGAACAATAAAATCGCAGTACATACATGTAAAACACCTAAACTTTGGCATCTTTTACCTGCTGCTTTCATGCATCGTTGTATTACGTTGTTCAAGCTCACTTCCGGTTTGATCTGAGATAGGTAATGATCAGTTTTCGAGTGCTCGTTTAATTTTTATCATCGTATAATATGGAATTTGCTTAAGCCAGATTTCTTCAATTGAGACTGCAGAGTACTGGCAGCTAGAAAGAAGTACTGTATTCAAGAGAGTACAGTGTGACTGAAATTCAGTCAACATGACTTTGTGCACTGCACCATCTGCCTGCCGTCATCACTGCACCAGATCTCAAATCCTGCAGCACTCAGACGTCATGCTGCTTTAGTGGGCATTCTGTGGACTGTTTTTGGTTTCATTATTCCTTTATTTCTCATTATTATTTTCAGCTTAGTCTGGTTTTTATTTCTTTTATTCTGATAAACTGCTGGTCTCTTTCTATAAGTGGTATCAGGTATCTCGATGATGATTATGATTGTGAACTGGTTTGGTAATAACTGGTATCAGTTGGCTGAAAACAGAATACTCAATTGGGTAAGGGCAGGCCTTTGCCAAGAGTTAACTGCTGAGTAGTTAAAAATTATATATGTGTGTTGCTGATATGCAGTCGTGGAGAAAGAGAAAGACAGCAGGAAGGCTATGCCGACAAGTTCAGTTATGAAGACCAGCAAAGCATCACTTGCTAGCCTCAAGTCACCAGCTGTAAGTGGACTAGTAGCTGTTAAAGAGTTCGACTGATTATGTCTCTTTAATGTCAGCACAGACAGTGGCCAATACACACAAGTGATAACGACCTTTTTAGTACTGTCGAATAATCGTATTGCTCATGCAGTAAGATTGGCTATTGGCATGCTACTGCCATCTGTCTGTCTGTCCGTCTCTCTGTTACGTTGTGCATGCCTGAACAGTGAACAAGTGAATAGGAAGTGCCCCCTAGGAACACAGTTTTACAAATTTCAACCCCCTACACTGATCCTATTGCCTCAAACAGTCCACTTGCGTCGCAGGTCGAGAATGGGTCTTGGGGTTTTAGAAGACTAGGGATCCAGTAAGCGTCCTAAGCTCCCCAGTGGGGTATGGGACAAAGAAGAAGCTGCAAAGTTTAAACCTTCCTTCCATTCCAGTGCCTCTGAAGTTAAAACCTATCTGTTATTATTATTATTATTATTATTTTTATTATGAGATCAAATGCATTCTAGAGAATATGAAAAAGCACTTGAAATGCACACAATGTAATTACTGTGCTGTTCAAATTCTGTGGCCCACAATCCACATGTGTATAGTATTACTGTCATCCACAGTTCAAATCATGTTGCTAAGACGTATTTGTATGGCACTGAGTTCAGGGCACATTGACTATTTCTTTAAATTGTGCCTCTTCAAATTTTCTTACAAGATTTGCAGCCCCTGATCAAGTAGTGTGTTGTGTTGTGTTGTTAAGGTGAACGTGGTGACCCCAAAGCAGGCCGGTATCCTTGCTCAGCCACTCAGTGATTCCACTTCACAGTCGGCACGCAAACGCAAAAGTGTCGTTATCGTCGACCCAACTGAGGAGTCTTCACCAGACATGACTTTTCCTCCACTGGTATGCTACATATTGCATCAGTATATTGGTATATTAGTTTATACCGTACTGAGTGATCCTTTTCTTGGATGAATCCGGTACAGGTTCAACCAGATTGTGTGGGAATAATGGCCGTAGAACAAATTTGTTGTCCATTGTTTTAAAATATTTTACGATAATTTGTTTGTTCAGCATATTTCCCGATAACATCAATGATCAGTGTTCACCACTTTTGGATAAATCATTTTTCATTGTGGGCGAGATTATTTGGCCACATAGATGAGGCTGACATGTTAAACTGGAAAACTGAATATCAGTAGATGGTTTGGTATGGTCAGTTGCAACAGGTGGTTTGAACTAGTTTGTTTTCACCTGAGTTTAACAGGGGTGGATCTAGGATTTTAGAATGGGAGGACAGTGGGGGCATAGTTTCAAATGGGGGCACACTTTAATTATCACCATTGACCCGGATACCGGATTAAATGCTAAATACTGCTTACAGCAGCTCTACTTCAAGTACTGACTGTATGCACTGGTCATTAAAACAAAGTCACATTCAATATCACCACTAGAATATGCAAGACAAAGAGTAGTAACAAGCACAGTCATTACACAGACTGACAGACTGGGCCTAGGCCACACTTTTGAATGAAGGGGCCACATCCCTTCTGCTCTCCTTCCTTAGAACTGCCCTTGGTGTTCAATATTAATCTTGCATTTTCCCGTGTTTAATGCAGCCGAGTGACACACCAACAACCAAGAAGACGAGCCGTACTTGTATGCAGAATAAGGGAGGCAAGCTATTCTTCACATCTCCAAGAGTCAAGCCTCAACCAGCAGAGAAGGATTTGCCAGCTTTCCCATATCGCAATGGCAAGATGATCCTCAAGGTATCGTCCAAGTCAAAGGCTGGACGCTCAAAGCAGGCTGCGGAACCATCTTGGTTGGATGACGATGATGTGTTCGGATTCCACGCTGAAGATTAACCACTCGTGCAGATTCCAGTCGTTGGCGTCGTTCGTTTATTCTAGTTAGTTTATTTTACAGTTAGGATATTGAAAATGTTATATATTACATGTTACTTACAGGGGCGTCTAAACCTAGGGGGAATGACGCAGTTTGCGTCTTAGGAAATGTTGGCGGGGATGCTGAAAGATGCTGCCACAAGGTGTGTTTTGAGATCCGTATAGATGCGTCAAAATTCGTTTGCGGCCGGGCCCCGCTGGGGGGAGTTACTGCGCTCCCCCAGACCCGTGGCTGGATTTGGGTAAAGGGAATAGGGAAGGGAGAATGGAAAAGGATAGGG
>Ga0056131_1000379_pt1 | contig 10740 bp, 5 predicted proteins | sample WorMetLIZISLAND1_2_FD_67480 | JGI IMG/M metagenome (GOLD analysis project Ga0056131, IMG submission 67480) | Marine gutless worms symbiont microbial communities from Max Planck institute for Marine Microbiology, Germany - Olavius clavatus LIZARD... ...
TCTGTATACATGGTTTTGCTCTTATTACAGCGCCTGTATTAACATTTTTATTCACAGGTCGAGAAACTGCGATCACAATGAATACACAGTAGGCTTGGCGTTAAAATAGACAACGTATCATGCAGTAGCTGTTTTAGCCGATCGTACTTTTGCACGCAGTACGATCGGCTATCACAGCAATAGCTGAGCTTCTTGTTGTTGTACTTGTCTACTAAATAATTCTAGTTGCCTTAGCGTCTGTCCCCGATATATTCTGAAATGGCGCCATGTATGTCGGCGTAATTTTGCATGCAGTTGCAGACCCTTGTCTGGTTAACATACAGGCTTGGTCTGATGTCGATAGGCGTGATCATTGGCAAGAAAATTGTACTTTTTTAAGAACATGCTGCACGTTGAACGCACTGCAAATTTGCAGCACACAGCACGATCGCCAGTGGTTGGTTGGTTGGACAGTGGGTGTGAGTAAGCCGCTGTAGTGTTTTAGGTGTAATATATAACTTCATGCCATCAGTTAAGCTGCACTGACCCCGCCAACCTACCCTTACGGAGGGGGAGCCCGTGAGAGATATAGACGGCAGCTACAGCTATAGGTGGCGGTTTGGCTTAGTGGTACCATCATTGGGCAAATTAGTGAGTGAAGTTGCTCTACGTCGAGCCGGGTTAGTACTGAGATGGGTGAATGTTCACGGGTATATACTATATAATCTCAGTATTTAACCTAGCCACCTAGGCCAACTCAGCCTGGTCATCCATCCTTGGGTAGGCAAAATAAGTACTAGCGATGGTTACGGCTACCGCTAGGGAAGAAAACTGCGAGTTCTTTGTAACACTAGGCCCTGTGAACAGGACTGTTGTTGGCATATTGACCCAGTTGGCCAACTTGTATGCTAGCTTAATTGGGTTTCACCCTTGCCGGCTCAAAGACCAGCTTCTTCACAATGGGCCTACGTCTATGCAGAATCTTCTTCTTCTCCAGCTGCAGTGACAGACATGGACCGGATAGAGACTGTATTTGTCTTTTGCATCCAATAAAATGTGTTAAATAATTATGTTGTGTGTTTTAAGGTAAATGTCATTTACATGTTGTTGTTGTTTTTCAAGAATACAGTCAGTACCGGCGACAGTTATTTACTTCACAATCTATGATAACATTAAGTATGCTCTGGGCTATAGAGAAGCTGATGCCAACACTAAATACATTCCGATCTTCGCTGGATCTAGTGCTCGAGGTCAGTGGTTGCTGCTGATATTTAATATGTGCAGTTTGATAGGGAGTTTCATGTCCTACTTAACTCTTTATTACTTACTAGACCAGTGCTTTTCAACCGGGGATTCAACAAAGAACCTAAGAGTTCCGCCAGTGGCATCCAAGGGTTCCGCCAAATTGAACCGAGAAACAGGAACTGCAGCCACTAGACACGTTTTTGGGCTCTAGTGCATCTAAAATGCATTTGAAATTGGGGATTCACCAGGCCGAACCCCACTGGGGGAGCTTAACAGTGTTCCTCCAAAACCCTAGCTGGTGGGGAGGGGTCTCACTGCCCCTCCAAGAACCCCTTTCCCTCTCTTGGCCTTCGGCCTGGAATTTTGGCCCTTTGGATCTCACCAGTGCTCCCCTAATACAAATTCCTGGCATGGGTTCTGTGAGCCATCAATGTGTTCCGCTTCAAGAGAAAAGGCTGAAAACACTGTATTTGAAACACCCCCAGTGATACAACACATGTTCTCATTCTGTCATGTATGATACAGCCATGGTGTAGTTATGCAACTCATTGTACACAGCATAGCATAGTGGTTAGACCGCCGGTCTTGCTGGCATGCTTTCCCTATCCCTGCGCTAGACTGACAGCTGGCCGTGTAACCACATTGTGGGTGAAGCGTCCGCTGTCAGTCAGCCAACAAGGCTGACTCAGCCTGCCATCCCTCCGGGGTTGGTTAAATGAGTAGTAATCCATTAATTGATGGGTTACGAAGGTGGAGACCTACCGTTGCCTGGCCGACAGTCTGGTTGCTGCCCAGGCTTGTGTGCGCAGGCTGTGGGCGGTGGCCTGGCCTGGGTGGTCGGGCGGCTCCCATTAGTGACGTGACAGCGCATTAGAGGTGGCTGGTGCCACAAGATGCGCTATACAAATCGACGTCTTATTACCTTTTTTCTTACCTTTTACAGCTGGCCAAACTGCTGGCTGACTAGACTTTTTATCATTTGTCTTTGCTGCAAGTTGTAACTACTTGTGTTGAAAGGTCAGTTTGTGAAGTAACTTGTGTGTATTGCATTTAAATGTTGTGCTTGATATTACCTATGTAGAAGTTAGATTTACAATATAATATATATGGTTTATGTGTACTGTATTTCATTGTTGTTGTCAAGTGAGTAGTGAATTATCGTGATGTGAATTGAAGTACACATCGATATAACGAGACTGCTGAATGTTGATGAGCTTGTGTATGATTGTGTTCGTTTTGTAAACTGGAAGTGTGGTGTGTTTAGTGGTCGCTGTAACAATTATTAGTCCTTTGGAATTGATTCGCACCAAGATGCAGTCAGTTCAGCTGAGCTATCGTGAGGTCGGCAATGCCATTAAGTCGAGTGTTCGTAATTCTGGAATACTGTCCATGATGCGAGGGCTCGGACCGTCGTTACTTCGTGATGTACCATTCTCTGGTTAGTATTGACTTGAGAAATCTGTTGTTTTAGGTGTATTTGGTTCATTTTTCCCCATTTCTGTTGACTTGCACAATTTATGTATAGCGTAATGTATTTTCTCGTCAGAACTCAGAATTCAGTTCTTGTCATGTCAGTTGTGTCCGATGTTGAATGTTGTTAATTATGGTAATGTGGATGGTCATTGGTCAACACCATAAAGCTACATAGTGCCAACTGTATATTATCATCATCATCTGAATTTTTAGTGTGGCCTGAATAACAAAAATTAAGGCTAGGTGCACAATGAAGCATGGAGCAAATCAGAAGATTAAGTCCGGATATGACAAGTGAAAGAGAAATGTCTTTAAGATGCTGTCTGGTTATCGCATGTTGAATATTTATTTGTACTTCAAACATGCTAACTTTTCTGGCAAACATTGTACCTTGTATTTGACTCGCAAGAACGTCAGTATTACAGCATGTAAGTTATAGCATTTAGTCAATAGTCATTATTGTTACTTTACTTTGTGTATACTTAGGACTTAAGAGTGTATGTATACAGTACATCGATATATGCAAAGGTGAAATGAGTATATTTTTATTTCAGGTATATACTGGTTTGTATATGAAATGTGCAAGTCCAGCTGGCTACAACATAGGGGGAGTGACACGCTACATTTTGTAGAAGCGTTCAGTTCTGGAGCACTTGCAGGCTCGGTGAGTCACATAGCTAGTGGTTGAGTGACGTGATAAGTGTGTTTGGAGACAATGCACTGGTTTATTTACTGGAACCCACTCGTGGTCTTCTTACTGTGAAATCTTTGGGCCTGAGCTCCCTGTAGAAGATTTACCACACTAGCTGATAGTACAGGGCTATTGCGGGTCCTTGAAAGTCCTTCAAAGTTCTTGAATTTTTTTTTCCAGATTTTCAAGGCCTGGAAAGTCCTTGAAAACAGACATGGTCCTTGAAAGTTCTTGAATCTGTGTCTGAAGGTCCTTGAAATTCCTTGAATTAGATTTTCTAAAACGCCGTGACCGAACAAGTGATTGCTATCACCAGATGCATTTCCTGGGCTCTAATGCCACAGAAATGCGTTAGCGGCTGAGGCTCTGCCTCGGACCCTGCTGGGGGAGCTTACAGAGCTTCCCCAGACCTCCTAGCTGGATTTGAGGAGGCCGCTTCGCCTGCTTATGCTTATAAAAGTGCCGGTTTGCTTTAATTTAGTTCTCCTTATATATCCTTCGTATGGTCCTTGGAAGTCCTTGAGTTTGATTTTTACAAATGGGCAAGAACCCTGTAGTAAGTAGCAGCAGCTGGTTGCATGTTAGTACAGATAATGCAGCTAGTTTGCTGATGTCATGTGATATTTACATGTTACGTTTCTAGATAGCCGCTGTGATAACATTGCCGTTTGACGTAATCAAGACACACAGGCAAATTGAACTTGGTGAGAACTTAGTTCATGGAAAGCAGATTACATCAACGTGGAAGCTGATGGTACAGCTCTACCAGCACAAAGGCGTTTCTGCTCTCTATGCAGGTATGTTAATATAGCTAAACTTTCAGTCCTATGCACTGTAGCATCTCTGCTTTGTGTTTGTCAAGCCATTAAGAAGCCCTTCACAGTTTGGTAGACGTACATGCGTACATCACAGTTGCTGCAGCGACATGCCCGCCTCTCACCGTCCCTGGGATATACGCATAAACGTGTAACTAATAGTAGAATGCAGAGATTGACATCCACACTCTGCCTGTACTGTGGGTGATGCTGAACTGGTCATGTACTATTCAATGACCTGCAGGCCAATGCTGCCATGCCATCGGCCCACTAGCTATTTTTAGCTTGCTGCTACGGCGTGAAACGTTGTTTAAAAAGTAGAATTTTCTTCCCAATGATGACCCCTATTGACATTGTACCCAGCGCAAGTCCTACACAGGTACAACACGTGTCTGCGTGCAAAATTTAGCTACCGTATGTCATACCGTTTCTGATTTTATTGTGTGAACACACTAAGGCAACTCTCAGTTATTTAGGTAATAGTTAGAGCTGAAAAAATTCACTTTGGTTTGAAATTGCATTATAAAATTTTGGCATTTAATAAACACTGCTTAACTGCACACATACTGCATACAAGGTGCCTTTTGTTATCCTCTGCTCAACTTCTTATCTGGACGTTGTGCCCATGTATTTGTGGAACGAGAGCTACAAAATTGCCTAACCAGGAAGCATTCATCATACAACATTGCTTACTTATCATTTTTACTGGTCACATAACCAGTCACGTTATCTACTAAATATTTGAGTCACGTTAGTGTCTGTTTGCGATGAACAATGAAATGGTAAGACGTATAGTGGCAAAATTTTGCACATCCACTTGGTATGATGTCAATATTGGTCATCATTCAGTCACACTTAAGAATGCATCGGACTAACGGGCTATCAGACTATCAGGCTAACGGACTAAGGTTAAGGTTAGGATTAGGGTTAGTAGTCTGTTAGCCTGATAGTCCGATGCATTGTTAAATGTGACCCGTCATCATTGGCAGCTATAGAGATGGCGGATGCTTCAGATTGACAGAGTATACCTTGATACACTCACACGTTCATTTTCACATGTTGTACAAATCACAACTGCAGTGGCCTTTGGCATATATTTTAGCTTTATTAATCTTGTTTTTATTCTGCTGTCTCTGTCTCAGTTTTATATTATCTGTATTTGTGACGAATAAACGTACGTATTAAAAATCCTATTGTCAATGTTGAAGTAATGTGACGTGTCCACGCTGATTTTACACGTAGTATGGTTTGGTAAATTATATCTCACATATACAGTGTCGTAGCCTCTACTATTTCCAGTGCAAAGACGAGTAAACTCGAGAATATGTGGTGAGATATTTACCTAGTACAGTTAATTGTAATGAACAGTGTATGTGATGTGTTCAGGGATCGTCCCACGAGTGATCAAAGTAGCACCTGCTTGTGCAATAATGATATCGTCATACGAGTTTGGAAAAACATTCTTTCGTGGGCGAAATACAAGCATGGATGCAGCAACAGCTACTGACCAGTGACTGCAGCGTGTGATAATGTGTAGATTACATATCCAGCCAGCTCATTTATGTTCAGTCTACTGCTACCTAACACTTTCAGCTGACTGTCTTCTGCTTATGTTGATGCCTGCATTAAATGCAGTTACATTGAAAAGAAGAGGCTGAAGGTGGTGGTGCTTTTATGTGATGCTTGCCATCTTGTTGTGGGTTGCGGATTACTGTAATTATTATGCCCCATTCTCTACTTAAGAATTTATAGGCAGCATACTGTGTTAAAATGGCATGCTTAATTTAAAACAAAGGAAATTGCAGATTTATATGAACAGTAATACAAAATACATTAACAGTGGCGAAATAGTGAAGTATTTATTAACAGAAACACCACTGGTAACCAATAGAATTAGTAAATCAAAATCATCAACATAATTGTGGATTTATACTCCGAATCTGTTCATCCTCCTCAATTGCACGTCACTGGTGCTCCCTGTCTCTCCATCCTCTGCTGTCATCTATGGTGCTTTACTGTTACCAGCAAGTCACGACTTTCATCGTTCCATTAATTCAGGAAGCATCTGTCTTCTGCTTGCGTCTTTACTTTAGTTTCTTCACGTACGTTACTCAACTTCTGTAATATCTTCTTGCTCTACTTCACTTTCCAACCATTCTTCCGTCAAGTATGTCTCACAGGAATGCATAGTGACTAAGAATGTGACCAAGCCGTCTACTCTTTCACTGTCTGTGTTGATGATACATCGGACTTCTTCGGCTCTTTTCACAACTTCAGAGAGTTACTGATTTTTGCTGTCCAGCTGATTTCTCCATCCTCTATAACCACCCACATTTCTAATGCTTCTGTCCTTTTGACATCTGTGGGGTTGTGAATTGGGACATATCTGGGTAGAATCTTATTATGAAATTTCAGTACAGTATTAATAAATTACATTCTGAACACTGAAGGCCTTCCAAATACTGTAAAGTGCTGTTTTTGCTGCATCTTCATTTTGCAACTTTGGAATGTAGAAATTTCGCTCCATTTTTATTTTGCGATTTTGCATTTTACCAGTGTTCTGGTATTTTACCAGGCCTTTGATGGGCAAACTGATTTTCATGGGTATTTAATTTCTCAAAAATAACACAATAGCCCACTGTTTTTTTAAAACTCACATATTTTCAGTTTTATGTGTTGCACAACGGATCAAAATGCCTGTTGATATTGTTATTGTTGTGGTTATTGGTTAATTGTTATTGTGTCATGGTTGCTTGCACTGTGTGTGTATTCCCCTTGATCCATAGTGCTTCCAAGGTTGTCGCTAATTTTTCCTGAATTTTCCGGAAATTTGCACCAGATGTTAAATTTCAGGAAAATTTACAACCTTAGACATTTGTACTAGGTCATTGTCCACATCTCTGCTGCATACAAATCCACACTCCAAACCAAACTTTTGACAGTTCATTTCGTCAAGTGTAGATTTATCTTGCCAGTTTAATGTTTTTAAAATGTTTTTTTTCTGTCCACAAACATTTTGCTTTAACTGTTTTGCTTGTAATCTCGGGCACATTATCCGTCTTTTAAAAGTAAACTGCCAATATACCTAAATTGTTTTACTTGTTCTATCAGTTGTGTGTCAATACATATCTTTACCTTGGTTTTGCACTGCACAAAACACACGTCACTTTCGTTTTCTTCACAGTAATCTTCATGCTGTAATGCTATTGCTCGGTAACCTTATCCATTAGCATTTGCAAATTTTACTCATGGATTGCAACCACTGCCTTGTCATCTGCATATCTGTTTATACTAAAACCTGTCCTTCAACTTTAATCTCAAGTTTGTCACTTATTGTTGCTTCCTTGGCCAGTGCCTCAGCAATGGTTATAACAAGCTGCAGCCCTGTCAAACACATCTGTGTATTTGACATGCTGCTGTTGTACCATTTCCAGTCTGCACAGACGCTGATTGCTCTTGATGTAAATTTGAAAACGTCTACGATTTCTCCAAATTCACTCCAATATTCTTCAGAATGTGTTGTGGTGGTTTAAATTAGTCACTATCTCTGTACTGACTCCTAATCATAGACATCCTCATATAGCACAAATTGTCCATACCAGTAAACAGCATGGAGATGGGGACAATGGTAATACAAAGGTAATGGGGATGAAAGTCGTGGTACGGTAATCTCGCAGGAATGGGGATGAATTCAGTGATAACACCATGGGTATGGTGGTTAGTCAGCATGGTAATGTCGAGAAAATGAGATTGGACAGTTAATACCCACAGCTCATGCTTATGCAGCTGTGACAAAGCTGACATGTCCAGTGTTGTGACAAATACCTGATGAAAGTATTTAAATGCTTTGCAAATACCCGTAACTTTGTTAACTTACAAAGCATTGAAGCTTGTATTTAAATACTCAACAAGTATTTTGGGTAATTAAATAGTATTTAAAGTCTTGAATATTAAATAGTTTATCGTCAAGTCTGTTTCGACATTTCGTAGTGCAGAAAGCAAAAAAGTATTTAGACCACTACAGATACTGGACATTTGATAGTATTTAAATACTTGCCCTTAAATACTGGCTAAGTATTTAAATACTTGAAGTATTTGAGTACTTTACAACACTGGACATGCCATGGCCCATTGCCAACTGCAGTACAGGAATGGGGTAGGGATACAGATAGGGGTAGAAAGTGTGAGGTGGGATGAGTTGTCCTCAGGGAGCTCTCTAGTACATACATTCAAAAGTTTCATGTCTTGTGTGCTGGAAGTTGCTGGGGGAAATGTGCTCTTTGTGTGCTGCCAGCTATCTAATTCACTGTTAAGGTGTGTGCATTTTTTGATGTGCATTATGGCAGTGACAGCATTCATTGGTACTGGGTGTGATTGAGTGTATTCTTACAGGTATTTTTGGATACGGTATTATTCTTGCAATATGATCGTTATAATGTGAATATAGCGGCGGTTTCTCACTGCTGTTATTTGTCACATATAATATATAAATGTATACTATACACTTGAATAAAATCGTTAAATCCAGCCTTTTACGATTTACTCATTATAAACTTATAATTGCAACCACAATGAAGCACATTATTCTCATAACAGGTGACCAACAAGATCAGTCTTAATAGTAACCCATAAAATCATCGCTGTTCATCAAGGTCTTTGGTAGTGCTGTGATCTGGGTTTGACCGGAGATGTCTCTCAAACTGGCTGCGGAACTTAAACCGTCGGTCACATCCGGTGCACAGATAGCGCAATGTAATTGGTTGCTGTGATCTGATCACATGCTTGTTATTGACATGGTTATGCAGAGAACTGTGGTGAACAAAGCGATCTCCACACTGACTACACGCATAGCGACGCTTGCCGATGTGGGAATTGATATGTTCATAAAGGCTTGTTCTAATCTTAAACATTTTGTGACATAAGCAACACTTAAACAGGTAACGTCCTTGTGGCGTCTCTACGTGCACCTTTTCAAAGTACTGCATTATTGTTGATGTCTTTTTGGCGTTCCAGTACTTGCTCTGAGTCTCCAGTGTTGCAGGCGTGTGACTCTGTGAAAGTTCTTGCATTTTTTGGTCAGCACGGTCTGTTTGATTCAGTTGTTCCATACCAACAGCTTCCAGCAGCATATGCTTGTGAGTAATTTCACCAGCGTCAAGCACATGTACATTTGCAGCTTGACAGCCGTCATGTTCAATGCTGTCAACTTGTTCAGTTTTTAATACATCACGATGATGATGACCTTGATGATAATGCGTGCTTGACTTCTCTGCTAGTTCTTGGCCACCCAGTTGAGTGTCACACCAGTTGCCATGCTCAGTTGTGACATGCACGTGCAGTGTTGCCTCACTAGTGAATGTTGCTGAACAGTGGTGACATCTGTGTTGCTGACCCTCGCAGTGTTTTTTTAGATGGCGTTGCAGTGTGCGTTTCAACTTGCACGTCTTGTGACAATTTGGACACTGGTATTGCCCACCAGACGACTTCTTGACGTCAACTGCTGTACTGTCATTTGCATTCAATGTAGCTTCTTGGCAAAGACCATGCATCAATGACAAAGTGTCATTGTAACCAACTTCTTCAAATGTTTTGATAATTTCATCAGGCAGCACATGTTCAACTTTTACTTCAGGTAGCATCAGTTCAGTGTGATCGACGGACAGACTCTCATTGTCATTCTGATCAAACACAAACTCAGAGTTATCGTTAATTTCACTGTCCAGTGACTGAGTATTGCCAACAGATTCGGTAAAGTGTGCAATCATCACAGAAGCACAGTCAGACACTACACATACTGTGCCTTCAATTCTTAACTCATTGATATAAACTGCCTCCAACTGGCACAGCTTTATTATAGCTTCTGTCAGCAATGAACGAAAATTATCCTGTTGTCTTCTATCCATTTCCAATCTGCAACCAAAAGCAATGATGTATGACTACTACTACAGTCTGTATTGCTGTTAAAAAGACACACATGTCACTTTCCTAATGCTGGATCAAGACAGCTGGACTGTATTACTACAGTACTGAAATACAACCAGCACCAGACTTATTACCTCCCCAACGGAGAAGCACGAGTCTGATTTTTACAGCGCGTCAGCATAGCTAGCTATGCAGAGCGCTGTATTAGCTATGATAGATTCTGTCTGTCTGACCGTCTGTCTGTCACACGCTGGTATCATGCCAGAACGACTCAAGCTATGATCATGGGGTCTTCACTGGAGGATAGCCCCATGATTCTAGTTTCCTCATGGTTAACTACACCCCAAAATTCTAAAGGGAACATAGGGAGCGAGGGCGCCGAATGAGAGAGGGGTAGGAAAAATAGGCAATTTTAGCCAATAAGTCACCATATGTCGAAAACGGTGCAAGATAGGACTATAGTCACAATGACCGACTAATAGGAAGTCGTATACACACTTTCAATTGGTACCAAAATTATCGACCTTAGATGACCCTGAATGACCTTGGATGGCCAAAATGCACTCTGGTGCAGAAAAGATGCGTCTTTTGAAGCCCACTGCACAAATTTGAATG
>Ga0056131_1000380_pt1 | contig 10735 bp, 6 predicted proteins | sample WorMetLIZISLAND1_2_FD_67480 | JGI IMG/M metagenome (GOLD analysis project Ga0056131, IMG submission 67480) | Marine gutless worms symbiont microbial communities from Max Planck institute for Marine Microbiology, Germany - Olavius clavatus LIZARD... ...
GGCAGGAGGCAGAGCAGCAGGTGAATGCATCTAAAGTGAAGATGGACGTTCTATCAAACTACTTCAAGGACAAAGAGAAGGAACTGATGCGGTTAGTTGGCTTGCACTCTTACTTGCTGTCATGTCTTGTCAGGGTTATAGGTTAAAAGGTTAAGGGTTATATAATATAGCTCTCCTTAACAATTCATCTCACAGCTATGGGGTGTCACTCAGAATCGCACAGTGTTACCTGCCACCCAACACACATGAACACCCTCTGCTGTAACCCCAGCCAGACTGGCCGGTGCTGGATTTACCTACCCCAGAGGGATGGAAGGCTGAGTTGACCTAGACGTCTGGTTACATATTGAGGTGGTTTACCGGCCCACAGATGGTCATCCATCCAAGTAATAACCCAGCAGCACATGGCCAGGAGTCGTACTTGTAAATCCGTCAGTCCAGTCGGTCGGTATTCAATTGTGCTAAGAGGCAGCACACTGAGCACAATTATTACAATAAAACTGGATACAAAAAAGAAGTAATAATGAAGTGAATTCATACACGGGGCCTAAAAGCAAAAAGTTACTAAGCGCCACAGCCTTAGTCAAACAAATGTGTCTTGACTAGTCTCTTGAAACATTCATAGTTGTCTGCAGCTCATAGCAAAGCCGATAAGGAGTTCCAGACTTGTGGGCCAGTGGCTGCAAATGATCTATTGCCAAGTCAGTCAGTACTAAAAAGAACTAGTGCAACATCAAGAAGAAAGATACATAAGAAAACTGCTAAGAACACGTCTCAAAGAAACTGGGAGCTAACGTCAAAGAAGTGTATGAACAAATCCATCCCAGGCTGTATGAGCCGTGTTAAATGCAAAACTGTAGTAAATACAAAAGTGTCACATAGTAGCTTTTTGCATTGTTAAATAATTTGTTTGTGAAAGACTGGCACGTGTTCTGTGTGTTTGGTGTACAACAGCAAGTTATCGGAGCAAGAAGCTCGCGAGAAGGCCAGCACCAACCAGCTTGCAAACACCGATATACGAACCAAAGAGTTTGAGAACATGGTCCACTTGTACAAGTACGTGAGTCGTTGTTGTTGTGTTGTGTACACTTTGCTCTGCTTGATTATTAAATCTACACGCTGTTGTGGCCCTAGTAACCCTTGCTGGCTTGACCTTGTCTATGACAAAATGTAATATAGCCCACATTGACTGACACAGATCATCGTTGCACACTTCAGAGTACATGTGCTGTACCCAATATGCACTGAATCAGTCAGAGTGTTCAGTCACAACATGCCGTCAGCTGATGTAAATAGGGCACAGCCGACCAGTCAGTGACCAAAGGGCGGGGCAGAGCTATTATAAATCTTATTATTTTCCTAGAGAATGATTTTTAGAACTGGTTTGTCTTTTTGTAACCAGGGATCAAATCTGTATATATAGCCAGTTATGATGCCCTCTGTGAAACAATCATGAGTGTTTGTATGTATTTAGGGAGCAGGTCGAAGATCTCCAGAAGGAAATACAGAAAATTGAAGCCGATTATAGGAGACAGGTTATTGTCACAGTCATTGTATCTGTTAATAAACGTATTAGTTCAACAAAAATGTTGACTTTGCACAGTTAAGATTTGTAATTACTGGTGTAGCGAGGGGATGGAGGGGCAGACTGCCCTGGGCGGCAAAATTGGGGGTCATAACGGCAAAAATGGGGTGATAAGGTGATAAATAACCTGTTGTCGATTACAAGTCCGATTCCCTAACCACTACACCACCAAGCCACCAACTTGGCTTTGTAATTAACTGCATTCGTTGACATTATACCCCTAACATGAAAGCCATACAAACCACCACTATTATATTCTCTTGAGCACTGTTGTTGTATGATTATCATTGTAGATTGCTGCTCAAGAGAAAAAAGCTCATGAGAATTGGGTCAGTGTTGTTCAATGTTGTTCTTGTATGATGAACATTTCATTGAAGCATCAGTAATTTACTATGATATGCTGTTAGAATGACTTATCTGTTTTTGATGTTATGACATGATCCTTATTATAGTTGGCAAAAATCTTATGTTTCTACAAAAGTCAGTTTCTGTAGTTGTCGTCATTGTTAACATTATTTAGTAATGTCCAATGATTCTCCATGGTTTGGTTGGTTAAACAAAAACTGAAAGCAGTATTAACAGCGGCACCAGTAGCAGTAGTAATACCGTTAGTAACTATTAATCTGTATATGCAGGCATTCCTACAAGCTAACTAATGATTGCTGTGTTGGGCATTACTGTTTTGCTTCAATTTGTATTCCTGTTCCTAGTAGCCCATTTTCTATCGTTACCACAGATTACACACATATCTCTAAAAATGGAAAAACTTTGGTGGACTGCCTGAGCAGAATTTATTACAAGCAAGATTCTGTTCCCAGCATCCTGCCAACATTGCAGAAGTACACACTGCTAGTGTTATCAGGCACATACATGGTCGTTTTCTTTAATTGACCCATTTTTCCTAAGTTGCTGTGTTATGAAGCCCCCAAATGTAAATTTGGGGAATTGATGTGGAAGTACTTTTTATAGGCTAGATGCCTTTCCTGTCTACTGACATTGTGACAGCAGTGTACGATGTCAGAGTTGTGATAAAATGTTGTTGTAGATGTCAGCAAGGCAGAGTGAGAGACAGCTGAAAGAAGAGAAGGCAGAATCACAGTTGATGAGACAGAAGTGAGTTTTTTTAATGATGTTGATATCACTTCGGATCAGGAACTGGCTTACGGTGCTGCATAGGTGTACAGCAGATACGTCATGTTCACTCCTCTGCTGGCAGCATTTTTCTGCATGAAATAATATCATGGACGCCATCTTGAAAGTGTGACATTGAATTGAAAATCTGACTGTCAATTGATTTACTTGAAGAAGATTCCTGGCAAATGTCATCCTGATCCGATTTTTAAATGATGGAGCCTTGGGCTTTTTTAGATGAGGTTGAACAGCAGTTGCTCCAGCAAGAACAAGATGAGTTGTAATATAAGATCGGTTCGTGTTCTAGTAATAATACTAATAATTTAATTTATATAGTGCCATATGGTTGTAGTTTCTGCTGCTGCCATCGATAGTTTACGTTCAATAAAATTACAGTCAGTAAGATTTGAGATATGCTGCAGAAGCTGTCTGATGTTTTCTGTGTCTGAGATTATAATTTTGAACTACAGGAGACAGTAGAAGTTTTCTAAGACATTATCGGAATTAATTTATAATCTTGCAAACATCTGATTGTCTGCTGAGGTACATACTGTACACAGTAATTGAGATTTCACAGTGTGTTGTCATTGTTTTGTGTGAATTGTTGCTGTAAGTAGTGAGTTTTGGCCTACAGGATGGTTGAACTTCAGAACAAATTGGACATCATGACAGCAGAGTCACCACAGACAACTGCAGGTTGTGCTACCTTTACTCTTATATTCCATGTCTTCATACAGTTTGTCCACTAAGTGTTCAGTTTATAGAATACACGCAGACAGGAAAACCTGGGGTAGCTGGTTGACCCTTTACTTCTGCATTTTTTATGCCTCTCCATTAGCTTCAGAGGCATCTGTGTTTCTGCTGCTCTTCATTGTGCAACTTACTGTCATTTTGATCTGTAACTTTTAGTCTTATTTTAGGTGTCCTAGCTCTCTTGAGTTCCACCCTGATCACGTGTGTTTGATAATAATTGTAGTATTGGATTATTGGTGGTAATGGTAATAGTAATAATAATGAACCTGTGCATCTTGTTGGGAACATACTAGTCGGCTGTCCATGCATGTTTGGTCTACTTTTGTTAGTCACCAAGCGGAATGATTCCAATCCCAGTAATTCTCTCTCTGAGACCTCGGCATTTGCTTTCCTTTCTTCTTTTCTTTGTAAGCCGAGACACCTGTCTGATAATAGCCATGACAGTTCTGTCTAACTGACTTTATTTTAGGGATGTACCGGATTTCGGCTCCGGCTCCGGCATCCGGCCCTTTTTGGAAATCCGGCCATGGCCAGAATTTTGACCGGATTTGGCCGTATTTGGGACAGCTGTTCCATATGGTAATATTTTTAACAACAGCTAATAGTACAGGAACTTCTACTGGAATCTTCCACCTCTGTGAGTAGTAGTGAACAGCCTATAGAGAAGCAAACAGGACCCAGTCTCCGGAATTGTTTCGACACAATACTTCAGGACACATCAGCTGCAGCTGAGTCGACAACTGATGGTAACTGCAGTGTATTTGACCAGAATTGGATCAGTTCTTATCGGAGCTGCTCATCAGCCATCAGGATGATCCTGCTTCCTGGTGGAAGGTGTACATGCACACTGCACAGGTTTCCTCAGTTGTCACTAACCACTCGCACAGGAATTCCTGGCACCACCACCTACCAGCGTCCCATCAGAGAGGCTCTTCAGTACAGCTGGTGACATCATATCTGACCACCACCGTCGTCTTGTACCCGATAATGCAGAGACATTGATCTTCTTGAAGTTCAACAGCCACCTCTTAGCCATGTGACATTTCAATTAGTCGTTTAATGTTGGAGTGACTCATTTGACTCATTCTGGCTCTGATTTTACTTTTTGTTGAGTTTTTGAACATGTGCAATTAAGATTTATCATTTAATGTTGATTATAGACAATGCTAAGTAACTTATTTGACTCACTCTAGCTCTGGTGTTGTTTTATGTTGAACTAAATTCTCAAATCCAGCTCCGGATTTTGAAAAGTGAAATCCTGTACATCCCTACTTTATTTGGTCAGGTCTCACTGCCATATATCAGAGAACTGTCGTTTTATGTTGAACTAAATTCTCAAATCCAGCTCCGGTTCTGGCTTCGGTCGGATTTGAGTTCACAAATCCAGCCAAATCTGGCTCAGGCCGGATTTTGAAAAGTGAAATCCTGTACATCCCTACTTTATTTGGCCAGGCCTCACTGCCATATATCAGAGAACTATCGGTGTGTTTAATGTAGATGAGTCAGCTGGATCAAATGCTCCGCCTACATCAACTGCAAGCAGTCGTCGACCATTTCTACCACCTCCCCCTTTACAGTATGATGTTATAATTGTTTTACATTTTATTATTTATTTATTATTGTTGTGTTTGTTGCTATCTTTTGGATCAGGAACTGATCTTGTGTCATAAGTGGCTTGGTAGTTTAGTGGTTAGGGTGTCGACCTTGTGATCAGCAGGTTGCGAGTTCAATTCCCAGCTGTGCTCTGCCGGGTTAGTACTTAGATGAGTGACTGTCGTGGGCGGATAAAAACCATCTCTGTATGTAACCAGTCACCTAGGTCAACTCAGCCTTCCATCCCACTAGGGTAGGTAAATTGAGTACTGCCTTGGGTTAAGGCGGGCTGTGTTTGCATGTGTCGGGTGGAAGGTAACACTATGTGATCCCATATGGCAAGTGACACTCCGGAGCTATGAGATGGAGCTATACAGCTTCATACATACTTACCGCTACTCTTCTTCTTGTTCTTGTTGTGACGACTGTCTTCAAAAAACCCAAGGCTCCATCATTTCAAATCAGATCGGGATGAAATTTGGCATAATTCTTTTTTAGGTAAATGCCCCCGATGCCTCTGAAGTTATGATCATATGGCACTTTACAAATTAGATGATTATTAGTGCAGCCGTCTGTGATTCAGTTGCTAACGTGGTTACGTTGCTGTTTGCAGTGATGGATTTCTGATGCGACCACCTCGTCCTCCGTTTCTTCCCATACCTCCACCACCGCTACTCGATGGTCGACCGCTGCCACCAGGTTTTCCAGACATGCGTTTTGCGTCACCTCGTTTACCTCCTCCAATGATGGACCGAAGATATCCAGACGAACGATCACCTCCGCCTTTACCATTCGACCCAGCATGGTTGCCGCCACCGTTGCCCGGAGGCCGATCTCCGCCATACATGGATAGGTATTCACCACGTGATGGGGACCGATCACCGTCATCGTTTCACTCGTCAATACCGGCGTCAGGTTCATCCGCTTCACTGAATAGAGCAAATGTAGCGTCAACGCCTGACAGCAGAAGTCAGGTGAAATCGCCACCCCAGCTGGTTGACAGAGGACCACCTCACGTTCCTCGGCCACGACCCGAGTTCGGTGTACCTGTTCCCTCAGCTAATGTCGGAGGTGTGTATCGGTTGTGTGTTACATTGACTCCTAGTTACTAGAATGATACGGGTGACATATGCCCAACAATCTGGCACCAGAAATAGAATGCATTATGCAGCTCTATCTGGTGCACGTTTCTGGCACCAGAAACTGGTACGAGAAACTTGCATGAACCTGTATCAAATTTTTGATGTAAGAAACAGAGAGATGGACGGACGTACAGATATCTGGACGATAGCTATGGGGCACTGTGCACAGCAGATGCATTGCATTGTTGTGTTATTGATGTTTGATCCGGCTGATAAAATAGTACATTATGTGATGGTATATTGTAGTCGTATGCTTGAGTCTGTCTTTGCAAGATCATTCGTTACTTTAGCATAGTGATGCTGTTCGTTAGACTGTTAAGGCTTCTGTAGTAGTCACAATTACTGCAAGACGGTTGATTTCTTTGAACAGTTAAATTAGCATGTGTCAGTTGATGTGCTGATAACAACATACTTGAATGTTGACAGAACTTGTTCTACTGCATTGTACTTTATCTTTTAGGCATAAACTTAGATAGCTTTTAATGTCTCGTCATACATCATCATATGAGCATTGACTGTATGATGCGTTGTCAGTGTTCTAGTAGACTGATCAATATAAATAATGTCAGTTACGGATGATACAGTTTGAGGTACAGGTTAATTCGTTATTGCTTGTTCATACATATGTATACAGAAAAGAGAAAGTCTAAGTAAGTAACACGTTGTGATGACCCTGTTGTGTTGTGTTGTGTTTCTGCATTATGACAAGCATGTGTTAACAGGCAGCTGTGTGTGGCAAGTGAGTCGTTGTCTCTTGATAACATTAATAATAGTCGGCATGTTGTTCTAATTTTTGCCTTCAGTACTTTGACGGTGTTGGTTGGGTGATAAGAAGGTCATCCGGCCTGTAAAAACTTCTGCTTCAAAACTCATTGGGATGGCAGTTAATGTAAGTGGGTGTACCATCGTGTGAGTATGAAGAGTTTCGGCCTGTCATGTGAGGATGCTAATAAGGATAGGGTTGAATGGAGACTGAGAATCCAGGGGAAAACTGGCTATCCCTGGTTTTCCAGGAAAATGGCCATTAAAAGGTGTGTGTGTGTGTGTGGCATGTTTGTCTAATTCTTGTGGCATGACTTGTGCATTACGCTAGAATTCACTGGTGTTTGAAGTGTTGGTTGGCATGTCTAAGTTGACACAAATCAGACAGCAGATGGGTAGCAGCTGAATGCGATGGTTTCTCAGTCCTTATCTGGGCTGCAGAAATAGTTGTGCTTGATTATACAGTTTCAGTTTTTTCCAAAAAAATTATTTTCTTTTTAGTCACGTTTTGTCAGTTACTGACAGTCTGTAGTCTTAGGCTTGTGTCTGATTGTGCAATGTTATTTGAAGCTAATTTTCACTTTCTGGTGCCTGGTTTTCATGCTCTGACACTATTGGTCGATTGGCAAAAATGATGTATGCCCTGTAGAAAAATTGCTGCAGCAATCCCTCGTGATTTTTAAGGAGATCATCCCCCTTTTTAAATATTTAAACACTCAATAAGAACTTGCTGAATGCACTGTGATGCCCAGAACAATCATAGGTAGTAAAATTCTGGTCATAATTTCAGTGACAAGTGTTGAGACTGGCTTTAATAGTTTTGTTTCCTGTTTCTGTCCATAATTACCCTTTTATAAATCGACTAGCTGTAAATGACAGAAGTGTTGTTGGTGCTTATAGTAAATTTTCTATCTGTTACTCTTCTGTGAGATGTGTGACCAGTACATCAATTTTGATTATGTGTCGACATAATTTGGCATGTATAAAAACTTCTCTGAAAACCTGTCGGAACATATTTGTATGAACATGATGAAAACTAATTAGCCATGAAACTGGTGTCAGAAGTACATCTAAAAACTAATAACACTAACTACGTGGTCAGGAAACACTATGTCAGGAAACACTATGCCAGGAGGAAGGAATCTACATTTGCATAGGCTAAGGTCTACAATCCACAATTACTTAATGCCAGATGATGCAAGCGAATCAAAGGCTCATAATAGGTGTGCTTTGTTTTTTGTGTACTTCACATGTTGTGGTTCCCATTTCATGATTCAGATGTAGAATTTGGAGTATGCCGAACATCCGTTGAAAAATTGATTTGTGGAGTGTGTTCGGTTGATGGCAAATTGATGATAAATACTTTCAGCTCTGCAGAGTAACGATGTGTCTTTATTTATATAAATATTTTTTTGTATTTTAACAATGTAGTAGTGTCATGTTCTCAGTCGTATGTTTTTATTGATGATAGATTGATGTTTTGTGCACAGGACCAATAAGAAGCAGTCAGCTACCAGCTCCAAGAACTGATGAGCAGCCCTCGTCTCCGTATCATTCATATTTGCCTTTGTGATCAGGATTTTAGCCGATCGTACTGGATCGGCTATTGTCATCATAATGTTGTTGGTCGGTGATGAGGTGCATGGTGGCTAAATGATACATTTTACAGAAAAGTACCTGAAAAGTGAATAGGAAGTGCCCTCTAGGAACACAATTTTACAACTTTAACCCCTCCACTGACAATGTAGGTTACTGATTTATTTTTCTACTGATTTGGATGTGATTTAGCAATGTTGTTATTGTTGAATACCCAGTAAGTCTTCATTCTGACTATATCACAGTACAGCTTTTAACTCTGTAAACGAACGCAGTACGATCGGCTATCTGAGCAACAGTGGGCTTCTTGTTCAAGTTCTACTACAGTGACTGCTAGGTCTATGCCGTTTCTTCCTAGTCACTGATGTGCCACTTCAGCCTGTATTACTTATTCCATGCCTTTGTCAGTGTGTGTTGCGTGGTTTCATTCAATGGCATACTTGTCAAAGGCCCATGTTCTAGATCCTGAACCTGGGTTTGAGTTTTATTTCACCAGCCGAACTTTTTCAGAGTTTATTAGGCTGGGCCCTCAGAAATGAGCAGAAATTTATGCAGACCAAGTACCTGTTTCCTGTTGCCCAACCACGAGCATTACAGCACTGAAGGGGGTCACACTTAACAATGCATCGACCTAATAGACTAATGGTCTACTAATCCTAACCCTAACCCTAACCTTAGTCCGTTAGTCCAATATTCCGGTCCGATAGTAGTCCGTTAGCCCCATAATGCAATGCATTGTTAAGTGTGACCGCACTGAAGGGTTCTAGATTCTGAAATGGCACTGTATTATTGTCATTATTAGGTTCATCATAGGCACAGGTTATGTGATTGTGTGGTTGTGATATTTGCACGTTTGTGGCTGCAGTACTTGGCCTGATTTTCAAAAACTCTAAGACATGTTGTGAGATTCTCTTAAGATGTGCCTTAATTTTATCTGACAGCATCGACTTATGATATGCTAAGATTATCTTCCCAAATTAGTTTACAAAAGTGACATAAGAAAATCGTTTTAGGGTCCTAATTTTTTCTTTTCTTAAGTTTTCTCTTAAGCGTATCTTGAGATAAATCTTATTGTAAGGTAGTCTTAATATTTTGTTTGAAAATCAGGGCCCTGATACAGATTTTGAGTGTGAATGTGTTGCTCATATTACTGGTAGTTTTGTCCGATTGCCTGCTGTGATTGATTTAGAATTACCGAATTAACTTTATTTTGTTGGTCTTAATTGCAGCATTAAGGTGTTTGCATTTTCTAATATATTGTAAGTGACACACCTGTGGGTTTGGTTTTACAAAGCATCAAATTTTATTATATCAAACGCAGTACTGCCGAGGTGTTTCATGAGATGTTTCACAAGATGTTTCATGAGGTGGCAGTTATTGCTTTATTATACGGACATTCGTTGATGATAGTAAGTAAATGAATGTGTTTATATTACTTACCATTTTGATCCCGATTTGCCTTTACTGTTTAAACTACACTAAATTTAGTAAATTGCTTCTCAGAAAAGTCATTAAAATTGCTGCTACCAGATGTCATATTTTAAGGCTAAAATGTACCTAATTTGATTGGTACTTTGGTACTTTACTGCTTAGTGAAACTAGAAAAATGAAAATTGTAATTCTGAAGTGTTTGCGGCAGTGCGAACCATTACTGTGTAAGCATGTAATAAATTGCTGTGAGCTGTGAAATAAGAATTCTGAAGCTGTGCTCAAGGCTTTATCATAGTGGTAGTATTTAATGCTAGGACCTCATGCAGGCATATCTCTGCTAACCCATCACTGTGACTACCCACGTAGTTTGTGAGGCTGCTTGCCCATAGGCGGCAACACCCATACAGAAGGGGCAGCAGTTGCTGCCCCATTGCGGATGTTGGGGGCAGCAGCCCATACAAAATGCTGCCCCCACTCAGATGACGTTCGTTACTTTTATTGATCCTTTCTGTTGAAATCAGACATCACGTTCACGTATAATTCATTAACTTTACCTGTCTCTTAAAAAACAGTATGTACAATTTAGGCAACTGCTCACTAACGTTTGCATCTGTCAGTGGCCAAATGGCGCCAGCTTTTTCACTTAGCTACCATTTTGATCCCGATTTGCCTTTACTGTTTAAACTACACTAAATTTAGTAAATTGCTTCTCAGAAAAGTCATTAAAATTGCTGCTACCAGA